>Ga0163217_1089141_pt1 | contig 10895 bp, 12 predicted proteins | sample SynspAceP_FD_185933 | JGI IMG/M metagenome (GOLD analysis project Ga0163217, IMG submission 185933) | Saline lake microbial communities from Ace Lake in Antarctica - Synechococcus sp. Ace-P (PacBio error correction) | ecosystem: Environmental > Aquatic > Non-marine Saline and Alkaline > Saline ...
AACACAAAAAAAAAAGGAGGAGGAGATAAGGGCCCAGCCCCTCCTTTTTTTTTGTTGGCCAAAGGCAATTTTCCGGTCCCGGCCCTCCTTTTTTTTTCTTCCTCCCCATTTTTGAAAGCCAAGTTTCTTTGTTTTTTGCAATTGGCCAATTCCGTCCCGGCTCGTTTTTTTGGCCTTTTTCCTGGAATTTTTGAAAAAGCAAAATTCCCTTTCCTTAAAAACCATGTTTCTAAGCCTCTTGCCTGACTCCGTTTTTTTTCTATATTTATTTTTTGAAAGGCCAACTCCCTTTTTTTAAGAATTACCCCACTCATCCTAAAATTGGTTTTTAATCCCCATACACCTTTTATTTTTTTAATAATATTCCTTTGGAAAATACTTAATGAATTTGTAGAAAGCTTAATTTTAAAAAAAATATTACGCGTAAGCTTTTTTGATAATAACGTAAATTTAACCATTAACATTGTTCCCATATTATCCTCCTTATTTTGAGCAAAAAGACATGTTAAAGAAAACGAGGACAGCAATGAATTTCGGTAATACTCTGGGACATTTAAAAACTCAATACGGATTAGCATAATCCATTTCTATGGTATTTGGGACAAAAATTATCCTTTTTCCATTAACGTCCTATGATTACAATCTTAACTTCATAATAATTTCACATTGGATTAACAGTTTATTTGGTTTATTTGGCCAGGGACGACTCCAAAGGAGACTAGTAATGCAAATGCCTTATGCCATAACTCTTAGCGAAGTTGAAAATGGTTACAAATCTCGCAAGCCTTTCATTCAACCTTTAACATCGGCTCCTGAAACCCGAAGATATCCAATAAAATTTAAGGCGCCAAATGTACAATCGACACACGACCATAGGCACGCTTCATAACGGACCATTGGTTGAAGGCTTTAAGACGAGCTTGTTTGGCAATCCAAGTGGATATAGCCTCCAAACAAAACCATCCAGAAGGTTTACTAACTTTCCCCTCCGTCTTTGCCTAATATCGGTAAGAGGTCCAAGTTACACCATTTTTAGGGTTTAGTGATTATTTCGGGCCAGTGAACCCAATTGAACCACCGATTGATCGAAACATTGGAGGGGCACCAGTTAAAAGGCTATATTTTACACCCTAAATTATAAATACATAATATGAAAAACAGTTTTACTTATAGGAAAGTTTATGCCGATTGGTTTTAAAAACATAGGTTAATATGATAGTGGAAAAACTACTTCAAGGGGCTTTGCTTGGTTCAGTTTCATTATTGTTTACAATAGTGCTTTATGCCTTTATTTATAGAGTGTCATGGTTTTGCATTTGAATTGACCAAAAGAAGCCATTACTTGGTTAACATCCTCTAAAATATTTTTTTTTGGTTCCGACCAGACAGAATTTTAATACTTAGGAGACCATGGTTCTTAAGATTAATTTTTATTTTTTATTTTGTAATTCATAAATGAAAGAAAGAATGTTTGGATTTATCGATGATGACATGGTATCACAATTTGCCATTAGTAACATATAAATCGAACAATCGTATCCATAACAACGCAGGTCATTGGGTTTTAATACTGTGGAGGAAGCATTGTCCATGATCCAAGAGTGTGCGAAAAACAAAAGGCCTGCCCAACAAAATATTATTGGACCGCTGTTCTACCGGACATGAATGGATGGCAATTGTTTAAAGGAGCTCGAAAGGTTCACGGTCTTATTGAATGGCTTGGAGATATATATCGTTTTTTCCGCCTTTTTCAATCCTGGACCGTAAACTTGCCAAGAAACAATGCATGGTAAGGGTTATTTCGATAACCACTCCCAACAAAGGTAGCGTGTGATAAAATGTTTAATTTTGGACAAAAAAGATTTAAAATCCGATTATTTTAAAAGACTTGGCCAAATTCCTTTATCTCCCTTAAACTTTTTTCACAAATAAACTAGTTTGTTCGGAAAAAAGGGAATTTTTTACAAGATATGACCAATCTCCATTAAAAGTTTTAGGTCTTCTTTTTTATAATGAATAATATATACAATGAAGGTCCTTATCTTCCTCCCTTGGACATTAAATCTACTTCGAAAACCTCAATAATTTTATATCCGAATATCCCTGGTTTTTTCCTTTATTACAACTTTCAAAGGCAATATATATGGGTCGTTGACGAGGTTTAAAATTATATAACTTTTTAGGTTAATAATAAATAATCCACCTAAGGTATTCTTATGAATTTAGGAATAGATTTTATCGACTGGTTGATAATTTTAATATGGAAAGATAAAGCTATACTTAGCTCCACCTTTAATTTAAATCTCGAAAGAGTACTTTCACAAAGCTTAATCTCTGAACTAAAGGCCTTAAAATAAAAAGACAGGGTTCCCCCGTCTTTTTCCCAAATTTACCAATGACTTAACCTACTTATGCTTTTGGTCCCTTCGAATATAATTCAAGGTTTTTTACCAAAGGAAATTATTAGTCCAAATTCCCTCTAACATTAGTTTCTATTGTGAAATATTTAAACTTGTGAAGCTAACAATGTTCCTGGAAACGTTAAACCTACATATAATTTGAACTTTAGGCTAGTGTCAAAGTCTAAAATAAAGGGGTCCTATAATTATACTGAACAGGAGTCTTTCTAAAAAGTCTCAATTTTATCAATGCCATATCGATATACATTTTAGAAAGTTCACCGAAAGGTCAATTTTTTTTTATAAGCCAAGGGTCGTTTTAAATTTACTTGACTGGTTCTATAAAGGGTGAAATTAACGAAACTAAATGTGGTGGTAGTGTATCTCTCAATTTACACGCCTTAACATAGTATTATCTTAGTGCAATCTGTCTCAAATAATCGACCGGGCCTCATCATAAAATCCTCTCAAAATTGGCCTCTAAAATCTTCGTTGGAAAATTCTTTAGTAATTCTGCGGAGAGCTCCCGTTGAATGTCCTGTAATTTTTAAATTGGACCTTTTTTATCCTTTCCATCTGCAATAAGTGCATAAACTCGCCTTGGTTCAACTAAAAAATACGTCCGCTCTGATTTTTGGAATTTCCTTTCTCCTGTGGTTACTCGTGTATCAAAGTCAAGAACTATGGCCTCGACTAACCACTCTTTGTCGGGTCTTTGATAAGTCTCAAAAAATCGTTCATAATATTTTTGCAGTGTCTGGGTCATTGACTTTGCCAAAAGACTGATAGGAAAGATTGCTCCAAATGGCCCCTTGCCTATCACCGTAACCTCATATCATTTTTGAAATCTTGTCCTGCAGTTACATAGATTGTTGTTATGTCCATACTCCTTAGCGGGTTTGCCGGAATATCGGTGCCATGTTTCAGAAGTTTGATTGTAGGGGCTTCCTCCATCCAACAAAAAAGAGGGTCTTGAAATTTCGAACGCTCATTTGTTTAGTTAGGTGTGAAATAGTGCAATTATGGGGGAATAACGAGGTTTTCCAAAACCTAGGATTGTTCCCCACGTGAAAATAACGGCAGGATTATCATGATATTGATATTTGGGAGCGGCGGCACTCATCCGCTGACAGGGCCATAACATATTCGGGGGTACCTTATCCTTTTTTTAATGCAATTGTCAACGTCCTTTCAACCCCCTGGCGGTCTCACTGTCCGAAATCCCCTACCGCTGATCAAAAGCATCGGCAATTCCTTTTGAGATTTTATATTGGACCTCCAAAATGTAATTGGCTCTCAGTATGCCAGGTAATGGTAAATGGGATGAACATGGTGGCAAAGTGCAAATATTCGGATAAGGAAAGATTTGAGTTCCAGATCATCCACCTATCAAAGCCTTCCGCGTGCATCGGTGGAAAAAAACTTGGTAGCGCCAATCGAAACGGATTCTTCATGTTCCAATAGGTTTTTCTATCAATACCCTGGAAACCTGCGTTTTAACACTTTCCTCGATCTCCAATACGTCGGGGTGGCCTATGGGATTCACCGATGGATGAATTTTATCAAAAGGAGATTACTTTTGCAACGGGATATCGAATCCTTGAAAATTGGAATACGCCATTTCGGGTAAAATCTCAAAATCCTTATAATCCATGAATGAATTCCACAGCAAACGCATGTCCTTTGAAAATGTTTGTAAGAAGCATAGACCACACTTTCGGTCTACCACTTCCGGCAGATCCTATAATGGAAACGCCCCGTTTTATAATTATTAATTAATAAACTAACTTCCCGTTGGTCGTTTTGAAAACTGACTGATATTTTAATCATTTATGGAGACAGGTATATCCGTTTTATGAAGAAATAATACTCATTGTATTTGATCAGTAACAAGGGGACATGCTAATAAAGTAATCCCAAGATAAATGGGCAATTAAATGGGTACTCTGCCAAAATCCAAAAAACCGAAGTAAGGTATTTAGGCCAAAGGCAAAATCTTTTTTATCTTAAAACAGCAAATAGATATACAATTGCTGACCAACCGATGATGATGATTATCATAAAAAGGATGTACTATTCCCATAACCTTCTTTTAGATTCTATGGAACTTGATTTGGAATGGCCAACCTCTACCCCTTGCCTAAGTTTATTTGAAAACTTTTATGCCATTTGAGCCTTATTGATCGGGTGCCTGCCCATTATGGTGGCCGGTCTCCCGTATTATTTTAAAGGCAATAGCCTTTCGTTAGTGGGTCAACCTCAACAAGGAAATTAAAAGTACATTTTCGGATTATGATAAATTCCCTTTCCTTGGCAACTGTATTTTTCCGAAAAGCTTCTTTGGTAATCAATAGGTCTTATCAAAGTCTTTTTTCTGCCTATCAAAAAATTGGGTCCCTATCAAAATCCCTCTTTGACCATCTTATCCGTTCAACTCCGATTCGATGCCTTGTATTTGCTTTCCCTGGTGATCAAACTAAAGGAAATGGAAAACGTCCTTCGCTCAATGACGATATGGACATGGCTTTGGCTCCCCGCCTTAAGCATTCCTGTAACGATCCGTTGGCATTTTGTTGTGCGGGCTCCCGTTCCAATCTATTGATCTGGCCTTTGCCATTTTTTGAATGTTCCCCTTCATGGTCCCGTTTTCCCAACTTTCCGATGTTAATTCTTTAATATGAAGTATTTTTTGTGTGGCATAAGGTTGATTTTCCCGATCTGCTTATCCGTTCCTTTTAATGTCCGTTGATGCCTCGATTCTTGGCATAGTATTTTATTCATCGACAGTACTGACCGTCCATTTTATTTCCGCGGTTGAAAGGATGCCACATAATCTTTCATCAGCTCCGGGTATATATCTTTAAGGTCTTTTCACTTGATTTTGTAATCTTTTTAAAGTTCATATTTTGATGGGCTCACGGGTAATGGAATAAAAAACCTGGGTTCGCGTCTTTTCAATTTTAGCGGTGGTTGCGTGATTTCCCTTTACTACTTCCTCAGCGGATATTTCTCGCCGTGTTTTGATTGAAAAAATGTTCCATGTCCTCCTGCTCCACCCTTGGTTTTTCCTTACCCAGAATAATCGACGAAGCCTGCCGAACTTGGGGAATGGAACCCCCCGAGTTTTTGTGCCGTAATAGGTGATGTACATGTGTTCTTTATTATTGGATTTTAATTTATTACCTTGTGAAATTTGGTTGATTCTCCTTTCTTTTTTCTCTCCAAAATCAAAATTTCTTTTTAAGGCTCTTCCATTTCGAATAAGGATTGGATATTGCCAAACGGTGGGTTTGGTCTGGGTCTTTTCCATATCTTTCATAATAGCATAGCCGCATTGATGCCGGTTCTTCAGACTGTTTCAATGGTCCTCCGGTCCGGTCCACAAATTTTCTCCTAGGGGAGATTTCGTTATAAGAAACATCGAGCATAGTGGTCATGGCTTCCGTATGGGATCTAAAATGGGTGCTGAAAACGTTTGAAACACGCTTGGCTGTTTTTTCGCTTGAACCCTGAATTGTGATAAAAGAATGCCATTTTATAATTTTTAAAAAGCATTTGACGCAAAATATATCCCTGTTTACAGGCTATTTCAAGCCATTTGACGTAAATAGTAAAAATCTGAAACGTCCATTTCCCATAAGTAACTAATAATCAATTATTTAAGCGCCAGAAATAAATATGTTAACGCAGGCTTTGCCGTTACCCCTCTTGCTTCTCCTTTCTGTCCCGCTGCGCGACAACTTTCGAACCATTCAATGGTATTTAATGGCTCTTTATGGAACTGAAAACAGTTAGGGTTTTTTAGATTTAAAAAATTAGAATACCCTGATATCCATAATAAAATGGCAAAACCTTTACGTAATAACCTCAAGGGCTGAAACAAAATAGAAGACATTCGTTCAAGGGTCTTCTATTTTTCAACAGTTGAGAATTGAACAATTGAAATTAATACTGAAGTGTATTGATAAGATATAAATTTCGTAATCGGGCTTCCTTTTCGAGAATCGTTGTCCAGTTGATATTGTTTTCAGGGATTGCATATTTTGAATAATGTCCCTTCCCATATTTTCTCTTTATCTCTTCTTTGAAGATACAAGCAACACGCCTCCTGGGTTTCCTTGCTTAAATCCGTAAAATTAAGATAGACCATAGCATGGAATTTAATATTCGCATCGGAGCATCAATGTATTGTCTACAAGTACAACCGCAATTCGTCCAAGTGGAAATCCGTAGCGGTACCGGTGCGATTCAAGATATTGTCGGTTGCCATCACTGTAAATTAATTTCTGCACTCATATCCAGAATGATCCTGCCTTTTCCTGCGATAGCCTTTTTTAAAGTCTACGGGTTTATGAAACTGCTTTTCCGCTATCAGCCAAATTTTGCCATGATCGAAGCATCGTAATCAGCCAATATGCATTCCGCGGCATTTGCCAAATATTTAATTCCCCTCCGTATATCTTGTTTCCCGTCAAAGAGATTTTGTAGAGCATTTCCGGAACCGTGAAGATGTTGCAATCCCCCAATTATTTCATTAATTTGTGCTCTCATTGTAATTTCGCTTTAGAGTTAATAATGAAAAGATCAAGAGGGCGTTTAATTTCGGGAACCGCCTCTTTGTTTAAATTTACTCGGATCATTGCCGTTCTTCGGGTTCCCAACAAAAGGATCTCTTTGGCTTCCACTTCGGTAACATAAACCTTGTTCCCATCGTCTGTTGTGTAAGTACGGGTCTTTAATTTCCCACTACATCCGATTTTCATTGCCCTTCCGGCATCATTTCTCGATAATTTCGCATATCCTTCCCAAGCTACGACCCTAATGCCATTCGTGCTTTGGGTTTTCTCGCCTTTTTCATTTTTGTAAAATACTCATTGGTGGCGAGAGAAAACGGGCTTACTTTTTTCCCACTTTCTAAAACGGTTATTTTGGGATCCTCCTCCCAGGTCCCGATCATCTGAACATGATTTCTGATAAGTACTCCATAATACAAGATTTAAAGATTAATTGGCTGCCCGCCCTCAGACAGTTTTTCAAAATGAATTTAAACTTATTAAATATCCAGAGCGTTTTCCCTTTTTTAGTTTTTTTAACCTTTGTTCCCAGATTTCTTTTCGAATGTTTTCGAAAGATTTTCATAAAGATTCGTTTTAGATTTTCTTCCCATAAGAGCCGCAGCTGTTACCTTTTTTGTTGCTTAGTGGTACAATATTCAAGCTTGGTACGGCGTATAAATAGTGGGCGAAACGAAACGGTTTAATGCCGCCGCCCAAAATGAATGTTTGTTGTTTTGGTCTGCAAAAAAAGGTAGGGCACCTTGTCGCGGTCTGGAAGGGAGGTCTAATGGTCCTTGTGAATAAAGAAAACTTGGAAGCGGACAAATGCAAAAATACCATTTCCGTAAGGCGAACGCTTTCACTATTTTTTGGCTAGGTAAATGAAGGTTCCTTCCCATCCCTTAGCAAGCGGGAAGGATAACGGAATGGACAGTCGAAATGGTGGATTGGTGTTCAAGACATTGGTAGAGAAGCTCTTTGCCGGAGAAAGTGCAACGCAAAGAAGTGGCAATGTGCTGACCGGCTATGAAGGCGGATTATTCTTTTGAGGTAGAACTAAGGTGGACTTGATTAATAAAGTTGGCAGATTGGCAAAGTGAAGTGGTTCTGCCTTTTTTAGGGTAGTGGAAAGCGTAATGGAAATCGGAATTTTGAAGTTGTGTCCAAGACCTTTTGAATGAAGCCATTTACGAAATGTAGATTTTTTCAGTGAAATGGCAGGGGGAATGTGCTGATTAGATTTCTAATCGCATTGTCAAATGTGTGATCTGAATAATGAAAGGTATATTTCCTTGGAGGTTGCAAAAGGAAAGCAATCCGTTTGAACAAGGAATTATTTGGAAATACTTGGATAATCCTATTTTGGGACCAGATGTAATGACACTTTTAATTCTTTGGGTACTACGACCAAGTTGCTGAAATTTTTAGCACCCTGAATTTTTATTTCTATCATTGTAATCAAGAGCAGGAATGCTTGCACAAGGCATTGAGGTATACTTGCCGCAACCAAATGTTACCCTGAATTCTGACCTACAGTCCAAATCCGAAAAATGTTCGGAAGCAATCCTTTTTTGAATTCGATAATGGCTTTGGGGTTTAGGATTAGGGAATGAAATTTATCCAATTGTTTCAGGTTCTCCGAGAAACCAATACATCTGTCCAGGTGTGTTGTTGGAATTGGGGTTTTTGTCCAATTGGGGAGGACAGGCGAGATTCCTCAAAAGGTCTCGCAATAACAGCCTATACATTGGTTTATGATCGCAAGCATATTAAAGGAAAGGCCCTGATTAAAATTAATTGGAACTCTGGTTAGATTATCAATAATAATTATCAGAGGGCAACAACAATTAACAACAAATTTATTCATAATGATTTGTATCTCTTTTTAAGAACTATGAATCTTTATTCCAATTATTGTAATTGAACTTTGTTTGGGCATATCAATTATTTAAAATCGATTCCCCATAAAATCTGTGAATGATTTTTAAACTCTGAGATCCTATTGAAAGTTTTTTAGGAGTTATCGTTTCCTTATTTGATTGTCTTAACGCTTATAGTCAGGGTTGCTCAATCCTACTTGTGTTTTTCTTTTTTAAGGATAAGCCCAGTAGTTTTGAAAAGCCGCGTTTCTTTGACCTTCTTATAATCCAAAAGATAGATGTTCAATCTTTGATAAAGTTTTTCATGAGTCTTTTTATAACCTTTTTTCCATTTCTAGCTGGTTTACCCCCGTCCAACATATTCCACTGGTTCATATGTTTTTGTACTTGCTCTAAATAGGATTCAACCTTCCCGCGATTTTCAAGCGATTGCCATTTTTGAATCGTTTGATCCTAACCAATTCTTCCCTGCTGCCGATGTTTGATTGGCAAAAGATTTAATCAAGTTAATTCTAAGAATCCCTGTTCATGGCTCTTATAAAGGAAAGCTCTGACAACCCACCTTTTGGAATGTTCATGCATTTCCTCGGCACTGACCATTTCAAATGTATTATATGTTGTTTCTGACACTACATTTCGGATGCTTTAAAAATAGTGAAACGTTATCTATTAATAAGGTACCGTAACGGAACAAAGAATAAAAATGAAATATCAGTTTTTTAAATTAAAAGTGCCTAGTAATGGAATTTGGTCCAAGGTTTACGGCCTTTTTTAAAATACCCGCCCGTGTAGTTCAAAATTTCGGATTTTAATTCTTCGGAATTCTGAAAAACAAGGTCAACCTTTATTTGCAGCTTGTCATGCTTGCAGTAATAGTCAAATCACATGCACTAAGCGGTACACTCTAGCATACTGGCCCATAAGTATTTATCGTGTTTTGAAATCATGATACGTACTTCCCCTCTTAAGAATTGCAACTTTCTTGAATACGTGATTTTTGTAAATCCTGTAAGCGTTCAAAAAGAATTCGGTGTGTTAGTTTGAAAAAATAATAACGTCCAACAGGCCGCGCTAATAAAGTTAGTTCGCCTCCAAGATAAAATTGTTTAAGGAAAACAATGGAGAAAAAAAACCGAAGTGAGATTCCATGACTAGTTCAATCAATGATAAACTAACCTGGAAGGTTGAAGCAGCTACAAATAGCATTCCATAAGACGTATACCTATATCTTTCGTTTCGGCATCTTTTTCAAACAGGCGGCTATCCTGTTTCCAGTTTTTCATCGTTTCAAAATAAAGTTTTTAATGGATTTCCCTTTCGTCATATCACATATTTTCTTTTAACCGCTCAAAATAGTCTCCGCCCGAATGGACCAACTCAATATATTTATATTGTCGACGAATTTAAAAAATTCGTTTTTGCTATGGTCTTTTGTTGTTTGATTATGGTCCATGAACTAATATTTTTTATGTTGGTCGGCCAATAAAAACCGATCTACTCTTTTATCTTTTGTTTCAAACAAAATAAACGCAGTCCCAATAGCACCCCAAAACGGTGCCCCGGCAATGAATGAAGGGAATACTAAAATCACCTGCAATCAGCCAAGTTCCCAATACCGGACCCAATATTTTGACCAGATACTGTTTAGTGGAACTTTGTATGGATATATTTCTCCGTTTCTGCTTGGAAATTAAGGAAATGGCTGACACGGGCCCACCACTTAACGGAATGATACCACACCTAGGTTCAAGAAGGACAAAAAAAAGAAGAACCTGCTTATATCAAACCACGCTTTCGGTTAGCCTCTTACTCAACTACGTAAGGACTCAACATACCCGCACCACCACACGGGCACTCACCCTCCAATGGACCCCCTACCGCTGTACCACATCCCTCTCTCGCGCTCCTCCTCACCGCTCTCCTTGCCCACGTCAAACTATTTTTTCACACAACCCAACTCACCCAAGGATAAGCGGATACACCCACGGGGCCCCTCGACATATAAACCAAGGACATAAATGAACACACAAAGCATAAAACCAATACAGACTTGATTGCTT
>Ga0163217_1100911_pt1 | contig 10895 bp, 17 predicted proteins | sample SynspAceP_FD_185933 | JGI IMG/M metagenome (GOLD analysis project Ga0163217, IMG submission 185933) | Saline lake microbial communities from Ace Lake in Antarctica - Synechococcus sp. Ace-P (PacBio error correction) | ecosystem: Environmental > Aquatic > Non-marine Saline and Alkaline > Saline ...
AACAGGAAAGAAGAAAAATTTAAATCAGGGCCAAAAACCGCGCGGTGCCCCTGTTTTCCAGTAACTGGACCTCGAAGCGATTACAAGAATCTTTTTTGAGTTTCCAAATGAGGAAAAAGCTTTGAAGAACAGAAACTGCGCAAGCGCCCCCGCCGCCCGCAAAATGTCAAGACCGTTTTTTAAAAACGACCCCCCTTATCCGTGGTCGAACGACTTGCTGAACAGCGGGCCATTAACCGCGGGAAATATCGGCCGGACCTATCTGAACCAGAACTACCGGCTTTTCACAACTATTTATCAAACACCTGCCCAACGCCCCTAATTCTAGCCGCAACGGTTCCGAATCGCTTTGTGGGCTTTAAAATGTTTGGCCATCCCTGCGTGTGGTGTGGCGGTCGGTTCGGTCCACCTCTGAACCCTCCGCGATAAGCATGCTGATTTTCTGCTTTTGCAAGCCTTTTAGCGGATGGCGTAAGGCATGAAAAGGGAGGGCTGGGAAAATTGACTCGAAGATGTTTTGCAGGGCATGTTTTGCAGATTTCAGGCGTCCACTTTTGATTTAAAAGCTGACCGGCCTAATCCCCACCTTTATCCAAAGCACCGCTGCAGAGTGATTCGATTGACTCCGCAACAATTTGGATCAATATCCGAGAGCTAAAATCTTACTCCCATTCCCAGAGGCGCCTCTTAAAGACCCATCATCACCAACCACATGCCCCACCGCGAGCTGCAAAAGCGCTTTGACGCCGCGCACCACATGCACCCGTCTCAACTACGAAAAGACGCCATTCCGAGAAAGCGCCGATCACCCACGCCCGGCCAAGGCCCGTCTTCACCTACGACACGCGTATGAGAGATCTTGATGGATGGCCGGTCTTTGGTGCGTCAACATCGGGTATGGCCGTCAGCATGTCGCCGTAATGTTTCCAAGCGCGTCAGAGTGCTGCGTGAGTCTAAACTACTTAATAACACATTCCTCATGAACCTCCCACTGCCCCCATTGGCGTCTTGCCAAAAAGAGATCGCGGCACGCCCTGGCGACTGAACCATGGTTTTGCCGATCAGGTCGCCGAAGCGAACGATACAAACATTCGCATGTCTCTCGCAACCCTTATTGGGACCATGAAGGGAAAGCCCCGAGAAAATCCCACATTATCAGCCGTAAGAATGCCTACACGGGTCGCGTGATTGTCGGTCGCTTGGCGGCATGACTTTCTGCACGGTCACAGGGCGCATGCCCTATCCGGCATTCACCACATCCAACCAAGCCGGACTGGTGGGTCAAGGGGCGGACCTTAACACCCGAGGCATCGCCTTGCGCGTGCGGCAAGAACTGAAGCCAAAATCCTCAGAACAGGCCGACAAGGTCGCCGCCTTTATCGGCGAGCCTATTCCAAGGTGCCGGCGGCGTCATTATTCCGCCAAAAAAGCACATACTGGCCCTGAAATCGCAACGCGGATTTGGTGACAAATACAACGTATTGATCATCGCGGATGAGGTTTAATTGTGGCTTTGGCCGCACCGGCAACTGGTTTCGGGTCTCAAACCATGGGAATCAACCGCATACATGACGATCGCACAAGGGCCTTAGCTCTGCTTACCAGCCGCATTGGCGTCCATTGTCTGGACGAGATCGCGCAAACCATCGGATCGGGTGAAGCTTTAACCATGGTTATACCTATTCAGGCCACCCTGGTCTTGCTCTGCCGTGGCCCTGGAAAACCTGGCGGAACAATGCAGGACGAAAAGATTCTGGATCACGTGAACAACCGCTCGCAAGCGCCCGCGCTTTCAAAGAAGGTCTGCCAAACTGGCAAGAGCACCCCCTCTGGTCGCGTACGGTACAACGTGCCCGCGTGATTGCGCGTCGCGCCCAGCTGTTCCCCGCGCCAAGGAAACCCGATCAAAGTTCGCAGGACGATGCCGGCACCGTCGGTTTTAAAGTGCCGGGAACGCTGCTTTGCGAATACCTGTAATGCGCCATGTCGGCGACCGGAATGATCATCTCTCCGCCGGCTGGTCTAATCACCCGAAGAGATCAAAGATCTTCATGTCCACGCGCCCAAAGCGCTTCGCGATGAAACTACCGGCGGTCAAGGAAGGCCAACCTGTTGAAGGCTGCCGAAGACCACGCACATGACGCTGAATCGCCGCTTGGCTAAGCCGCGACTTACTATCGGGTCGGGGCGGCCAATTGTCCGCCCCTCCTTTGCACTAGGGCTGCCATAAACTTTGCCGTTTGCGACATCTGCACCGCCTGAAATTGGCTCAGAACCAACCGTTCCGGGTGCAAAGGCTTGGCTAACCTGCAGCATTTATGAACGAATTCCCCTTATTTCCAAGCAAGCGCTCATAAATTCCGCAGGCCAAACGAACTGTTTCTCGCAAATAACCGCTAATCTTCCTGCAATTGAACGGCTTTTCTGCCCAAAACTGTCGTTAATTGGTCAAACTAGAAAACACCCCGCTTAACTTTCTGTCAACACCAGCGCGCTGAAACGTCCACAAATAAACGGGGAACCAGCTTTTTGGCAAGAAACTTCACAACAAAGCGTTTTGTAGAATTTGAACGCGTGCAGATAAAGCATGACGGCGAAAATCTTGTTCGTAAAAGTCTTAACCTGTCGATGCCGATAGGCGAGTTCTGACGAAGCTCGGTTGCCACGGGTCCGGCAAACCACCTGCCTGCGATGCTCGCGGTTCGAAACGGCCCACGCCCGCGAACTCGGCTGGATGCAAAATCGATCACTAACATTCCGCCGCACAAACGCGGCATTGGGCCATGGTTCAGAACTACGCGCTTTCGCATCATGACAGTTGTGCCGAAAACCTCGCCTTTCCGCTTGCAGTCCGCAAAATCGGCAAAGTCCGAAACGTGAAGCGCAAGTAAAGATCGCGCGGACCGTGTTCAGATGGTCGATTTCGGCGGCCGCCGTCCGGCAAACACGCCTTTCGGGCGTCAGCAGCCAACCTGTCGCCCTTGGCCGCGCGTCCTTGGTATCGAACCCGAACTCGTGTTTTATGGACGAACGCTGGGGCCTGGACAACAAGCTGCGCGAAACCTTGCGTTGAAATCAACGCAATCTGGCGCATGAACGGGCATTCCTGTTTACGTGACCACGACCAACCGAAGCGCTGACGACGTCCGAGCCGCGTGCCGTGTTCTGAAAATGGGCGCATCCAACAGCTGGCCCCACCGATCTGCTGTACGAAGAGCCGCGAAATTAGCTTGTCCACAGTTATCGGCGAGCATAACACCCTCGAATGGTCGTGGACAGAGATCAAGGCGGCACCTGCCTGCTTGCAAACTGGACGGCGCGGGCCTCGATCGAGCCAAAGCCATCAACGTCACACGCGGCCGGCGTCAACGCACACCGCGGTCTCGATCCGCCCTGAGCGCGTTGAGATTCAACAAGGAACGGTAGCAGAAGGGGCACCACACCCTGAAAGCCGAAGTGCCTTGAGTTCGCTCTATCTGGCGACATCTTCCGCACCCCTGCCTGCCGGTTCCGGACCGAAAACTTTATCATCAAGCACGAAACGCACCCGATCAGGTTTCGTTTGAAGCAGGCCAGCAGATCGAAATCGGTTGCTGGCAGAGATTGCCCGCGCCCTCGAGCGTAAGCCGTCAGGTCGCGTCGGCCGTCCCAGACGCATCGAGCGGCCGTCGTACTAGGGTGGTTAACGCCGCGATATCACATCCTCAGACCTACACCGTGCCATATAATGGGAAAGACTTACGAATAAGTTAGACAAACGCTACTCGATCCTCGGCGACTCATTGGCGGCTGGAACATTGGGCATTACCGCCGATGCGCAGCGGACCATGGCCAAGAGATGACCTTGTTTTCCCTGGGGTGGCGCATACCAAGCACCAGGACAAAGCATATCTGCAGCCCTATCTTGGACAATGCATCCTGAAAATTTCTGGCCTTTTGGGACGAAAAGCTCGAACGAAGCCGTGCCAAGCTGCGCGCGAATGACGAAGCCGGCAACGTGAACCTGGGATCTGGTCGACGGGTGCCGCTGACGCCATCCGCCTGTAGTGCACGAGGTCTAGGCGATGGGAAAATCGACGCCGAGGAAATGCTGGCCGCAGCCCCGCGATCGGGACATCTGCCCGAAGACGAACTTGGCGACCTGCTGGTCAGCGACTGGCTTTATCCCGCAGATTCGTTATTCCCGACCAATTTCGGCTACCGCACCGATATGGTTTGGCGACAACCCCCCACCAAAATCTGCGACGTTTTCGACAACCGAAGCTACCCAGGCAAGCCCGCGCACGATGGAAAAACGTCCTATGCAACAACAACAATGATGGCGCTGCTTTGTGACGCGCGTTGCCAAAAACGAAGTAAATATCGACGTCTGGCAAACCCCCGAAAGTCAAGAGAAGGCTCTGCCAAAGGCTCGACAACCATCAAGGACGACGTAACTGGTGTCGCGCCGGTGCCGAGACGCCACAGCTTGCTGGCCGATGCGAGTCCGCAATGGGCATCGACCTACAACGGCCGTCTGTTCAGCGTCATCGACCAGAGCAGGACCAGCCCGTTGCAATGCCTTTGGGGACCGCTCAGGTGCTTTCGACCTTGACGGTTGGATCCTCCCCGCAGGCCTGCCTGCGACCGTCCCTGGCCCGCCGTCCAAAGACCTTGCTGAAATCGCGACGACACACAGCGTCTGGCGACCTCAATCGCATACAATCAGCTACGGCCCTGCCGTTTTGTCCTCCGCTCCTATGTTGGCAAGCCCCGCCAGAACTGGGGCATCACGACATGGCTACCTCACATGCCAAGCTCGATCCGGCCTAACGCAACGAACACGTTCCTGTAACAACTACGAGTTTCTGGGCTGACTACCTGCGGACGACATCGACGCGAATTCCAAGCATGGTGGGCAATAAGCGCGTTAGCCCGTTCGGAGAAGGCACGCTGGCCTCCCTCCACCCTCCCGGTATCCGTTATGCCATTTTCCGAATTTTCGCGAACCTTAACCCCATGGGGCCGATATGAAGCGACACAGCGCGACGCGACGAACGACACCTCTGAACAGACCGGCCCCGTGCTTGCGGCCGACGGCACGCCGGCTAAAGCGCAGCCTGAACGGGCACTGCGTCGTCCAAAGCTTCAGCGCGCCTTCTCTGATCGCCCCTCTGCTGATCTTAATCCTAAGTCCCACCTTTAAGCCGCACCGATTGGCCGATATGCTGTTCGCTCTGTCGAGAAACCAGAATCGGCAAAACACGCTGCCCCGCACCAACACAAACACTTGCGGCAATGGACAGTGAAAGCCGCGACGAAACTGCCCGGTGCTCCCGGTTTACAAAGCACTCTACGCAAGACTGTTTATCCGCGCAAGAACGCAAGCTGCACACCCGCTTGGCGCTCGCGGCTCAACTACAACTGACGGCTTGCATGTCCTGTTTCGCAGTCGGCCGCCGTGCGTCGATGACATCTGGCGACGTTTTCAGACCAATCGAAGACGCTGACATGAATTCTCTCGGCCACACAAAGGGCGAAAAACTGGAACGCCTGCTTGGCCTCAAGCTTGCTGCAGACAATTTCGACTGAAGGAAATCCACCCGCGATGTGCAGCCCGCATCACAGATGCGCCGAAGGCAGGCAGAACTGCTGCCAAACCCGCCGACTACTACGAATTTTCGCGACTTCGTTTCAAAATACGACGAGGAAAACTGTACAAAGAAAACCCTTGGCGCTTATTTATTCCGCGTTCCTATGACGATCTGGAACGCCCGACCGCGGCGCAGATCGCAAGCTTACACCGGCCCTGCCTCTGCTGAACTGAATCGAAGCTGCCGCCGCTGCCGCCTGCCTTTGGAGACTGTCGATTATAAAAGCAGCTTTCAGCAAGATTGACCAAGACTGGGGTAAAAACATCCCATCTGGGGCACGATCCGCGACTAACAGCCCGGCACTCACCAACGGTATTTCCTGAACGCTGTCGATATCAGAAGTCTTTCGAGGACGGCCCTGAATTCCGCCTGAAAAGAGCGCAATCTATGGCAAGCTGTTCTTGCGCACGCTACATTATGTCGATCTGCATTACGGTCAGCCCTGTTAATCTTTTGCTGGCTTATCCCGGTGGCTGGATCTCTCGCCAACGCTGCCCGCTCCCGCACTGCAAACCTGCTGATGATCCTCGTGCTGCTGGCGTCTGGACATCGCTTCTGGTGCGCACCTCGGCATGGAAATGAGCTGGCAACCAGCAAGGTTTCCATTAACGATACCGGTCCTGGCCCTGGGGCATCGGTAGCCGACGACAGCCGTCTGGGCGTTGATCAACAACCAACCGGTACGATCATCGCGATGGACGCATATCCTGCTGCCGTTCATCGACCTGCCGCTGCTATTCACGGTGATCAAACGGTAACCACCTACTATCTGCGCCGCGGCGAAATCGCTGGGGGCGACCAACTGACCGCCTTCTGCGCGTGCATTTCCCGCAATCGGTGCCCGGCATCGGGGGGTCCCGACCTCGTGTTCTGTCCTGTCGATCGGCTATTACATCACGCCCAAATTGTTGGCGCACCACGGGGAACATTCCAGTCTGAACGCGGATTGCCTAACCCACATCTCCAGCTCGCTGAAACTGGGGCCCTCGCTGCCGCACATCGGGGCGAGTCCCTGCTGGCGGTGGTGCTCGGGCTTTACTGGGCCTACGACAAAATCGTCGGCACGATAACGTAAAATTTCGGGAGTCTGAATCCAATGGGTCGCACTCACACATCTCCCGCAAAACCGGTGAGCTTGTTATGTACCGTCCGTCGCTGCCGGCCGGTGGCCTTTTGCCGGCCTCTTCCGTCGGTACCGGCCCAAGGCAGCGGTTTACTGGGTACGTGATCGGGCGCGTGTAACGATGGGCGCGCTGGCGTTCATGCCTACGCAACTGATCAAGAACGAAAACCGTTGGCCGTTGGGTCCGCTTGTGATCCTGCTCGCCGTCATCGGGTTTTTCTCTTGGCGTGTCCCCCATGCTGGTGCTCGGGTCCATCTTCGGTTGGTTCTTTCGGCTGGTTCAAGCTTCTGGCTTCTACGAAGACCGCACCGACGCCAAGGCGCCCCTATCGTGACACCCGGGCAAGTCTCTGGCATTTCACCTTCCGCATCATCTGCGGTGCCGTCCTTGTGTTTCCCTGATCACAACCGATCCTCTGGGTCATTGCCGCTCACTTTAAGCAGCGAACTTCTTTAATCCTTTCACGCTGAAATGCTGCGCTTTGGATCCCGAAGCTATTCGCTGCGCCACTACAAGGACTTCTTCAACAGCTCTGCATGGCAAGGTGCCGTCTGGAACTCGCAGATCGGCGCTGCCGCGACCATTGCTCTCGTGTCAGCTTTCGGGACGCTTGCCGCCATCGCCTCAGCCAGCAGCACGTGCCCTTCCGCCGCGCGATCATGGCGATCCGATTCGCAATGATCGTCCCGCTAATTCATGCTCAGTCCGCTGGATTGTACTTCTCTACAGCCGCGTTGCCTGCCAAGGAAACCTATGTTCGGCGTCCGTCCGCTCACCGCGGCCTTGGGCATCCCGTCGTCATCATCATACCGCACGGAGCGACGTTGGTGGCTTTGAATCCGCTCACTGACGCGCGCCGCGCGCGAACATGGTGCCAAAATCCGAATCACGACCTTCCTTTCGGGTTACAAATGCCGCTGATCTTGCCGGGCGTCATTTCAGGCTGGGCTGTTCCGCCTTCATCACCGTCGTTTGACGAAGTCCGTTGTGGCCCTTTTTGTCGGCTCTGGCCGGTCAGAAAAACCGCTGCCGTGGCAAATGGTTGCACCGGCCTTGCGCAACAGATCGCCCACATCCTTGCGTGGCAACGATCCTCGGGTGATCTCGATCTGCCTGGCGACGTGGTCGAAAGTGCTGCGCCGCCCGCTCGAAAAACGCCCTGCGTGGCATGTCACCACGCTGAGCTACTTCAAATGGTAAAAAATCCTCGCCGAAGGCCCCTGACCGGACCCCATGGTCCGGCTCATTTTCTTTTGCGGCAGACTATTCCCCGCGGACAGCGGTAAGGGCTTCCAAAAACCAAGCGAAGCCATAGCCGCAGGCAGCCGTTCCTCGACAATGGAACGCGCGCACCGCGCTGATTGCAGCGGACCGATCCTTGCATCAATCTTTACCGATCGAATCCCTGCGCAAAGTAAGCGCGTTGCCAGCTCGATCCGCTCGTCGTAGCTGAAGGCGCCCGATCCTGCACGGGCCAGCTGGGCGTATTGGATCAACCTCCGGCGATGCGGTCGCCAAAATGTCCGACCCGATCACATAAGCATCTGCCGATTATGCGTTCGATCAACCGCGAAATTGGTAAATATCAAAACGCGCGCCCCTCTGCGCCGGCCGGGCACAGCATAGACGCAGGCCCGTGATCCTCCAGCGCCCCTGTCACGCGGGGCCACTCCGAGGGGCTGTCCACTCCTCCGCGTCTCCGAAAATATCGCGGCCCCGCCAACAGATAGTCGAAACCCGTCGGCATTTGCACTCAACGCCGCCAGCTGGCCCGAGATCCAGCCAAAGGCTTGAGATACGCCGCGTCCGAGGCCAGCGCATCAACGCGGAATCGCGCTCCCCAGATGTCACGCTTGCCGTCTGCGTGAAATCTTCGGCATAAAGCTGGAAGGACGAACGGCATGAACTTGTATGCCCCATTGCCCCCGGCCCAACTGCCCTTGCATCTGCGTCCGCGTGGTAATCGCCTGCCCTGCAAATCCGCAGCGCGTCCAGCAAGCTCGCCCTCGAAGAACGCCCGGCCGCCGCCCATCAAAGGCCAGCGTCGCGGAGCGAGGTCAGCACCGGAAATTCCGCGCCTCCTGAACGTGCCATAGGCGCTTTCCAGTCCCCAAATCGCGGTTACGATCGTCTTTTCACGCCATAAGGCGTTTCAATCTGCGCCAGCGGTCCGCCTGTTCTGCGAGCGCCTTTTTCGTTGCAATCCGCCAAAGTCAGAAGGTCGCGGTTGCCAGATAATCCCAAGATGGTTTGGTAATTCCCGACTGTTTCGAATCACGGCGAAAATGACCTCTGTGTCCATACGCACTGTTTGCATTGCCGCGGGATCAACACCAAGCCGTTCCGATCCCTGCGCCAACGCAACGGGCGCGGCAACCGCGTCAGCCAGTCTTGCAGCCCCGCGCGCTTCCAGTCTCTTGCGCGCGGCAGCAGGCGCCCGCGCTGTCCGTCTGGCCAACACCCTGGGCAACGGGGCCAACAGTAAACGTCACCCGGCGGCAATACAGCAAACGTAGCCAAAGTTTTCATAAACAGAACCTTCCCACAATACATGCCAAAGCGTAGCGGCAAATGCAGGGCCAGAAAGAATGAATGCCGCGCTGTGCGTGTTATGCCGGGTGCGTTTGATCCTTGAGTTTGACCTTGTCGGACTGCGCTTGGCCTTGAAAACCGCTTTGCCCGCTTTGGATTGGTGCGCCCGAGCAGAGATCACTCGCGCCCCTGCGCTTGCCGCCTTTGCCGCTCTGTTTGAAAATCGCGTCACCTTTCGATCGCAGCAGCTCCCAGCGCATGCCACTGTGACCGCACGGCCTCGGACAGCGCACAGTGAACCCCTTGCCCGACAGAGATCATCGCCCATGCCTGTGGTCCGACCCCATCAGGTGCCTGCTCTGATCGAAATGGAATACTCGCGCACTAGGACCGGCATGGGCAAGCAGCCGTCGGCACCGTTTCGTCCAGCTCCACAAAGGCTCGAACCGGCGCGATGCCGCTGATCCGCCCGAAAATCAATTTGCGAACGTTCAGACAGATAAGTACGCCCAGAATAACGTCGGTGGTGGTCCGCGCCTGCACCATAGACCGGCGTTCGGTGTCCGAGATATGTTGCGCCGGTCTGGTTCGATATCCTCTGATATCAAAGCTGCCTTCAGCCCGTCGTTTTGCCCCACCGTTGCAGTGATCACCGCGCGTGCACGATCAATCCCGCATAGCGCCGTAAACGGAGACCGTGAAATGCGCATTAAGGACCGCAGCGCCAGACCAAAGTGCCCGATGTGCGCAGGCCCGTAATTAGGCCCCTGCGTCCATCGACCGCAACGTCGACAGGTTGATGAGCTCCGCATCATGGTACCCCCGCGTCATCAGTCAGTTCTCAAGATGGCGCGTGTGCAGCACCTGCCCCCTTGGCCAACGTATATGCCCGCCGCCTGCGCCGTCTCGCGCAAGGGGCATCCAGCTTTGGAGGCGAGGTTTCTTCGTGAATGCGGTTAGAGCAGCGGCGTTTTCTCGCCAGCAAGCGTCTCGGCGCCGCGACATTGGCCAAACACTCATGAACTCTTTCGATCAGGGCGGTGCGCGCTAGACGGTCCTTAAAGTTCACCGACTTTTACGGTCCCTTTCCCCCGCGTTCCAGTTCGATTCCGGCCCCGCTCAGGGCAGGTTAAGGTCCAGCGCTGGCGTTCGCCACGTGCAAGCTTTTCGGGCGGCGTAAGCGGCAGAAATATGCCTTTCAGAAACAGACGATCTAGCAAAGGGCCCGTGCGGTCATTTTCCACGGGAAAAAATTGCGTCCTATCGCACTTGCATCCTCTTCTAGTGCAAACGAAGCAGCGACCGCATCACCCGCGATGGAACGTATGGCCGATCTTGTTGCCCTCGGCATCCATAACACCATTACGCACCGCGATACAGGCACGCGGCAACGCCTTCGTGCCAGCGAACACAGCCCCGACAGACGATCAGGCAAGCATCGGGACAACGGCCGGTTTCGGGAAGTAAGTCGAATGCCCCGTTTGCGCGCTTCGCGGTCTCAGCGCAAGAGCCGGGGGTGACATGGCGGGCGACAATCCCGGAATCGCGAACCCAGACGACAATGGCCCACCCCTCGTTCTTGGGTCTTCGTCAGCATGGGCATAAG
>Ga0163217_1046027_pt1 | contig 10894 bp, 11 predicted proteins | sample SynspAceP_FD_185933 | JGI IMG/M metagenome (GOLD analysis project Ga0163217, IMG submission 185933) | Saline lake microbial communities from Ace Lake in Antarctica - Synechococcus sp. Ace-P (PacBio error correction) | ecosystem: Environmental > Aquatic > Non-marine Saline and Alkaline > Saline ...
ATAAAACGATAGCCCCGAGGAACGTTCCATACCCGATCAAGGTCCCATCGCCGAGGTTACGACAGTCGCAGAATGCCGTGTTGACATTTCAAAAGACGGGGCACCGGGGGGGGGGGTCATGCCTAAGAGTCGAGAATAAGTATCTCCCGAGCGAAGTGGCATAAATGGAGAAATTGGAATGATGATATGCGTAAAGCACATCGGCTTTTAGATGGCCGCTCTTGAGCTGAAACCAGATCGATATTGCGCTGAAGGGTGTCAGTACCGATCCAACAACGGGGCAATCAGGTTACGATACCAAGTAATACCATTTAACTGAACGGTGTTTAATCGAAAATTTGAAACGGTTAGTTTCTCCGCCCTGAATAAAGAAAAAGCGTGGCTGTCAAAAGAGGCGGAGATCATCAAATTGCTTGGCTTGAAACGCTCGCGGGATTCCTCCGGCTGCCGGCCGCGCAGAGTTCACCAATCTTACCCAAAACGCTGAAGTAAAGTTCATGCCGCTGGCTCCACTGTGTGCGGACGACGGAGGGCTGTCTGCGAGTACAGACTTTTCGCCTTGTTTCATGAGTTGTGAGTCACTGATTACAAGGAGAGTAAATCGTTCTTTAGACCAGTGTGCGACTAATTTGCAGGGGGGCGCATCTCGCGGCACTCCAGCCAACTGTGGGCATGATATGTGTCCTTTCCAACACACTGTGTTTGGGGAAGGCGCGGTTTTTGATGAACACAAAGATTGGTAAGATAAGGCCGACAGTTGTCAGCTATATGGCAGGTAGCTTTGTTTCATAAATCCACAGTCCCAGATAGACGCGCCGAAAGGCAGTGCGTTAATTTTTTAAGTAAATCCCGAATGGCTACAGCGTATCGTATTGGGATCCAACCGAACGAGTCTGGCCGTTCCAGCCGTAAACGGGAGTAATACTCAGAATCAATAGCGACCCAAGTCTCACCCCAACTCCCGGCCGTGAAAAACCTTATCAGGCGGAGCGCGCGCGTCTCGAATAGCGTTCCGTTCAGAAATATGACTAAGCGCAGCGAAGAAACGTGGCTGCAAGTCACTCCCGATCGGTAGCTGAGATCGAGAAGCGTTGAGTACAAAAAGTAGTTCCGAAAATCGAGGTCAGATTGACGCATAGCAATTGGCAATCAACTAAACCGTGCTTGTTGTTGGGAGCCTCGTACGCCCAATCAGGGCGTTCCATCTTGGGTTAAGTGACGATGGTCCCAGCGCACTTCGTAGCGTTATACCTAAGGCAGGAGCAATCTCTAAAAACCACTCAGGCATCTGACGATTGACGAGCCTCAGAAACCTGCCGCCGCTCCTGACGACACAAGTAGATAACCCAAGATAGCCCCGGTACCCATACGCTTCTAGTGCCCGTTAGCCATAGATTAAAAAGTAGGTTCTCAGAGAATCATGTGAAAAGTTAATCGCCTGCACGCCATGTCAATTGAGCATCTAAATTAACCCTAATTCCTGAGTCTGCGACGGTTAAAGAGGACGTTTATCCGTTACCCGTGAGGTTACCAAATGTAATCCAAGCTAGGGCGAAAGCACAAAACGCAAATCAAGGAGAAGAAATGGCGACAAGGTTACCCACCGTTAGTTTGGCTATTCTCGGGACCACACGTCAATTGAGGCGCTACCGAACAAATATCGATCTCAAGTATCAAAGTACTGATTTCTGAAGTTATATGTTCCACCCCATATATCCCCATTGATACCTCAGACCCAAACATAGTCTCGGACAGACGTTATGCATAAACGTGATTTGATGCCGTGCGCGCACCTATCAGACCAGTGTGGTCTGTAAAAAGGCACCATTATACGAAAACATAAATTCCCAAGTGAATCCGACGGGAACCGATTCCAAATTTTCATCTCCGTAGCTTTGTGTTTGAACAAAACCCCCTCGAGGAAACGAACGTTGCCTCAATAAAAAGTCAGACTGAAACGTAGGTCGCCATAATAGCCATAGTGCGACTTATCATCGAGGCTCATACCATAGGCAAGAGCGAGTTGAATCGAGAAGGCTTGTACTGTAGACCAAATACCGTTGAAAATAACAGTCCAGTCACTTTGAAACGTCCATAAACCACGCACGAGTAAACACCGCTCGTATTGAGTCACCTTCCCCGAAACCTTTGCGAGTAAAAAGAGCCATCATCCAAAGCCCGCGCACTTTGACACATAGCCTATTGGGCTTCCGAGGGAAAATGGTCCAAAGTGCCATAAGAACAAACCATTAAAACATCACCCGGCAATAACCTTGCTTGCCGAACGGCCGCCCAGGAACACCCACCATAAGGGTTATGACACAGCCCAGGCAAAACCTTCAATACGATACAAATTCTCGAAACCTGTAGCGTACTAAAAACCAGTGAAAACCGTTCCGCCGCCTTTGCTGGATCCCACAGAAGTCAACCTCCACGGTAACTGACAAACCGTGCATCAACCCGGTTATACAAAGAACGCGCCACATAGTGGCCTCTAAATCCAAACGTGGTAAATCAACCACCCGAGTATTGGAACGACAGTACATCGGAATTCGGTATAGTTTGGCTGAATAAACTGTCCCCAATCGGGGGAAATATCCCTGAAATCACGGTGCAACTAAGACACACCAAGCGAAAGTATTTCATCGCCAATGCCCATGGAGCTGTATTGCCAATCAAGTATAAGCGAAAAGAGATTCGGAAAACGCTCCCATGCTGGCCGAGTGGGCCCATGATCAAAATAACAACTGGATGGTCTCGAACCGCAAAAAACCAAATTTTCAAGTATCACTCAGCCCAAACAGCGGCAATAGGGCTAAATCCGACATCGGCGGGTCGAAAGGAACCCAATAAACGCCAAACCGGGCCTTTTACGCCCTGCATGGTTTGGTAATAAGCGTAACCACACAGGGGAGAGAAGAACAGGGGGTCGGCTTGGCCAAATCACAACAGAAATTACTAACTACCCACACCTCGTACAGTCATTTCCCCGATGAACAAAAAACAAGAAATTTTTACCGACCGACACGCCCCAACGGGAAACTAACATCACTAATGACAACCAACGTAACCGGGCGGGTTAACCCCGGGACAAAGAGTACGCCAAGAAGGCAGGGACTTTTTACGTTATAACACGCCAATACCCAATTTATCCAAATGGTTTTAAAAACCGTTAATTTTACCACAACGATTTTGGATACCAATCATTTTTGGAGGGACACCTAACCGCAACACCTTAAACATTGGAACGACAGCAAAAGTACACAAGAATTCAACGATCGACTCCCGAGAGACATAGCACGAAATACCTATATTTATCACACACACAAAACCAGCACACCCATAGCCCAACTAAAAAAAACAAGCCACATCCGAACATAAACGCAACACATAACCAAAGAACCACTTCGAAAAAGAGAGAGAAGCGCGCCACAACTGGCGCGTCTGTCCGAGTTCGAAAACAACTTTTTCCCGCCATGGCCGCCCCCGCCACAACCGATATCCCTGGCCCGAGGGCGCGAGTAATCGACGATGAACATCAACTCCTATCCAATAGAAGCGGCAAAAGGAAAAATGATGACGGACTTTGACGGGCTGCCAGCGCGCATGCGTCCCCACAGCGCCGCATCACCAATCGACCGCGTTCCCTGAAGCACACTGAAATCAGTCCGGGCGGGAAGTAAACGCGCGCTGCGGAAAGGCTACCGCGAAACACGGGCGATTTGAACTAGAACTACAGACTGAACTCTGTCACTGCCGCGATGAACCGACGTGATCCCCTGTTCGTAAAAGACCGTCGCCGACGCGATTGAATACATGGAAAGCGCCCGAAACTCGCTCTCCGGAATCATATGACAGAAACACAACGGACCGTAATTTGGCAAAAGCCAAGAACTGCATCGCCTAGGCCCGCAACGCTGGAGCTGGCGCATAAACCTGACGAATACATCGCACGGCGGACGATACTGGTCACAGTGCTGCCGTTATGGCCGCGCGCTAGAAGAACCTCCTCTCACGAAATAAAGAATAACGTCAGCCCCACGCCAAAGTCACACTCGAAAATGCGTGGCGCTGCGATGGCTAGCCCGTCGACGATGCTGGCGACCGGCCTTGCAGTCCCCTGTTCCCCGCATCCACCTCGGCGAAAGGGAGGCGTCGCGCATGAGCGGTCGATGACCGGTCACCCGATCAGCACTCGACCCTCCGCCGACAAAGATCAGCTGGCCCGAGCGAGCCCGCAATCGCCCCCGCTTGGTCGGTCTTTCACCATCGCCTGCGCCGCCAGAATCGGGTCGCCACCTGAAGCCCAACCTCTGCCGACATTAACCCAACAGGTCGCCGCCATCATCGCCTGCGCAACGGCAGCCGTCAGCGCCGCCTCAAACAATCTGAAGTCGAATCTGCGTGGACAGGCGCGGTCCGGATCATGGCGGCAATTTTTCCAAGCCTCGAACGGCAATCCATTCCGTGCCAGCCGGCTCCAAGACGCGGCAAGCCGTCACAGCTGGGCTCTGACCGGCCGTATTCACCAGATCCTCCGACCGGGCCGGGCGCGGCGTTGTCGCGGTATAAAGAACGGGATTTTTTCTGCCACGGTCGCCAGATCGCAAATACGGCATGCGAGGCCGCGGTCGGTTTCATCACCGAACACATGCTGTGAATCTGGCCGCCCATCCCCAGATCGTCAAAACACGTGCGAAGGCTCAGTTCCGATCGAAAATCTTACGGCAGATGGGCGAAACGCCTTTGCTCGCAAGAAAGTATAATGCCGACGTCACCTTTGCTGCCGGAAAAAGGTAAATGTCAGAAGGTACCGGGCCGCCAATCGACCGATCACCCCAATCGCCATGCTCTAACACAGCGCGGTTGGCCATGCTGCCGCCTCGGTTTCGGAGCAAAATACAAACGGACGTCTTTGAATCCGCTTGGGTATAGCGTCATTCGGTTCGATCCACCAACGCCTGCGCATTCCCGCAGCGGCCATCGGCGCTAGTGGAAATCACGGGCCGCCCGACAGCGCCCCGACAAAACTCTGGCCCCCGACGCGCTCTCTGCTTGCTTCTAACTCCGCTATAAAGCTCCGCCACAATGGCGATTAAATCCCATGCCTTGCCCAAACAAAACACGCTCCCCGCATCAAGCGTCCCCAGCCAGACTTTGAGCGCGCCGGCAAATATACCGCCGATCCCTCGCCGCCGTATCACGCCTTTTGGGCACCGCGCCCATAAATGATACGTCTTTTCCCTCATTGATCATGAAAAACAGAGCGGTCGGCACGTGTTCTGGCCCGCCCTCGCGTTTATGCATGTGCGGCAGCCGCTATCGCATGCCGGCGGGTCCGAGAAGTTCCCCTACGTGCCGAAATCATACCCAAAGTGGTAGATTACTCGTAGCCATGGTGCGCCCGCGTGCAAAACCCAAAAACGGCGCAATAAACCGCAGACAGGCAGGCAACAACCGATAATCGTTAGCGAGACCCACGCTGGTCAAAACCGAACCAGAACTGTTAACATTTTTATTCTTTCTAACAGGAGGCGTTCATGGCCCACTTCGGCAAACTTATCATAGCACCTGCGCTTGCCCGTCTGATGCCATGCGTCGCTGCAAAAGCGATATTCACCGTCCGACACAGAACCACCGATCTGACACCGACCAGCGCCGCGGCGGGGGCCTTATTGATTCTGGTGCCTTTTATCCAACGTTTCGAAGCTTGCCCGCGTTTATGGGAACGGATCGATCGTACCCGGAACCTTGCGGCAATCTGGGAAAATCTTCTGACGACAGGCCTAACCTATACGTTCAGTTGCAAAAGCGTGTGACCTTCACGACGGGCCACGACGATGGACGCCGCCGACTTAAATTTCCTTGATGGATAAGCCGGAAAGAAGCGATATCGCCCAATTGAGAAAGCGCACTACAAAGAGAGAGCACCCGCGAAAGTTCATCGCCGTGATTCCCCGAAAGAGTGACCATCGTCAGCCCTCCACCGTGCTATTAAGATCAAACTTGTCAGAGCCGATGCGAAACCTCTTGTTCAACCCAGCGCATAAGGGGCCGAACGCGGTGATTGTGGCTTCACCGAAAATCATCGACAAAATCAAACAGCTGCCCACGGAACCGGACGCGTCAAAATCACACTGGACCCAGTAGAACAATATCCCGCATGAAAAGAACCCCGAATATTTGGGGACACCGCTGCCCCTTGTGCACGATGGCCCGTCTCAAATTCATTGAACGCGCCGACGCCGCGACCCTTGCGCACACTTCGCGTCATGATGCGGAAGATGTCGAGCAGTTTGTTCGTGACACCGTCCCCTAGCGATCTGAAAACCTGCCGCAGTTTCGAAGCGACCCCCGTTCAAGTAACTTGTCGAGCCCTCAATCCGAGTCAGCGATGCTCACAATTCTGGCGATCGACAAAAAGCCTCCGTTGAATAATCCGAAACGGTCCGCGAAGCGGTAGCGCACGCCATTGAACCGACAAGCCATCATCGACGGGGCAAATGGTCGATATGGCCACCGCCCATCGCAACACATTTCGGCCCCACAATCAGCCTACGTCGACCAAACTGCGCTGAGCATGTGATGCACCACGTCGGACAAATTCCTAAGCGCTACTGGCCGAAGCCGCTTTGCCAGATGGGTTTGAACCGAAACCACTACTGGATTGGCTCGAATCCACCCACGCTCCTCACCGTCCCGCTGCACCGGCGGGATAATATTCCACTCGCACGCGCGAGACTCGCGCGCGACGCCGGTATGACCTTCGTGCAAGATCTCAACAAAGAACCGAGCCCAGATGGCTGGAACAGTGTCTCGAGAGCAAGCCAAGGTTAGAACGTAACCTTGACCTTATATCCGTTAGACTCCGACACACCGACGCAGTATGACCACAGCTCTGCGGCTAGGCGAGACCCCGACCACTACGGCCCGCAGTGACGACAATCCCGGACTTCCCAAACGTTAATGGCCAAGTTGAAACACAACAACAGATCCCCGACAAGCGCAACGATGTCCTGGCGAGCACAAACCATGATCTCGCAGGAGATACGTCAAACGGTTCCTCTCCAGCTTGCTTCGCTCCTGTTCGCTAAGGCGGGACTAACCGGGCTTGCGCAACGCAGCGACGAGACACAGGCATTGTCGATCTGTACCGGACGTGCCCTGGACGGGAGATCATATGATAAGAGCGAGAATGTGTGTCAGTCGAGGCGCGTATGCATTGGGCATACCCATCATGCGGTGCCTCAACCTTCCCGCGCAAGCCCACACCACTTGAAAACCAACAGATCACCATTTCTCCCCACGCTGTGCCGGTTCCATTCCGCGCGAGGGGAGAGCGGTCCGCGAAGACCTAGCCGCACCCGCGCCGAGATGGGCTGCCTCTAGTGACTTCCCTCTGTCTGCCGAAACCGTTCACCCGCTCGTCACGATACGCCGATTAAATACCTATTCAAAGCCGAAATGCCATAGCTGAACGCGCTGTAAATCACCACCGGCAGCTTTTGTCCGTCAATTTGGCGTGGACGTCGTGCACCGACTTCTCGTATCCAGCAAGAGACAGCGGCACACACACGCGGCGAGCATCATCCCACACCACGAAGCAGCGCAGGGTCGGTGAAAACTAGAGTCCCGCAGCCAAGTCACCGATTTCGTGGTGCGGCTTGGCTCAGAACCGATATGCTCCCTCCCTAGGAATGTCACACATATTGCCGTCGGACGCCATAAGTTCTCGGTCATCCACAGGCCTCGAACAGCAAGCTCGCCGCAACTGATAACCTGCGCATCTCGTCTTTCCAGGCGCACGAACCTTCAGAGATGTGTCAAGATCGCTTAGCCCGGCAAGGACCGAGGCTCTACCGCGCTCTGCAGAGATAGCCGATGTGCAGAGCGCGATCTTGGAATCGTACGGCAAGCGATTATAGAGCCGAGCACAAAAAGAGAGCGCCTCCCCGGCGTCGGCTGCGAAATACCGTACCAAGAGCTCGCCAACGGCGCTCTCCCGCGCCGTCGAAGAGCTGCCTGCGCACTAATACACAGCCCAACCCCTGTGATTGTCGAGGTCGAACGAGATGTCCTGTAGGCATATTTGTGAAACCGCCCCCCAACCGGCCCCTTGCGAGGGCTGGCTCGACAAATCAGAGAAACGCGGCATGAATGCGCCCGCTCTCGGGCGCAGTGGCAAGTTGTCAAACACCGGTTTCGAGCTCTTCGGCGCATAGTGTTTCAAAATAGTAGTTAGCTGTCGATGTGCGGTCCCCAAACCGCCAGCGATCCTCAGTCCGCTCAGCCACCGTGGATTTACGTCCACATGGGTGCCAGCACCGCCTGATCAGCGCCCGCAAGATGATGCCGGCCGATACAATACATATCCTCTCGAAACAATTTATCCCTAGAACTTACCCAAAACAGCAAACCCACGCAGGTAGGAACTGCAGCCGATTGCAACCATCAAGGCGAAAACGGTTGCCACATGACCCCTAGCCAAGCATCAGGGAGAAAATGCAACCAGAGCGTATTGGAATCTAGAGCCAAACCAGGCTGCTGCGCTGCAGTCCAAGCCAAAATAAGGCCGCAAAAGAATCATCTGCATACGCATGGCGCGCAAGGCTCGGCCAGTCGCGCTTTAGACTACGACGATACTATAATAGCAGAAAGCCCGTCGAGCGACCAGAGGTCGATAACCTGCTCGACCGCGTCGAGCGCAGCGGCCGATATCACGCGGCCCATCAATCACCGAGCAGCCAACGCAGCGCCGCGAGGACCATTTTCCCCCCAACCAGGATGGACAGATCAGCGCCATCAGGAATATCGGTACAGGTTCCTGGCCAATACCCCGTGCGCTATATCACACACACTCACCCCGTAGATCGGCTGACGAAGTGCATGAGCCAACAGTGCCGACCGTGCAGCGAAAACCACTGCCTGCATGAGGCGCTGCCGTCCCACTGCCGCGAAGGCTCGGGCGCGCGCATGATTTAGAAGAACGCGACCCCAATCAGAAATGCACTGCAGCGCGCGAAGCGTCGAGATCCACAAGCACTGCACTGAAAATGCGCGCCAAAAGCCCCGGTCCCCAAGCGAATCGTAGATTCAACCATAGACCCCAGAAAACAGTATAATAAAGCAGCACATCCCGAATAATCCAAGCAGGGGGTCAACAATAGACCGCTCAGGCTGCAAGAATCATCTCGATCAATCTGGATCATATAGATAGAACCAGTCAGTCATCAAAAGGTTGACCAGAGCTCTCACTGACGCGGCAACGAGAGCTACCCATCCCCACGCGCCCTAGAGCCTTTAAGGCGATGAGTCATAGAATTCTGCGCGCGCACCGTTACCTATAACCCCAATTACAAATCGTCATTTTTTTGCCGCAAATTGTTCGCGACCACTGTATCAGAGCTGAAAAGAAACTCTCCTTACTGAAACTGCAAAAATCGCGACCGCAAACGTCTTGTAGGTAGATTGGAATATTCATGCATCGGCGGCGAGGTAGGTAGCCTCGGTCCAACATCCAAAGGCACCGCCCCGAATACGAGAAAAGACGAAACCGTAAGAAGTCACCCCAACAATTATGCAAGCCGTCGTCAGTCGATAGGGCTAGGCCAACGAAGCATAAAACCCAGCCACATCGCATCGCTGCGCAAATGTCTGGGGCTCCCCCTGAAATTTTTTACGGCAACCCGCCAAAGTGCGAGCCCAAGCCTGACGGACAGAAAAACAAACGCCGCAGCCCAACGCATGCGAGAAACAAGCCAAAAATTGTCGATACTTGTTGGTGTGCATCCCAGATCGGGTTAAAAGAGCAAAAGCCAATCATGCAGCCCGCATCCCATGTCATGTCGCGGCACTTCCAATAATTGTTGGAACCATGCCCCATTGGAAAAATCCGCGATCTCCAATAGGCACTTGAGCCGAAAATGTGGCGTAACTCATGAAAACGTTGGGATCGTGTGCGGTAGAGAGCAGATCAACGATCTACGTTTCAGATCTTATATCGTCCGCCACCGGAACACTGGGTTCCCACTGGGTAAGATCACGCTGTGAAGCTCGAAAGACCTTCAGGTGGCGTGGCCATGGCAAGCGCTGCCCCAGTGCGGATGGTGCCGCCGCAGCCGATCCCTGCCCGGAAACGAAAACCGCCAAAAAAAAAACGGGGCCCTTCAGGTGTAGCGGCTCAGCTGGCCCTTCCGGTGCAAAAGGCCGCAGCGCACCCAGCGGCAGCACCGTGAATCTGCCCGTTCGGGGCAATCGAGCAAGTCAACGGTCCCCGACCGCTCCCTATATGGGAACTATTCGCTTCTTCGTGCAAGTAGGATTCTCTGAGCGTGCTCTGATAGCCTGCCGCCGACCTGCTCCGATCTTGGCGTCTTTTTCCTCGCCATCCAGCATTGGCTCTCTCGGCCTGGAGCAGAGGCGGGGCTTCCTTTCCCACCTTGGTACCTCCAGTCATTATCCTGCTGAAACTGTCATCGCTCAGGTGATGGCCGTTTGTGTCGAAGATGCTGGCGGCCACCGCTGTCAATGCGGTTTGCTTGTGTTCCAACGCCCATATGTGGGCCTAATCGCCCTCTGCAAGGTGGCAAAGCGCGGCAGTTGAGAGCCAAGCCGTCCTCCCTGGCCGTGCTTGACTGCTTTCGTCTAACCCGCCGGGGATGGAAATAAAAGAAGAAATGGAGGTGGTACCAACCGGGTCTGGGTACGCCTGGTGCCTCGAACCCGTAAGCCAAGCAGGGCCTCCGAGAGCGGCCTGCTGTAATTAAACCAGTCTCTGATGCTGCATCCATCTGGCCCGTAGTTGTATTAGGAGCCGGGCGAGCGCCGGGGATGGCCAGCGCACAGTTCCGCTCATCTCGAATGGCATGGTAGTGGGGGTGGACAGGCGGTGAAA
>Ga0163217_1112776_pt1 | contig 10894 bp, 12 predicted proteins | sample SynspAceP_FD_185933 | JGI IMG/M metagenome (GOLD analysis project Ga0163217, IMG submission 185933) | Saline lake microbial communities from Ace Lake in Antarctica - Synechococcus sp. Ace-P (PacBio error correction) | ecosystem: Environmental > Aquatic > Non-marine Saline and Alkaline > Saline ...
AAAGAGGGGGAGGAAGAATGGGGGTTGTGTAACCACTGGCCCGCCTTGGGGCGGCCCCCCCAAAAATTTCCCCAACCCCTGCCCTTCCCCGCCGAAGGTCCCAGCGGTAACGGCCTGCTGGGGGAGTTTCCCCGCTGTCCATGCAAAACAGACGGCCGAGCCCGGGCTCGGAGTAAAGCAAAGCCTGATGGTCTGCGCCGGCCTTGCTTTTCACTAAAGCCAGCTTCAAAGGCCCCTGGCGAGCCCGAGTGGCCGAAACCCGCTCCGAACAATTGGATTGGAGCGGATCGGAAGGTCCGTGGCGGCTCAAGCAGAATGGTTGCAGAAATCCTGGCGGTGCTGGCATGCTGAAGCGTCTTTCCCTTCCCTGGCCTGGAAGCGATGAAGGGCTTTGGATCGACGGGCCCTGCTTGGTGCTTGAAACGATTTCGTGGTTGATGGGCCGGGGCCCTCTGGTTGCCCGTTCCGTGTGGCCTGCACGTGGCCTGCAAAAATGGCCCAGAAAGCGGAGGCGCTCGCTGATCCTGTTTCAAGAATCTCTGGGAAACCGCTGTTCACCCCGGCGGATTCGGCCTGCTGAATTGCGCCGCACCTTGCCGTGCTCAAGCGGGTGCTGGGTGGTGCAGCGTCGAGGCGCCGGCAAGATCCTGGATAACGGAAGTTTTTGAAGCCTTGGGCTGCAGGCCTCCAGCCATCACGTACTGACCCCTCCAAGAAACTCACCTGGGCGCCCGCGCCAAGCATGGTGAACGCTGCAGCACGGTCGGCACCGGCCAGAAAGCTGGGCCGCCACGCCTTGCCGAGGGCGGCAGCGAACTCTTCAATTCGAAAACCGGGTTGGCGCCAACGGCGTTGTAACCCCGCGCCAAAAGCCGGCATCCTCGAGCGCCGAGCGATCAGCAAAGCAGAGGTCGCTGCCGCTGGACCAGCTCATCCATTGCCTCCCCCGGTGCCGATCGGCCACCGAAACCGGCCTGGAAACACCGCAACATCTGCCGAGGCCGCCGCCGCCCCGATCACGATGCCGATGCCAGTGTCACCTAAACCCGGAGAAGGCCAGCCGCTTCTGCCGCCCCGCCTCCCACGGCTGCAGAGCCGACCCAGAAATCGTCCTGCTGCCGGGCTGTGTCTCAGCGAAAGCGCTGCTTCCCGGGCTGGAGCCATAGACACCACCGCGAGCCGTTCACAGAGCACCGCAGGTTTCTGCTGCTTGCGGCCATCAGCCCTCCACCCACAGCGGTGGCTGCCACGCGCTGTCCAACAGCAGGCGGCAGTTGCTCAGTGTGTCCCACGCTTTTCGGTCATCGGTTCACCGCCAGGTTGACCACCCTTCGGCGCCAGATGGCTCAGCCAGCGGCGGCTTGCGCCAGCTGGCCGTCCTGGGAGGGATCGGCCCCTGAAATCCGATGCAGCTGCGGAGAATCCAGGCCAGCCAGGCTGTTGGTCCGCCCTCGGTCACCACGTGCAGCATGGCCACGCTCCATGCAGCCAGGAACTCAAACTCGCGCCAACAAAGCCCCGTGCATCCAGAGATCAAAGCCGCATGCCGATGGCTTCTCCGATCGCTGGTGGAATCCAGGCTAGGAGTAGGGCCGTGGAGCCCGCTGACGTTGTGTCAAGGCCGAGGCGACGGGGCCAAGGGCACAGGGGCAAAAGCCCTGGAAGAGCAGACCCACATCACCACCACCCCAGGGCCAGGGACGGCATCAGGCGCCCCAGGAAAAATCGCTGCGCCGCCTGAATCGCCATGGCGATCGGCACCGCCCTCCGCTCAGGCCGCCAGGCCCCACAAAGTCTTCTCCGCCTGCCAAAGGGCGAACCCAGCAAACATCCCCTGCACCATCCAAACTCCGCGCCAGCAACAATCACCAGAAACAAAGCCAACGACCAGGCAACGCCTGAACCACCTCCTGGGATCACCACCAGGCCCATGCAAGAAACAGCATCAGCTCGGCCAATCTTTGCGAAGCCGCCTGGGCCTCTCCATGGCGGGCTGATCGCACGTCGAGGCTGTTCCCAAGCACCACCCCGACGATGAAGCGCCGCCAGCAGACCACGCCGGCCCAACAACTGGGTGACCCCACCCACCACATCAACTCGCACTCATCACCGACACCTGAAGGCTGACCCGCGCCGATGCGGTGTGACAGCAAACCTTCTGGGCCAGCCGCCGCCCCAAGAAACCCAACAGGCCACCGAGTAAGGAACTGCGTTTACACGTCGAATCACAAGCTCCCGACGGCACGTGTCGCTCCGCCCGCGCTGGCCAGGGCAATGGCCAACCCCCAACACCAACGCCACCGATCAATTCACAGCCGATTCCATCTCGATTCAAGGGGCCACAAGCGGGGTGCAAGGTGGCCTGAAGAGCGGCCCGCAGCATCGCCCATCACGCGCGACCATCGGTGCTGCAGACCATGGCCCCTACGAAACAGGGCCAGGCAGCTGGTGGGAAAGCCAGGCTGCCCGCAGGCTTCTGAAAAGCCCCCCAGCACCGCCCCATCACCACAAAGCCGTGATCAGGGAACCGGCGGTGCCAGGCGGGTGCCGCCTTGAACGATCTGATGACCCTGGCCCAGTTGTGGTGAGCCCACCGAAAGAACAGCCACCAGCAACCAGGCCACCCTGGGCCACCTCTTCGCCTGGCCAGCTTGAGCCACCAGTGCCTTGGCCCACCGGGGAATGGCCTCCAGTTTTTGTCGGTGAGCAAGGCCAAGCGCCAGCACCAGCAAGATCCCGGCAACGCGTACCTTTGAAAGGCGAAGGTATCGAGCTAGTAACGGCGGACAGCAAGCAGGGCCGCCGAACAACGGCCAGCATTGGCGGCCAGGTTCGGGTCCACAGCAGGCAGCGGAGTCCGAGGGGGTTCAAGCCTGAGGAGACGCAAAGTCTTTGAGATGAGCCCCAAAACACCGCACCAGCTTCAAGAAGGGCCTCTCTGGAAGGTAATGCGACGCCTATTGCGGGCAGACCTGGAGGCGTCCCGCCATTGATCCACCCCAACTCGGCCAAATCTGTTTGAAGCCCCGGCGAGTTGCTCGCCCTCAAAGGTGACTACGCCCAGCTTCACCAACTGGAGTCTGCCGATCCCCGATGTCTGTTGCGCCACCCGACCAGCTTTGAAGCCATTCGAGCGAGGCTTCACCCCCACCTCACCCCCTCCTAAGTGCTTTGCGATCCTGCAAGCAGCTGCTACGCAAGTTGCCCTGCTTTCGCGCAGCATTTTCTCTGCCGTCCGGGAGGTTAGTTGTCCACAGTAACCCAAGCGTGTAGCCTCAAAATTCAGCTCAGGGCATCACTCACTTGCTGAAACATGATAAAGCTGAGCCCCACATCAGCGGCCAAACGCCTATGGAAGGCCAATGGGAGCTATAGAGCGCCACCACCTCTCGAGTTTCTGCTGCTGGTCTCGAAAAAATCGCAGAACGTCGCATCAAGTCGTCGTCGAGGATCGCTGAGAGGGCGCGCAGCTGGGGCTTGGAAAACGGATGATCACCTGACCAGCAGACGATCGATCGGTCCCAATACACCCTCCCGCAGCCAGGCGCTTGATCTCGCGTCACGCCGGCCCTGCGCGAGCCGGCGCACCACCGCCGCCCCCTGGCCCAGCGACCGGCTGCCCGCGCTCGCGTCGTAGCGGCGGACGCTTCTCCCGATCACCCACACGGCCCAGGCGCGTTTGAGGGCGAGATCCGCTTGGCAATCGCCACCCACATTTCTGATGGTGCCGCTGGCCAGGTTCGATAGTGCCCCTTGAGCTCAGCGCACTGGCTGATGGGGGCCATCCGAGCGCGGCATACAACTCGGTTTGGGAGCGCAATGCCATCGAATGCGTCCGTCTTCTCCATCATCTCCACTCTGCCCAGGTCTGCGGCTCCAAACAAAAAGCCCCCCGTTTCGGAGGCCAAGGAGGTGTTGCGAGGAAAAGGTCCCTGAAGGGTGCAGGTACCGGATCAGAATTTGAACCCGTCTGAAATCAGGCCGCCGAAAACGTTGAAATCGCCATTAACTACTGGTGAGCTGACCGAGGGGAGCGCTGAGTGAAATCCCGCTGGAGTCACCGAGATTATCGTTGACCTGGAACTTGTTACCACCATTCCCAGAACAAGTTGCCGTCCCTGGTGTTGTGTTTCCCCTGCCATCAAATGGGAACCCTAGACAACTGGGTGGCGAGTGCCTGGCCCACAGCCATGCCGCAATCGTTGCCCTTGCAACACATCCTTCCACTTGAGGCGGCGAACCAAGCTCTGGCGACTGTTCACACAGAAGATCTTCCGAATCATTGGCGAGTGTTGAATGGAGTTATCGGACAAGATTTCAAGCCCCAGACCACGCTGGAAATCGAAAGGTAATGAATTCCAGGGTTCTTGGCTGGCCAGTAGCGTTTGACAGCAAAGTTTTTTGAACTCGCCGTTGGCCAAGAACCAACTGTTTAGACGGAACGAAGTTGGTACCTACGTTGCCGGGCAGTTGGTGCCGGGGCCTGGCCGTAGCGATTAGGCCCAGTGAATACATTCCCACTGAGTTGCAGTGTAATTTCAGCTGGGCCCGTGATGCTGGCCACGAGCACAATCGGTACCAATACCACCTTCCTCCCTAGCAGTTATTGGGATGCCGTCAAAAAGACGGCCAACATTGCCTTGCGCGCCCCACGTAGTTTTCGCCGCGAAGCCTGAAGCGACCACGACCTTCTCGACATTCCGCCCTCCAGATGGCAAGTCAACCAGCCGACCGTGGCTTTGTTATAAAACCCAGAGCACCGTTAACAGAGAAGTAGTCGAGTATCCCGCTGCCATAAAACGAAGGCGTGACAGCCAATGAATTCGGTAATTTCTAGCCTGGGGCCAAACAACAAACGTGAATTGAATCCCAACTGGAAATGATAGTAAAGCCTGTTCCAACGCCGACAACTGTTATTCCCCTCCATCGCCACTGCTTGCTCGATCAACGAGCAGAAGTGTTCACACCATCGCCAGCAAAGGCTTTCGAAATTGGGCTGAACGAAGACGGGAACAGCAAGATCCTGCCGTTGAAGCCTCTCCTCTAGATTGAGACGAACGTTCATAGCCTGAAATTGGTGGATCCGAACGCTGGTTGTAGTTATCGCATCATTGCCAGGGCCAAAGCTCCGGAGACTATTTCCACCGGCATCACCGCACCAAAGCACGAAAAGGTGCCTTCACCTTTTGAGCACGCGTGGTGTGGAGAACTGACTGCTCGAGTTCACCCACCTTTTGGCCCTCAAAAGGCCACGACCCGGCCCTTAGCACGGAGAGTTTCCACCCTCGAACTCCTTCATCAGCCGGCGCAATTCATTCGGTCACCTCGGTGATCCGAATCCAGGCAAAAGGCGTTGAAACAGGCGGCTGCTCCCACGGCCTCAAGCGGCCTTGCCCGCAAAGGTCCTATCGGATGACGCCAGCCACGCAGCCTTAACGCTCAACCAAAATTGGAGAGAGCCTGATTAGCCCATTCCGTTGCTGTAACATCTGGAACGGGTGAGCTGGTGACTTATTCCGGCTTTCCCCGGACTCAAGGCCGGGCATAGGCCGCTGAATGGCCTCAAGAATTGGAGGCCATCCACACATTCAAATTCAGAAGCGGACGCGCCAGCGGACCTGACAGCTCCAAAGGGCAGCCCCGGTGCCAAGCAGGAATTTCTGGGAACAAAGTTTCATTGGATCCTCAACACCAAGAGGGGTGGCGACCGTTAGAAGCTTGGCGCAAGTGTAATCGAATAGCCAAAAAAAATTGTCCGCATCTGATCACAACTTGGTGTGCTCACGAATACACGCACAAGCCGGCGCCCTCCTGCTGCCATCAGCACAGTCAAATCCGCCTCATCAACAAAGCCAACAGCACAAGGTGCCCACACCAAAGAGATTCAAAAGCCCAAAAAAAAGCCCGACAGAAGCCGCGGCAGAAGCAAGGAGAATGCTGACTTGTGAGGGGTCAGCCAGTTTGATCAACTGATCAAGAAGATTGAATCGCTGAAATCAAACTTGAAGTGTCTTGACGAGACCCGCCAAGTTGTAGTTCGGTCCTATAGACTTTGGGCTGACCCAGTTTGCACTCAAGTATAAGTCGCGTGTCCACGCTGAATTGGTCGTAAACCTTGAACTAAATACCACCCATCCCACATAGTTGCCGTCGTTGGGATTCGATCAAAAGTCGCACAACCCAGCTGTAAGGAAGGTCCTCCGACAGCCATGCCGGCGCGTTGCCTTGATGAAAAACTCGGTCCACTGCCAGGACCCACATACCAGACTGCTCACATCGTCCATCAATGACGTCTTCAACAGCACCGGCAAGAGCTGCTAACTCCGTTGTGGGAATTAAAAACCCCAACCCGTGCGATCGAAAGAATCCAACTGGAATTAGAAGGCTGCCCAATAAGCGCTGATGCCAACGAACACGCTGTCCAACAGAGCAAAGCCCAGATTGGCTAACGAGTTCCGTTACCGCTGTCAGACCAACGAAGACACCCTTGAGTGATGGTAGAAGGTTCCAGCAAGGCAAAGTTCTCGTTGTTCAAGCGACTTGGCAGCTACCCGTCTGAGCTGAGGACTCGTACCGATGCCGCCAGGGGTATTCGAGAAATGTTAGGCCGCCGTGTTACAATTAGCGCTACATAGTTACAACTATGCAAAATACCACCGTCTGCCACCCGGCCAGCAACCGAAGCCAAGAGCCAAGAATAAGCACGGAGCAACCGTCGTAGGAAAGACATCCAAGAAACTGTGTCAGCCGGGTTAACGCTAAGCCATACGGCAAGCATGTCATCCTGACGAACTCTGGCACAAAAGGTGCAAGTAAAACCTGCCGACGGAACTGGTAAAGAAGCGTCAATGCCCAACGCTGTTCGCAACCAGAGCCATTTCTCAAAGGCCGACTTCGAAGGTGTTCAAGCCGACGGTCCCCAGTACCGCAAGGGCTTGAGCCGAGTTTGCCGGCCGGCGGAAGGCGATGCGACAGATCCTTACCGTGAAGCTGTGTCGAGTCAAGCCGCAGGTCGATAGTTGAAATGCTGTAGCTACCTTGCTGGTAGCCGAGCATCATAGAATCTCTGACCAGGAAGTACCGAAGGCCGCCTGAAAGTACCGCGACTCAGCAATGCAGCCCTGCTGAACCCGCCATAGAGTTGGCGCCAACAATGAAAGTGGATTGGCCGCTGGAGCTTGGTGGTGGTGGAGAACTGATGCCTCCACTCGGCCGACTGGCCTCCAAGGCCATCGACCCGGCCCCCTTGAGCACGGCCAGTTCGTTCAAAACTCCTTCAATCACCCGGAAGTCACGGTCACCTCGTGATCCGGTCCAGGCAGCCGTTGAAGCAACGGGGCACGCTTCCCAGCGGCTCAGCGGGCGCTTGCCACGAAAGTCCATGAATAGCCACCACCAGCCGTAGCGCTCCACCAGTTGAAGACCTGTAGGCCCAACTCGTGGCTGCAACATCACTGAACTGGGTCGCTGGTGCACCTTGCTCCTGAGTCGCGTACGGTTAACGCCGTCCAATGTTAGCTCTGGATGCCGGTAGCGGCCATTGTGCCAACAGACCAAGGGCGCAGGCCCAACAAGCATTTGCTGGAAAAGTTTCATGAGGTCCACACACCACGATTGGCGCCAATGCGCCACAAGCAACATCGTTCAAGGGGCCGAGCTGGCGAGGAGATGACAGAAAAACGCAACAACGCCTGGCAGGCCACGGCAGTTCAACTGGTCCACTGAACGCGTCGGATCCCGACCTCCCTATCGGATGCCACAACGGCGGTGTTGCGCTGCCCCTGCACATCTGGGTGCTGGGCACCTGCCGACAGGCCTGCTGCAGCTCGGATCAGATCGCTGCCGGGGGGCTGGACCAGGCCGATTACCTCACAGCGCCTGACCAATGCCGGCGCCCTGCTGCTGCCCTGCCGAGCTGGCAGGCTGAGCCTCTGGATCTCTCCCGAAAATTCCCGCCTTTCTGGCCCCATCCTGTCAACGGCACGGTGATGGCCGTGCGCCGGCGACAGCGCTGATCAGGCCAGCTGCAATCTGGGGGCCTCTGGCAGCGTTTTTGGCTTGCTGGTTGTGGGCTGCCTGGGGACGGCATTGCGGGCCGCGTGATTCGGCCTTGCTCCGCCCGCACCTCACCATCTCGCCCCGCCCTGCGCGTTGAGGTGGATTCACCCTGATCTGCCCCTGGCGGCCAACGCGACGCTGGCCCTGTGTTCTCGGGCGCTGGGCAACCCCCGATACCGAAGTGGCCGTGGCTCAATCGACGCGGCGCCCTGCGTGGCGGGCGGCCGTGCTCGCAAACAGAGCGCCCTTTGGTGCTGCCTTGGCGCCGGGGGTGCCTCTGGTCTCTCTAACAGGCTTGCGGCAACGGGGGCGGCGGCTGCAGGGCTGGGGCCCTGGCCACCGTGGCTGGGGCTCTGCCTGCCCTGCCTACGCCACAACTGATTCACCACCATCGGCGGCAGCCTAACCGGGCCGTCTCTGGAAGCGGCCACCACGGAAGTGAGATCCCGATCCCTTCACCTGGCGAGCCTCTCTGTAACCCGCGTCTTCGCCCCAAGCACTGCTGGTCCACCTCACCTCGGGCTCGTGGGCGCAGCCTGGCCGCTCTGCAAGCGCGCGGCAAGCCACCACAAAGCCCCAGCAAAGCCCAGGGCAAAACAAGACCTGGTCCTGCCACGCCTGGGCTGTTGATCGGTTCACGCTCACGGCTTGGCTGATCACGACCTGAGCCCCAACAAGGACCCGCGCTACCTGCCCCCGTGCTGCCCTTGCTGTGTGCTACTGCGGCGGCTGTGTCAGCGTTCGTCATGGCCAGCGGCGCTGGCACCCGCTGTGCGGGCTGCGGAAATCGGCCTGCGCTCGCCGGCCTGAGCAACCACCGTTTGGGCCAATAGCCACGATCGAGAGCCACGAAGGCCCCCCAATCGGCAGCAATCACCGCGGCCTTCGCCGCAAGCTCAGGATGCCCCGGCACCGTTGGTGGTTCTGACCAATCAAAGATCTCAACTCAGCACTCCTTCACCGCCGCATCCGGCAGAAAAAACGGCGGACGATCCGTCGCCACGCGAACAGGCAAACACCGGCGGGTGAGCACGTCGCTGATCTCCGCCAGCCATCTGGCGCTGCATCGCCACTGCGACCAGGCACCACCGCTGAAGGGCTTTTCACGCAGCTGGGCGCCTCAGTGCCGCTCCGATCCACGCTCGCCCTGGCCGCCACTGCCATGGATGCGAGGGGCGGCAGCTGGAGCTCTGGCAGCGGCGAGCGCAGCCCCCTCCCCGAACGCTTCGACACCACTCATCCGCCTGGCCCAGCCTTGAAGCGGGCCCAGCGGCTGGCCGCAAGTTTTTGCGGCATCGTCCCCATCACAAAGCTCGATGCCCTTCCTCTACCCAGAACGGGTCAGGCCTGGCTGAAGCCCGCTCAGCAGCCAGCCCAACGACGACGAAGCCCTCTGGAGCCTGCCCTGCTGGGTGTTGCAGAACCGCCCCGTCACGGTCCGACCGCTGGTTCACCGCCTCGAGGGCTCCACCCACCTAACCCCGCCGTCGGCCTACCGCTCGTGGTCGCTGCCGCGGAATCCCTGGCATCCCATCCGTGGGGCCAAAATGCGCGCGGCCAGGGGCAGGCCACGCAGCAGCGCCACCCGCTTGGAGCCCTCGCCGATCTCTCCGAGCCTCAGCGGCAGACCCGCGTAGCCTGGCGCGGAAGCCTTCCGCCGCTGCGATCGCCATTGAAGATGACCGGAATCGGAGTCACCGCGGAAGCAACCGACCAGCACAAGCCCCGCTCGACCTTGCCGATCGGCCTGTTTTCTGCTGCTGCTCTGGCTGTGGCCCGGTGCTCGCCACCCGCCGGCCGGGCGATCTGCCCCGCGGACTGGAACGAAGGGATCGTGGCCCAGGTGGCCTGAACCAGCTTGAGCCCCTGCCAAACGCCTCCTGCCCACTACTGTCGAGCCCTATCCTGAACAAGCCGGCCTGTTGCACTGGCTGAATGGCGGCGGGCTTCGAGCCTGCGGCAGCTGGCGCCAATGCCTCCAGACTGCCACCGATGGCTGTGCGGCCTGGCACCAGCGGCGGGCTCCCAGCCTGCTGGTGCCCCTGATCGCCTGCTTCACTGCGCCGCGCCAGCGAGCGCACCGCGCCTCTGCAGCGGCCTGATCGCCTGACCCTGCTAACCCCCTGGCCCGGCACGGTCGCCTGGCCCTAATGCCTCGATGGCGTCCAACGCTGGCCATGTGCTGCTCGGTTGTGCCTGCTGCGTGCCCGCGCGCGACCAAGCCGCTGGCAATCGCCGGTGGGTCATCGCAGACTTTGCCGCAGTGGCCTGCTTGCTGCTCAAAATCGCCGGTTCGGCTGCCGGTGCTGGCCACGCTTGCGCGCGCCTGCTTGACCGGGGATCTTCCGTCTGGCTACTGGCCGGCTTGCCTGGGGCCTGCCGCTGCCTGGCCCCTGCTGCTGCACGGTGCATCTGCTGCAGCGCGGTGGATCAGGCCCTGGTGAATGGGGCGGCCAGGGGACTCTCGCGCCTCACCATTCTGTGAGAGCCACAGCGGCGGGCCGTCGAGCCCTTGCTGAGGGCTGAGGGCGCGGCCCTGTTGCCGCTTGGGGCCCTTCGGGCTGGCCCTGGCCTGCGGCAGCGGCCGCAACGGGCCTCCGCTGGAGCCTTGGTTGAGCCTGCCACCGCCTGATGGTGTTGCCTTGCAAACCCACTGCCCTGTACAGCCCTGCTTCCTGCCACCGTTCTGCCGTTCTGCGCACCGTCCTCGCCTCGTCTCTCTGAAGGTCAACAGGGGTCTGGCGTCCCGTCGCCTGTTTCTGGGCCTGCTGGGCCTGCCCTTCTGGCCACTTCGCTGCTGATTCTCCTGCGCCCAGCCTTCTGCCCGGCCTCGGGC
>Ga0163217_1003636_pt1 | contig 10893 bp, 7 predicted proteins | sample SynspAceP_FD_185933 | JGI IMG/M metagenome (GOLD analysis project Ga0163217, IMG submission 185933) | Saline lake microbial communities from Ace Lake in Antarctica - Synechococcus sp. Ace-P (PacBio error correction) | ecosystem: Environmental > Aquatic > Non-marine Saline and Alkaline > Saline ...
AAGATTTTTTTTTTTCCGAAAAAATCTTTAAAAATTCTTTTGGGGGGTGGCCGCCCACCTCACTTTGTTTTTAATCTGTCCTAGTTAGATGCGGTTATTTATGGAGGAAAATGAGACGACTACGCCTCCTCCTTTGGATTAAAAAAGCGTCTCCTTTTTATTAAGACGGCACTTTCATCGTCATCGCATTTTGGGGTCTTTTGGCCATGGGCTGCTAAAAAGTTTCCTAAGGGAAACTCCCATCGTCCAGATGTAATATACATCGAAGAATTCGACAAAACCGCGCAAATCTGGTAAGGGACTTAATTCCGTTTTGGGAAAGCCTCCCCCCATGGAGACCTTAACTTCGGAAGTTCTGTTTTAAAATTGCGGTGCGACAGTGCTAATGCGACTGTAATAAAGTTGCGCAGGAAGAGTGCGAGCTCGAGCCACTTGGCGGTAGCTCGATACCGAGCATTTTTTGGGAACACCCTATTCTAGTGAAAAGCCATACCAGTTTAGGAGTTCGATTTACGAGGTAAAGCCGTTTCTTGCAGAAGGCTTAAAAGTAATCCGATCAATATAAAGGTGACTTTATTTGTAAGATGGCCGTATAATTTCTCAAAGGAATTGGCGCGTCTTGCCCAATCGCTCTGCATACCGGACTTAAACCAAAAATTGTTCCCCCAAAAAAATTTCCCCCCCCCCAAAAATTGGCCCCCCCAATTCACAATAAATCGGATAGGTCTTCAGGTAATAAGGGTGCAAGGTGTTCGCCTATCCTGATACCATGGTGCCAAAGGCCATTCCAAATCGCCAATTGATCAATCTTGCAGCTATGGTGGAAATAATTTCGGGGTGCATATTTTTGTTCTGGCAAATTGGGTATTTGACGGAGAGTCCTGCGCGTAAACAAAAGTAATAGAAATTAATGGTTTTTAAAATACTCTCTTTTAAGGATATTTACTATGGCATTATCGGAGGATATAGAATTTTTTCAAAAGGCCAAGGTCAAAAATCTCCTGTAATCCAGATTTAGAAAAGAGTTCCAGAATAACTTCGAATGCCGATCCTGATAGAGATGTGAATGGTTAAAAAAGACCGGCGTTGATGAGTGCATAGGGTGGATGGGGGTATTCAATGCGTAAGGGAGGGTTTAAGAAGAAGGTTTTGGCCATGATAATAATTTGGATTATGATGCAAAAAGAATAGGGTGTTTTCGCTAGTAAGGCTTTTTGGTAACATGGGTAGGAGAATGCAATTGCTGGGGTAAGTCAAATGATTTTAGTTAAAAAGTGGGGGTACCATCTTTTTTTATTTTTATAAATACATCAATAAAACACGTGGCTTAAAAAGGTTTTTGGATAGTGTAAAAACAAAAACTCCGGTAATCAGCGAGTTTATTCATCAAATCAAAAACGAACAGTCCATGATAAACTGTTGTTAAGGTTTATCAATTTACGATTTTGCGCTGCTTTTCCAATGGGCATAGGCGTTTTGGGCGCAAAAAATTTCATTGTTTGGGTCTAACCATAGATATGGTTTTAAAGGGATTTTTTGCTCCTTGAGGTGTGTTTTAACTTCTAAATCACGCCTTTTCCTTTATTTGACGGACTCTTGCCCTGGTAAGGTCAAAAGTTTCTCCTATTTCCTTCAATGTCATGGAATGTTGTCCTGCCATTCCAAGTAACAACGAATTCATCCCGCTTCTTGGCGTTAAAGTTTCGGCAAGCTCTTTCTATTTCGGTCCGTAAGGGATCATGCAACAATTCTGTCCGGAATTGGAGACTCCCACTACCGCCAATAACACTGTACAGGTTAGGAATCTCCCTTCTTATTAAAGCGTGCTCGCTCATGGATACGTGACGCCCTGAAATTTTTAAGGGATTTTGTTTTTACATCCTCCTCACGGTCATGTCCAATTCTTGCGCATTTCTTCTGCAGAAGGGTTGGTCTTTCGTGGGGCTTGCTCAAAAAGCGAACGTATTATTTAATCTTATTGAATAAACCCAATTTTTTGTTCAATTGGTATCTTACAATACGAGACTGTTCCTGGCCAAAGCTTGTAATATGGACTGACGAATCGCCCATACGCATAGGAATGAATTCTATCCACGAGTTTCATCAAACGTTGTTGGCAGCCTTATTAAGGCGCAGGTTGCCTTCGTTGATCAATCGGGAAGTGGTTAAACCTTGGTTTTGGTATTGCTTTGCAACGGAAACCACAAATCGTAAATTGGCCTTGGTCAATTTCTCAAGTGCAGTTGATCACCTGCCTTGATCCTTTTGTGCAATTCTACTTCTTCAATCGCTGTAATTAAATCGACCTTCCAATTTCTTGTTAAGTATTTATCAAGAAGCGTTTCTTCTGTTGGTTAACCTGTTTTGGTAATTTTTAAGCTGTCCTCATGAAATTATTTTATTTCTACCTATTATGTGCATTAAGCATAAGCTGCATAGGTTATACGTACAAAAGTTAGAAATGTTACAATTGGTCTGTTTTATTTTCTTTTTCTTAGTTGAATGATGAAAAAAGCACGCCTTCTTTGAAAAGGAAAAACGTGGCTTTGAATAGTTCAATTAATTTTAATAACTAGTTCCTCTGTGGCTTACGATCATCTATCTGCTATTCGATCGTTGCCCTAATCATTTCTACCGCGATCTTCTCGTGGTGGTCCTTTTCTATATAGCCTTTCAGGTTTGCCAATAGGCCTTTGCGGGATACTTTTTCTTTTCTTGTTCTTGGGTCTAGACCAAAGTATTAACAAAAAAACGTCACCATCATTTTACTACATCGGAAACTTTTCGGTACGTTCCACTGGCCAATTCGGATACTAAGCAATACTTCATTTCGCGGGGGCTCATATATTCAACTTACAGCACAAAAATCTAACATTTTGAATTACGCCTAACTTCGTATGCGCTGATAGAGATATATAAAAATAGATAGATAATATAGATAAAGTACTTTATATAATTCTTGTCGAGTACCTACGATTTCAACAATACCTTCTTTCGTAACAGGATCTTCGTTTAATAAAGATTGTACATCCAGTTTTCTTTTTGAAGTTCTTGAATCTTTTCCACAGGACCAAATTAATGCGCCGAATTGAATTCGTTAGGAATTCTTCTTACGCATGATCATTTTTGAGAATCGTGTTTTAACATCTGCATTTGGTTCAGCAATAGTTTCGGTAATTTTACTTAAAATATGTAACGACCTTCGCGTGGCTTGTTTTTAATGCTTTTTTACAAATCGTTCATAGGCATAGACTTTAATTTTTTTGATATCCATTTGGACAAGCAGTAATTCGTTCGGAAGTACCCTGTAACTTTAAAAGTCCATGTCTCCTAAATGGATTTCATTCACCTAAAATATGCGGACAATACGGCATAGGCGGTCACATCAGAATTAATCCATTGCCATACGGAAACTGGGTCTTTTCATTTGAAACGCCCAGCATCCATTAGAGCCATCTGGTCTGCACAAACAGTCGCCATTGAAGAAGAACCGTTAGATTCCAAAACGTTCAGAAACTAACCTCTTACTGTATAGGGCGTTCATAGGAATCATTCCTTTTTAACGCCACGCCTGCTGCTAGTAGTACCATGACAACTTCCGACGGAGGTGCCTCTTTAAAGGACGCGCCTTCACCCAGTACAAAGGAGGGAAGTTGGGTCATGGTCAGAATAGAAATTTTCTTCACCTTCGTAAGATGGCATATCAATTTTAATTGAATCTCTAGAAGTTCTAAGTAACTGTTGCCAAAGCTTGGGTTTCTCCTCTGTGAAAATAGCTGAAACCGTGTGTCGATGTATAATCTATTTCACACCAAATTGGTCTAATTTCATCAGTTTTTCTAACCGTCCAAGTAAACTCTGCACTTAAAGTCATTCACAACGGCTTCTTTTTCCGCTTTGCTTTATAATAACCTCAAAGGTGGCCAACTTCAGTCAATCTCTTCTTCCGTAATGAGCTTTCACTTTCTTCTTTTACAGCTGCGAATGCTTCCGTACGCTCTGCTTTAGAAGTTTCCTTTCTTAGCATTGCGTAAAATTTAATCCGTAAGCTCATCGTGGTACTCTTTTTTCTAAGTCTGTTTCGTTTTTTCTGCAGTTTCATATCACGAACCTCTTTTCTTCCAAATGGCTTCTGCGCAACGCAATTGCGCCGGCATTTGAAGTTTAAATAGCTTCATGGGCAACTTATGGATAGCCATTTCTTCTTCTGAGATTTCTTTCCATCTCCGCTTCACCATCATTACTGAATGCTTTGCTGAACGCACCAATCATCATTTTCGAGTCTGATTCTTCCAATTGAGCAATCTGTGTTGGGTAATCAGAAATTCCACCATTACACGACAACTCTTGCTTCAGAGATAAGGCGCATTCAAATGGGAATCTGACTAATTGGATTGCTGGCAGATGCAGCTATCTCGCATTGCTTGCATGGATAATCATCATCATGGGCATTAATTGGATCATCATGAAGTTTCCGCATGGTAATCTGTTGGGAAAAGTGTCGTAATACACGGATTACTAACGCATAGTTAATATTACTCCATCACTATGGCCTAGCTTTCTCTTTTGAAAGAAACCACAGGTAACGGCTGGCTGGCAAATTTTTCACGGTATTACCGGTTAGTGCAGAATCCACATCCACTTTATGTTTGTAATTGGAAACTACTGTACATAATAACATACATTTTCCAGATTTAACAACACAGAACCATGGGCCTGTTTTGCCATGTTTTCGGGTTTTCGATAGAAATTTCCTACCGTCTCCAGGTCTATGACCTCGTTTAAATACTTTGGTATATAAATAGAATTAAACCTGTGTCCTTACAAGGTTTTGTTAACTGGGTCTATTCGTCTTCGCAGAATAGACGACCGTTTTTGTTGTAAGTTTGTGTGGTGTGTTGTCCAATGGAAAAACTATGTGGCAGCTTTTTGTTTTTGGGCCTCATGTAACGCCTTTTGACTTTACACTATACAATAAAGTAAATATGGTATTAGGGTAGAAAAGGGGGTAAGTTTTTAAACTTTTCCACTTTTGTATAAATTATTTTCTAATTCTAATTTTTTTAATTAATCTCCGTATTCTTTACAATATCAGTCTTTTATTAAATAATCTAGAAAGTGATCTTCTTTTAGCCAGTACTACTTTACCCTAAGAAAGTTCTGTGTTTTGAAATCCCTTGGCGGTTTTTTTTTAAATGTTCGGTTAAGTGGTTAATTATGTGAGTAAATAGTGGCAATCTGAACCTTACAGAAGAACTGTGTTTTTTAGCCTCACACCGTGTTTCTAAAAAATTTCGGCTTTTACTTCTTTCGTTAAATACATTCCAATATTATTTTAATGATTTTTAATGTAATGAATGCATTTTTCAATCAGGGGCGCAAAGATAGACTTTTTTTTTAGAACCTTGAGGAATCATAGTAATTTTTTGGGCAGCCCATTAAATAAAAAGCACTGACATATCAATATCAGGGCTTTTATCTTAATCCTCTAACGGAATTGTTCTCTATTAAATTTATATAAGATTGATTTTCTTTTTGAAGAATCCTTGATGGACTATAAAACATCTAATCCTGTTCCTGAAGAAACTTTGGTCGTCTGAAGCCTTTGGCAATTCCTTGGCGGGTAGCGTTCCTTAACAACAGTGGACCGGGCAAAACGGCGATAGTGCTCAGGGTTCGGAGATTTTGATATCCCAAAGCATGGCATAGGAAGCAGTTTGTTTCCGCCCAGTAGTAGCTGGTCCGTACAGAGTGAAGATTAGGGAGGCCTGCATCCGGCAGCTGAGCCAATTTTCAGCGATGTTGTTTGGCAATTGCTTAGCGATAATGCAGCTTTTCATCATACGTGCTCACCGGATTTTGGAAATCATTTCAAAGGGTTTTTCTTTTTATAAGCATAGTCCTATTCCCGTGCAATTTTCTCTCTACCAGCACTACCATAGAACACAATAAAGCTGAAATCCATAACAAGCAATGACTAAATCCTTACCATAAAGATTTGCCTACGAGTCTAAGAGCCATCCGCTTAAGATCCCGTTTTAAGGCTTCGGCAGCTTTTAAAACGGTCGCATCTTTTTGGTATCTCCGAATTTTTAAGGGATCCTTGGAAGATAACTTGGCATCCCACTTGTGAACTTGTTGTTGTCGAAGATTTCAAAAATATTCTTACTACAATGCGTACATGGTATCATCCTCAGGGCTAAACATAAAGTTCTTTAGCGCCACTCATCGTGATTTCTACATTTTACACTGTAGGGCGATTTGTACCAAAGGTTCCTGGGGTATCTTCTTTCTGATCGGTGGCAGTGTTTGGGTGTTTCCTGTTTTCGCTTTCTTTTTGGACCAAGACGACCATAACTTTGCTTTTTGTGGTTGGGGGATTATAGGGTAATTCACGTTATTAAGGTCTTCAAAGGCCTTTTTTTAGACGTGTAACAAAGTGTTTTCAGCCTTCTCTTAACCAACACGTGGGTATAATACTTTTTGTTTGGGTTCGTGTCGGCACCTTTGGAAGATTGCCGACTGAGATTGTAAATAATCTTTTTTTTTCTTTGAACATAGTCCCTGATGCCCTTCAGTAAGAGGGCATATTGTTAGGTCCGTATCTATATTCATTTTAATGACAGATATATAATGCTTCACGGTATTTCCTTCAACGTTTTGAACCTGAACACCGTGGAAAACGAAATGTATATGGTTATTTTTCTACAACCGGTAATTTTTTTAGTGAGTGAATTCCTGGGAATTTTTTAAAATTTTTCGGGTCAATTTTACGTTTCCTGGCTTATATACGGCGTGTACGTTTTCCGAAAGCGGTTGCAATGGTGACCTAGGGCTTATCTTGGAAAAGCTCTTCCACTAGGCATAGGCCAACCTCCTCTGGTTTGGTTATAATTTGGAATCGTCAGACATCTGAAATTGTCCACGCCATCTTTCTCACTCCAGTGATGCCTAATTCTATTCTCTAGTCGGGTAGTCCCCATAGCTTGTCATTCTGGCAAGATATGTTTGTCAATGTTCTCTCCTCAATCGGTTCATCCGATTAAGGTCGTTCATATGTGAACTGTATAACGGTTTTCCAGTTTTCCTTTAAGTGCTTTTCACTGCTTCAACATATCCGTGATCATGGTAATAATTTTTTTGCACAATGGTCTGTGGTGCAATATTACAGTGGCACCATAGGCTCGGCCAATTGGTTCGAACGTGTTTTTTGTCCCGGCAAGGCACCCAAAATGGCGGCCTGCTGACTTCTTGGACAATCCTTTGCAGATGAATTGGGCTTCCTCCATTCGAGAACATGTATTATTCCGGAGCTTTAAACTGGCGAGTTTTTCTAAAACTCATTTTATGTCTGTCCTATAACATTAACCAAGGAAGGCAACACCTTTTTCTTTCGCATAGTTGAAAATTTTCTGTACTTCATCTCCGGTAGGACTTCTTGGTTTAATATTGGTGTGGACATAATTTATTTTAGTGTAATTATTAAAAAGAATGGGAACAAAGTAAATTAAAATTTCAGCCTCTAAAAGGATATTTATACCTATGTTGAATACTGCCTTGGATAGATTATAGTCTTAAACATCTTGTAGTGTTCTTCCGCTGGATTGTGGTTTTTAATCCCATATCCAGTCTAAAAAACCCCGAAAATAGGGTAATCGTAACGGGACAAGGCAGTGCTAAGTGCAAATGTTGCGAGGAGCCTAAGTATTTCGAAATTTGGCTTTTCATCTGTAACATTGGTCGAAGAACGTTCCAAATATTGCCCGCATCGGCAAAGAGCCTCTCTTTATATCGCCACCAATGGAATCTATTATTCTAATTAAGCGCTATTTTTTAAATTGGCTTCGTTAAAATATTTTTTAAACATCATAGGTTTGCCAGGCATCTAAGGAATAAGGCAAGCCAGCACGGTTGTCGTTGGGATCACCAGCAAAAATAACTTCTGAACAAGGGTGGTTTGTCCGAATTGCCGGAAGGTAATGGAATGCCGAAAAACTTCTGATGCCAGTACATTGGTCTGAAGTACTCCCAATGTTTTTTATAAAGGTCGAATTTCCGTTTTACCATATTGGATAAGGTAATTAAAAACGCAAAGTTTGTCATCCTCACTTTTTATAGAATGGAATTAATAGGAATTCCGGACAATAGGTTTCTCGGCACTTTCTATTTGAACCTGAACTGGATAAAATCGTTATGGGTATACCATTTTTTATTGTTTTATTAAGGTGTAATTACTTCGCGAATATCAAATTGTTTTCGGTAAGTCTTTTTCTTCTTTCTTCAATACTACTTTATGTCGTCAAATGCTGAAGAACTGGAAGATACTTTCCATTTAGGTGGCAATTTGGTAAAGCCTATGGTGGCCTCGGGAATAATTAATTTTTGGCGTTCGTACTTCCATGCAGCGGTCTCATAAAATCCGTTGCCAAGAGCTGGTTTCGGCTCCTCATAATTGTCGCAATATCAATCTAAATTTTCATAGGTGTTTTGATACAGCCGTAACAAATCTATTTGGGTTTACATTTAGACGAATTGAACATTTAGAAGTTCGGTGCCGTGTTTTTTATAAAATCTGTTGGGCGACCACTATATCAAAAACGAATTAAATGTCTGCTTGTGCAAGCTATGTTCTGTTGAAAACTGGTTCCCAATAGATAATTTGGGCTCTTGGGAAGCATGGTAATTTGGGTATTTTAGATGTTTTTATTTTAAATGGGACCCAATTTCCGGGGTAATTTAAGGTTGATGTCCCTCGCCATTCCAGAGGATGTTAAAAAACGGTGTCGGCTATATTGGGGTCCTTGGAGCCCCTATGTTAAATCTTTCTGAAATTGCTGGGTTTTCTGGCTCCTTTGAACAAATTTCTTGCTTGTTAGGGATGGGCTGAAGGGCATTCCGCAAAAATTGAATATTGGAGTGGGTTACGTCAAAATCGGTACCTCAAGGAGTTTTTGGTCGAGGAGAAAAGATAGATATTGGGCCGTTAATTTAGACGGCACACTATCTCTACAAATTCAATATTAGGGTATTTAAAGGTATTCAGGTTAGTAATTGTTCTATAAGTTTTCTAATCGATCAATTCTCTATAAATACTATGCTTTTTTTGGAGAAAACGGCGGTCGGTAAGTGTTTTTGGTTGTAGGCGCAAGCCTTACTTGATAGTAAATTGTAAAGTCCTTATAATCTAATTGTTTAGGCTGTCAACTTATTAAAGGTGTAGTTTTGCGTGTCATATGTTTGGATTTTTTTTTCAAATGAGTGTAACACTGTATTCGAGGTAGAAGGTGTTGTTCAGTTTTTCTTGTTTTTTAAAATTTCAATATTTAAAAGAATTCATTGTTTATTGGTTTCCCCCAAGTTTGGTTAGTGTCCCAATTAAATATAGAAATGGAGCTCCCTCTTGAAAGTTTATGTTCCGGTGTTTCTAAAAGATTGGTCAATCGTTCCTTTCATTGTTAAAATTGTCAAATCTATTTGTTTGACCAGCTTTTAAACGATTGGTTTTGTTTGCCTTTTAATGAAGGAGTCTAGAGGCGGAAGAGGTATTTTGGATTATGGTAACGAGTCTATAGATATGGATTCCCCAAATCTAAGCTGGTAGTGGCATTATAGCCTTTGTTTTCTAGAGCTACGATCTATGACATAGGTGGTATTGGTGTTAAAGTACCCTTTGCTTTTATAAAGGCATCAGTTTTGCAAGTGATCTTCTAGCTTTTGTTGGTATATATTATTGCCGGGGGTTCTCCTATGTTTTTGAGACATAGCACTTGCCCTTTTACAAAAAGGGATTCACCTTTAAATCTTCCAACTGCTTTTTAAGATAAGCTATTGACGAGGTGCTGCTCCTTTTTGCTTCTTTTGTGTAACCACACTGATAGAAGAAGTCGGGATTTTTTCTTGGCAAGATTGTTAAGATTTACTATAGGGGGTATCCAGTACGGGTACTGTTCGGTTTTTTTGAAAAATGGTATGAATATGCTCGCGTAATTTTTACACTATGCCGAGAGCTAAAGAAGATTTATATAGATCAATAGGGTTCGTCTTCGCCAACTCTTTTTATGGCAATTGCAATGAGGTTATTGCAATCTACTAGCAATAATATCCTTATTTTCGGTAATGTTAAAATTTCACGGGCCGTGTCTCAATAGAAGTCAAATACAATTATTTGTATGGTTGTTAAAAGCAATTAAAATTTATAAAAATTTACAGGCAAAAAAAGTACCCGAACACAAAATAAGTTGTTTGTGGGTGCGAAGGAATAAGACTGGTAAATGAACTTTTTTAGCAATCCAAGCTTAGGTCTATAAATATAGTTGTTTACGGAGAGCTCCTTCTGGAGACGAAATGGGAAAATTCTTCGTATGGGAATTTGGGTAAGTGGAAGGCAGATGTTTGAAAAAATGAGTGGATTGTTCCCTCAATAAAGGTATTGGGAGTTTTTTATATTCTGCGCCTTAAGGAATGACTTTACTGACTGGGTCATAGCCTAGACGATGTTAAGGGATCGGAATATGGGTTATATTACTCGTTATGCGATTGGTTTGGAATTGCAAGCTAATTTGTTTCGCCCATTCCGTTGATTTGGTTATAATGCCAACAGGTCTACAAGCTACCATGGTTTATTAGCGGGAAAATTTGGTAATATGAAAGATTTTGGCAAAAGGTTTTTTTGGGACGGACAGATGTTCTTTGTCTACGGGGCATTTATGGATGGCAAGGAGGTATATAATGGCAGTTTCCCTAATTAAGCAGGGATTTGGTTATGTGGGAATGAAGGCATGGGGTGTCAGAGCGGTTGGAGGATCTTGGTGGTAAAAAAATAAGTATAAGCCGCCAGTTTGGCGCTAAACAACAGAAAAGTTTTAAATGTGGCAACGGCAACAGCTATACTTT
>Ga0163217_1028659_pt1 | contig 10893 bp, 11 predicted proteins | sample SynspAceP_FD_185933 | JGI IMG/M metagenome (GOLD analysis project Ga0163217, IMG submission 185933) | Saline lake microbial communities from Ace Lake in Antarctica - Synechococcus sp. Ace-P (PacBio error correction) | ecosystem: Environmental > Aquatic > Non-marine Saline and Alkaline > Saline ...
CCGAGAGAGAATAATTTGGTCCAGGGGCGGATTGTGATCAACGCCGGGCGGGGCCCAAGAATGGGCCCCCCCCAGGGGGGTTTTTTTGGGAAATTTGGGCCTGCAAGCTTTAGGCAGATCCCAATAGGTTTTTTGGCCCCCATCCAGGCCCAAAAAGGTGCCCGGCACGGCTGAGCGGGTTCCCCCGCGCTTGGAACCAGGTCCCGAAATCAGGTCCGTCGACCAGGCCCCGAGCCCGGCCAGCGGGTAACTGTCCTGACTTCCAATAAGAAGGAATATCCGCGCTTGGCCTGCGGGCTTGATTCAAAAAGCGCATAACCGGGCCAAGTGCCTGCGGCCAGACGAATTGCCTCCGGCCCCCGGAGCCAGGCAAAAGCTTGGGGCCGACAGTTGCCCGGCAAACTGAGGTAACCTGTTGCCAATAAGCGGTTGCGCCAGGCCGCTGTTTTTGGCGTGGCCGGGCCGCCACCAGGCGCAACCAAAGTGGGGTTATCCAGGCCGCGGTTCCAAATCGGGCGTTTGACCAGAATTAGCTTGCGGCCCGCACAGGTCCCTTGCCCTCTGGGCCCCCGTGCCCCTGTAAACAGGCCTTGTAACCAACAGGCCAAGCAGGCCGCCGGCGCAAACCACCAGGCAGGCTCGCTGCGGGCTGGGCCAAGTTAATGGAACTGGTGCCGCCAGGGCGCGTTCACTGGCCACTGACGTACTGGGCGAAGCCCCATTCACAGTGTTTCCGCTGGGGTTGCGCCAACTGATCAGGAATACCTGCAGCCCCCTGATCCAGCGCGTGCCGAATCAGGCTCCTGCTTGCGGGTTCAGGTCCAGAGGTAAAAGCGGGTTAAGGGGCCGGCGGTTATGATCAATAGTTGGCGCTGGTAACAAACCTGGGTTTTTGCTGGGCTTGTACTGGATCAAAGTTTTCGAACAGGGCCCGTCGCGCAGTACCACCTGCCCCCTCGGTGTTTTTGTTGCCAGGTCCCGCGGCGACCAGATTAATCGTCCTGGTCAATCAAAGGGTTGCCAGCCGGCTGGCCCAGAGCAAGATCACTGGCCAGACGCGTTAGTCCCGGATTTGAGAACTGCGGCCTTTGCTTGCGCTTGAATCTCATGCAGGAACAGCGGATGGCCGGCTATTGGCCGGTCCAGGGCGGCGCTCAGTTTGCCTGTTGAAGCAGGCCCAGGCGCTGACGATCTCGCATCCGGCAGATTTCGAGATTCCTGCAGCCCACAGCGCTGAGCCTTCCTGCCAACTCTGCCAGGCCTTGCAACAAACGCCGCTGCAGAGGTTGCTGCAGCCGATATTCGCCAACCGTCAATGGGTGCCTGGCAGCCAGGAATATCTTCGCTGCTACCACGCAAGTGCCGTTTAGCAGCCTTAATGCCCATAGCAAGCGTATGCCGCACATTGAATGGCAAGGGCTGGGTTGGAAAGTGTTTTCAGCAGCGTCAGCAGACTGTCAGCAAGAATCCCGCTGATTCGCGGTGTGAGAAGCGGGGTCCTTCTGATGCAGGCATCCAGCAGTCCTTGTCCAGATACGGGTGAGACAGCGGCGGCGGAGCTTAGCCTTTTGATACACGGCGCTGGCCGGCGTCTGATGACCGCAGGGGGTGCTTTTTCTCGGCGAGGAAGCGCATGAATGATCGGCGCTACCGCGTCCGCGCGAGTGACCAGAAACAGATGGGCCGTCATCGATGACAATGCAGCTCGGAATTGGGTTAAATGCGCCAGGCGAGATACGCAATGTTCACCAGCGGAATGATCGATCATCGTCGCCGGCAAGAATCAGCGTGGGTTTGTTGATTCTTGTGGTAGCCAGAATGCGGCTGGTGTCCAGCCGACGCCGCAAACAGCTGCCAAGTAGTACCGACCCTTTGCCCGATGAGCGCACCTTGGGCGGCCAATGCGAGCGAGCCAGGTTGGGGTCGCGCGAAACGCACCGCCATAGATGTCCGGCCGGCAATCTTGACCACGTGGAGACGGCTGCAGATAGCGCCGCGACTGGGGCCATTTTCACAGGAACATGCGGAACGGCCGGGCACCATGTCATGCCGCAGCGTGGCAAAAGCCAGAATCACTTCTTGGCAGCGCCTCGGGGTAATCCGGGCAAACTGCTGGGCCAGCGCCCCGCCCCAGGGATACGCCGATAACAATTGAACCTGCGCGTTAAGTCCCGGTATCAAGCAATCCGTGCGGCAAGCTTGGCCAGGCCGGGAAATCGAAACGGAGTCGAAGGTGTGGAGGAGCCGCCGACGCCGGGCGCGTCAAAACGAATCAACTTCCATATCGGATTCCAGAGCCTGGACAACGGAAACCCAAACTCGAGGTTGGCGCGATACCATTGAAAAAGATCAGCACGGCGGCATATGTCCTTGCCGGCCGCAACAGACCGTTCGCAATACCTGACCATCGGAGTTCGATGGTAACGAAAAGACAAAAATCTGGGCATGTATGGGGTCTCTTGAGAAGCTCCTAGCCGCTCGTGAGACGTAAGTCCCTGGCGCCGCTTCCATCGGCGGGAAATCTTCATCGCCCAACAAAACTGCGGGCGCTGCTTTGAGTTTGCCACCGGGCATGCAGCCAGTCACGCCAGTACTGCCACCAGGAGTCTGACTGTTTGGTGGCGGTTTTCCAGCCATTTTTTCGGGTCTCGGTGAATCTCGGTATTGGTGAAAGAATCGCGTGATTTGGGTTGCCGCGGAAGGATGTTTGAAATGCTCTGGATATGACCACTGGAAGACAACCAAATTCAACATTTGCCGCCCAGTAATTTGGCCGATTTACAGGCGTTCCCACGGGGTGATTATGGTCATTCAAGCCGGCCGATAACAGAAGAAGTCGGCCTTGACCTGCTCAGATCAATCGGGTGCCCGCACACTCCAGCGCTTGGGCCGGGTCAGTGGGTTGTTCCTTGAACATCTCCAGGAATTGCCATGCAATGCAGCCGGCAGCGCGTGTGTCATTGTTCCAGAACAGAATAATCGAATACCGGCGGCTCATTGGCCCAGCAGGTAATTGTTCACGCCAGTAGTTTCCAGATCAAATCGTTTGGGGCGCTCCAGGCGAAGATACTTCGCCAATGTCCTTGCCCTCTAGCACGCCGCTTTGATAGGACATGCGCCGCGCTGCTTCGATGGATTTCTCGTCGGCAAAGGAGCGCGACCTTGGGGGTTTTCTTTTTGGAAAAAAAATGCGGTAAATCCAACACGCTGACCAGCAAAGTGAAGGAGCTGACTTTCTCTCTTCAGGCTGCGTAAAGTGACCCAATAGTGAAAGCGCCGTGTAAACCGCCGGAGCCAGGCGCGAGCATGCTCAGGTCCTTGCTGGCCGGTGATTTTCAATACCACATCGATGGCTTCCTTGAGTGACCCTCGATATAGGTCGACAGGCCCACTCCGCGCTGGCCTTGGTCGGATTGCGCCACTGACCACGAAGGTCCCTGCAATATGGTATGAGCGTCAGAATAGCGCGCCCAGGCTTTTTTCTCTGCGACAGGTCGAATTACATAGAATTGTGTTGATCTGCGGTGGGACCACCCATACGGGGCTTCTTCGTAACACCTCTTCGGTCAGCGGCTTGTACTGATCAGTTCCAGCATTTCGTTACGGAACACCACGAGGCCTTTGGTAATGGCCAGATTTCTTGCCAACCTCAAAGGCATTCATGTTGTTTACCCTGGCTGGGCAATGCCCCCATTGTGGTCCACATATCCGAGGCCAGGTGGGTCAGGCCGTCGAACCAGGCTCTTGCCGCCGGTTTTCAAAAAAACCGTTTTCAGCGCGGCAGGGTTCAGCGCGGTATTGGTTGGCGCCATGGCCTCGTCATCAGCGAAATGACGAATTGCGCACGCGCAACAATCTGGTGGGCGAGTTTGAACTGGTGATCCAGGTATTGAGCTCTTGCGCCAGGCCAGGTAGCCCCCCTGCATATAAGCGTTTGTACAGCGGGTTATGCGTCCAGGTGGGAATCCAGAAAGCGCTGTTCTGCCGGGTCAGGTGCGATCTACTGAACGTCCGAGCATCGCACATCCTTGAACCGCGAGGCCAAGCAGGCCGACGTGTTTCGAAGGCTGTGCACCGGGTTGTTTGATGGTCTGGGCGCCATGACCTGGCGCGCGGTACTGATGATGTCGCGGTGGGTGCGCCGATTGATCGATTGGGGCAAGTATGTTGTCAACTGGCTTGGAGGCCGAGCTCTTCGCCTTTTTATGGGCGCTCTGGTTAAAGCCCTCCGGTGCGTGAAACTGGTTCGGCAGAAAAACAGGGCAATCGGTAAGGGCCGGGGAAACCTGTTAGCAGCGCTCTGCATGGTCTCGAAAAGTGGATTGGATGTGAGACAAGTTAGGCACGCACGGAGCAGCTTGTTAAAACCAATTTGCTCAAGGTGGGGGGATTGCTCCGGTGCGCTGGGCGGTAATAGCTCAACGCCGTGTTTAGTGCAGCAGGCGCACGGTGGAGTGTGCGGATCACGGCTGGCGCCAGCGTCAGCGATCTTGCTTAAAGAATAGGCTTGCCATAGCTGTTTCGTGCTCCGTAGACAGTTGGTAGAGGTAGTGCCGCACTGTAGAGCCGCGCTGTCGTGCCCGTCGTCAAGGTCCAATTTCAGGGCATAGCGTCCGCCTGCTCGACACCAACCAAGCGACATGCTGTTTTGCCGTCTGCAGGCAGGTTACCATGCCCTGCGTACTTCTGCAGAGGGGGACATCACGCGCAGATATTCAGCGGCCGAAGGAAAAACTGCTTGCCGTCGGCATAGCCCAGCTCCAGCGTGCGAGAGGCCTTTTGTGGCAATGTAATGGTGGTAGGAAGCGGACGGTCATTGAGAAAGGAAAGCCTGCATTCAAGTTACAAGTTTACAAGTTAACAAGGAGGGTACTAACTGCAGGCAAAGAGCGCCAGCTCTCTCAACTAGCTGATTCTGCGGCAGCAGAAGTCCCGATTGAAAAGGTCATACCCATCTGCGCAACATCTTGCGCACATATCCCCTTGATCTTGGTTCGTCTTTCAATCCAGCCCTCGCGCCCCGTTTTTGCCGACTGGCTCACATAAATCCCCCCCAATCTGCGATAAAATTCTGCGCGCGCCCAACCCGGCCATGTCGCGCTTTCAGCCAGACCAGAATCACACTGCACATAAGGAACATCGAGTTCGCCGCCGCCAACCAAGGCCGCACTTCACGCTCGCCTATCCCGGCATCCAGCCACGACTTCAAGTTCTGTCCTTCGAGGGCGTCGAGCATTCAGTCAGCCGTACCATTTCCAGTTGGAACTGGTCAGCGAACGCACCGACTGGATATCGACAGTCCTGCTGCAGCAACCCGGCCTTTTTCGCTTTTGCAGGCCAGGGCAAGGGTATCCACGGCTGATTCGCACCCGCGTCGCCCAGGGCGATGCGGCAAGGCCCTGAACGCGCTAACATCGACCTGGTCCCGCACGCTGTTCTATTCTCGCCACCGCCCAACCAGCGCATCTTCCAGCACCTCACGTGCCGCAGATCATCGCCCGGGTTATCCGAGAACCATGGCATCTCAGGCGATGCTACCGCTTTCAAATTTGAATACGGACTACCACAGCGGCGACTACTGGCACCAGTACGATACGAGACGACCTTGCAACTTATCCAGCGCCTGTGCGAAGAAAGAGGGTATCCACATAATCCACTTCGAACACAGCACGATAACCATCTCTTGTATTCGGCGAACGACCAGGACCGCTTTCCCAAACTGACCCGTCCTACGCGTACAATTCAGGACGCGGTCTGGTCGCCGACGAGCGGTGATCAACTGCTTCGCGATGCGGCGTCGAAACCCGCCCAGCCCGCGGTCACCCGCGGGATTATTACGCTTCGAGAAACCCTCATCTGCTTGAATGGAAGCCGCGCACATTTCAGAGACCGAACAGCCCGCCGAGGAATGATCAACAGCCCATCCCGAATTACCCGACCCTTTGGAAGACTTACGAACTTACTCCGGCCTGTTCAGCGAACCGCGCGCGTGGTAAAACACTGGCAGACCGCAGCCTGGAACGTCACCGCAGCGGACTCGGCTGGCCGAAAGGCAAGAGCGGATGTCCCCCACACTGACAGGCGGCCATTTTCCTCACCTGTTCCCGAACATCCCCGAGCCGACTGGAACGACCTGTGGCTGATCACGAGCATTCAAGCACCAGGGCAAACAGCCGCAACAGTGCTGGAAAGAGTCGGTCACCAGCGAGCACAGCATCAGATTGGGATTCACCCAGGGCTACCGCACAGTTGCAACTGCCACCCCGTGGGGATGTGCCTTTCCGACCCCAGCTATACGCAAACCCCAGTTCTCGCAGCCAGACCGCCCGGTCCGTCACCGGTCCCCAGGGCGAAAGAAATCCACTGCGACCCATAACGGCCGCATCAAGGTGCAGTTTTCACTGGGACCGCGCGGCGACGGCTTTGGGCAATGACCAGCACAAGCTGCTGGCTCCGAGTCTCCCTCCAAGTTGGGCTGGCAATAGCTACGGCGGTATCGCCAATCCCCCGCATCGGCATGGAAGTGCTCATCACCTTTCTTGAGGGTGACCCGGGAATCCAACCGCTGGTCACTGGCTGCCTGTACACAAGAACCCACCCGGTTCCGTATCGAACTGCCCGCCACAAAAACCCGCTAGCGTATTCAAGAGCCTGAGCACGGCACCCGGGCGGTGCGTGATGGCTTAAAACGAACCTGCGTATCGAGGGACAAGAAAGGCGAAAGAGCAGATCTACCTGCACGCCGAGCGCGACTGGGACGAGAACACGAACACGACCAGAACCATCCGCGTGGTTAACGGAACGTCATGCTCGCCGTGGAAGCAACAGCTACACGAATTGATGGCTGAAGAGCACCACCCACCCACGGCGACCGCAAAGACCGAGATCAAGGCGGATGATCATCCTGAACGGTCCGCACCAAGCCAGCATATCAAGTTGGTAAGCCGCATGAACAAGGGCCGGCCCGCGAGATTCACCTCAAGGGGCCGGCCAGAAAAATGGTCATCGAAGCCGGCAAAGCGACTGAACCCTGAGTGCTTGGTGGGCATAGCTTTAATCAGCGATCGATGCAGCGGGCGTCACCTTCAAGGGTGCCTCGATCAAGCCTGAAACTCGGGAGCTCGCCGGGCGTGGGATCGGGCGCGGGCCCCGGTGCTTGCTGTTAGCGGCCAACCTGGCAGACATCGCCGGCCAAGGCGCAGTGCTCCAGTCCCTGCGACCGCAACACCGCCACCAGCACAATGAGGCCGGGCTGGATGAATCGCCTGATAAACGGATGTCTGGGGAGACGCTAACGGCATGACCCACGTCCAGGGGTCATGCAGGCCGGAGGACGATGCATGAACCACCTTCACCGACGAACCCCTGGCGCATGGTGTGCGCAAACGCGCTACTATCGCACCTCGAAGTGCACGTTTGGTATTGAGTATTCCGCGAGCGCGATTGGCGCACGCATGCAACTTGCCGGTTGAATCAACACCATGCGCAGCCACAGGAAAGCCTGAAAATCCAACAGAACACCTTCCTGACCATCGTGGCCCATGGGGCGACTGAGGACAGTGAGAGCTTATAATGAGTCGCCCCGAGGGGGCAAATGTTACGCGCAAGGGCGGCCTTTATATCTTCTGGCGTAACAGGCTCTGGCGTGAGCTGGAAAAGCGACGGCCAGGGTTGGTTTTCTCGATGTGGACGGTTGGGCCCATTGGCGTGAGCAGGCAGCGCCGCAGAAATAGCTGACGAGCGACCCGCCCGGTAAGTATCGAGCGCACAGCCTGGTATTACCCGCGCATGGTGCAGGGCGCCTAATGTGGCTGATCAGGTTTACTGGCTTACGCGATGCCCTGGCCCTGGCGCTATATCGAGTGGCTGGAAGCCCGCCCCGGAACGTATCGATGCCCCCCCCCCCCCGGCGCGCCCAGACGCTGTTCCCGGCCTGCGGGCGCGGCGTTCGTGGATCCACAGCAATGGCAGCCCCAGCCAGGCGGCGCCCTCGCGTTTTTTTCAGATTGATCGCAAAAACGTACGCGGGCTCTGTGCCCGCGACCTGCATCTGGAAACCCTGCTGAAGATCCTTACCTGCTCAGCCCCAATCTTGGCTGAGCTGCCGCCTGCGTGTCTGCTGCATACCCTCGGCACAAACGACCAGCAAGAAACTTGGCCGCCCACAAGGGCGAACCGGCTCCAGACTCGCCACCCGTTCCAGTCGATGGCTTTACCGACCTGCTCACCCGCTTACAAGCTGTCGCGCCATCCCAACGCTGGGGTCGGACTGTGCTGGATGAACCCCCTGTTTTGCCTTGGCGCCATGCCGTCGCGCAATCCCCGGCTGGCTGCCGAATTGCTGCAGGTGCCTCAACGCCGCTGGTGCCGTACCAGTCCCTCATGGGCATTAAATGCGGACCCTGCTCTATCAGGGCGCTTCCGCGCCCGACGCGCCCTTGCCGTAGCTTTGGCTGAATCATATTGACTGGCAGCCCTTCGGGCCACCAACCTGCCAAATGAACGCAAGTCCATTTGCGTGACTACCTGGCCCTGCAGCAACGCCGTGTGTCTCCGCGCTGTTGCGCCATCAGGTCGCCCAGCTCTAAAGCGACTGGCGGTTCAGCACCGATGAGTTACTGGCCGAGCCTATGCGGTGGCTGGTCCGAGATGCTTTGAAGTGCTTTCAACGCACAACCCGAAGACTGTGACCCCCGCTGTGTCGACCAGCCCGACGCCGAACTCGCCGCCAGACCCTGGCGGCGGCTAAGCGGTTGATAGACGCGTACCGATCCCATTACGCGCGATCTTTTTCCGGCGAATGAGGCGGACCAAGCCCGAGATCATATCAGGGGGGCCTGCGTGCCCTGAGCGACAATCAGCGTTCAGGCCGATCCCGCAACAGCATGGGACCTGAGCACCCTCAAATGCCACGCTGAGCCTTCTCACCGGCCGGTGCAAAGAGCTTTCGGCCGCGCTGCGATGAGTTGGTAAACCACCCCTTCTCGCTGTCGAACCAGCGCCAGCGTGGTCAAACGTCTGGCAACCAGCTCACTGGCGTGACTCAGGTGGAGCTGCACCGGCCACTCTGTGCCGACCCTGATCTGGCCAACCGTCTGCCACCGCAGGCCGCCGGCCTGCGTATTCTGCGGCAGGGCGAGGCCTTGGCGAAAAACAGGGTGTATGGGCGTGCACCGCGGGGGTGTCAGTTTCGGTTTGACCGCACGCGGAACGCGGCACTCTGACCGCAGAACTACCTGTACGCCAACCTGGAGACCCGCTCGGGCGGCACACCTGGCCAACAGCAGTGGCAAGGCCGCCGAGCGCATGGGCTTCGCCTCCCGCGAGTTGGGGGCCGGGTGATGGTGGTCACTGCGCAAGCCCAATGAATCCTCTGGTGGAAGAGGTCAGGCAGTGGCCGGCACGGGGTGGTAACCAGCAGGCGTTGAATGCGTTGTCCAAAAGCACGTGTTGCCGGGTTTATGCTGCGGGCTTGTGCGGTGGTTAGTTTGTATGCGAACGTCGCTGGCTCATGAATTTTATGAGGAACCAAGACGATACCAGAATGTTTATATGGACTTGTATTGCCACCGTCGATTTTAAGGTATCGCTTCCAAATAATATCGCTCTGAAAATTCTTCGCAGATAATGCGAACAAATCCACTTGGTAAACATCTATTGGGAAAAAAGGCCGCTTCCAGACCCGAAGGCTTCTGCGGAAAACTTGATCAAAACGCACCCGGCAGTCCCATTGGCTGAACTGATTCGCGTAATCGGTTCCCACTTGCGGCTCTGGGCCTCAATAACAAGCTCTTATTCGCCCTGGGACGCCGGTCGTGCCTTAAGCGTGGTGACGATGATGTCGCCTGGCCAACCTGATTGCCATGAGGCGTGGCCGGACTGTGGGCGGTGTAACCATCGGCCTGCTGGCCAGCCCCTGGCGCTGGCCATTGGTCTTGCGCTGGGTCGTCGGCCGGTGCTCTGGGGGGCCTTTTCTGGGCAGACGGCGCCGTGGAAGCAGGCCATCAAGCACGGCCCCATTTGGCACCAAAAATCCAGCGGTTGCCGCATATGGAAGACCCTTTGATCGCCTACCAGCAGTTGCTCGGCAGCTGGGCCAGCCCCAGGTGCGTATCCACGTCGGCTGACCTGGGTGATGGTCTGCGCCAGCGCCAGATAAGCAATGGGTAGAAACCGAGTCCGAGCTGGCATTCAGCTATAGCCGAAGACTGGGCGGTGGATTCCACTGCCCCCTACTGGAGCCAGTTTCCGCGATGGCATAGGATATCCAAGATAGCGCCTCGGGAAGCTCAGCGCACTCCCGACTTACGGCAGTGGGCTGGGAACAACCGCCACCAGCCATATCCCTCAGACGCGGCTAGGTGCTGTGATGCTTGACGCCAGCCGTCTGCTGTTCGTGCTGCCGTCCGCGTTCAGCGTTCCGCAGGTGAAGCGGACCCACGGCCGTTTATCGCAGGCATTTGAATACCGCCTTCGGGTATTTGCTCAGTTTTCAAGTTGGGCGATCGCGTCTGTCGGGGCAGATGATACTTTTCCCCGGGTTATCGGGTCATATTACCCTGCCACAGCCGGAGCACGGCAGTGGCAACCGCCGCCACCCGGTCAACGACGCCACCGACAGCGATACGCGTCTTCCCCTAACTGGGGTCATAGAACACAAGCGAGTTTAATCAAGTCATGAGTGGAGCTTCCGCGCCGGAATTATTTAACGCCCACCTCCGGCCCCTACCGCAGCAAACCGCCATCCGGCCCAGCCGCCGCATCGCTGCAGAGGAGGCGAGCGTGCGGGTGAACCCGTATCCCGTGAACCTGGGGCCCATTAACGCACAGAACTGGAGCCGCTGGCAGATAAGTCGACAGCCAGCTTCCAGCCGGACTTCAGGCCGTTTCTGG
>Ga0163217_1038664_pt1 | contig 10893 bp, 7 predicted proteins | sample SynspAceP_FD_185933 | JGI IMG/M metagenome (GOLD analysis project Ga0163217, IMG submission 185933) | Saline lake microbial communities from Ace Lake in Antarctica - Synechococcus sp. Ace-P (PacBio error correction) | ecosystem: Environmental > Aquatic > Non-marine Saline and Alkaline > Saline ...
GGATCTTGCCCCTAGGCCGGCTCCCTTGCGGTGACGGAACTTCAGCCAAACTTCCGCGCGCTTTCCGATGCTTGACGGGCGGTGTGCTACAAGGCTCACGTGTGATAACGTATTCATCGGATCGCATGGCTTTATGATCCGTATTACTAGCGACTGGTTCCCACGCTTTCCAAACGGGTTGAGTTGTGCGAGGAACCCCGATCCCGAACTGCTGTACCTGTGTTTATATATAGTTTTCGCTTCCTGGTGCCTCATTGGCTGCTCTCTGTACCGGCCCATATTGTGAGCTACGTTTGTGGCCCAGGACGTAAGTGGCCGTGATGTAATTTGCGTCCAGTTCCCGTCACCCTTCCTCGCGGTTTGGCAAACCGGCCAAGTCCCCGTTAGAAGTCCATCATTAACATGCTGGCAACTACGGCATGGTGGTTGCGCTCGTTATAGGACCTTTAACCTGACACTCTTGTCACTGCACAAGCTGACGACAACCGAGGCAGTCAGCGCGTTGTATCTTGCCCGACAAGGAAAACTCATCTCCTAAAGCTGTCGACCCATCATTTAAGTCCTGGTAGAGGTTCCTCGCGTAATCATCGAATTAATATCCAGCGGAATGCCCACCCGCTTGTGGCGGGCCCCCGTCAATTCCTTTGAGTTACATCCTTGCGGAACGTACTTGTTTCCCCAGGGGGATATTCTAATCACTTTCGCTTGGCCCTGCCAGGATTTTGGCCATCCGTGATACAGCTAGTAATCTCTATCAGTTTATCGGTCGTGGTACTACCAAAGGGTAGCCGTAATCCTGTTCGCTTCCCCCACGCTTTCGTGTTCCATCAGCGTCATATATAGTTAGTTTAACCGTGGCCTCGCAATGCGTATTTGCATATGTAATATCTATGCATTTCACCCGCTACAGCTACATATTCCTAGTTACTTCAACTATTAACTTCAAGTGCCCACCATATCAAGGCAAATTCTAAATCAGTTGAGCTGGCAGCAACTTTTCATCCTCCTGATAATGGCTCCGCCTGACGTGACCCTTAAACTCCAATGAATTCCCTGTGGATAACGCTGATCTCCGATTAACCCTTTGCTTGCGGCTGCTGCACGGAGTTTAGCCCTGATTCCTTATTCGTACGGTACCGGTCAAGAGGCATCACTGCCCCCTTGTTCTTCCCGTATAAAAGCAGTTTACACTCCATAGGACCGTCTTCCTGCTACGCGGCATGGCTGATCATGGCCCTCTCGCCCCATTTGTCCAATATTCTCTCACTGGCTGCCGCCCGTAAAAGGAGTCTGGTCCGTGTCTCAGTACCATGTGTGGGGATCCCCCTCCTGCAGGGCCCCTACCTATCGCCTCTTGTTAAAGCCGTTACCTGGTGTTACCTGGAACTAACTAATACGGTGAACGCCATAGGGTCCAATCTGGTACCGTAGTCCTTTAATATAAAGGTGAATTGCCGACCTCTAATTTACATAACTGAGTGGGGCCGTTAAATCAAGAGTCTCTGGGCTATTCCCCGAGAACAAAGGTAAGATTCTATACGCGTATTTCGGTTGCCGACACGTCTATTCCGTTGCGCAATCGTCCGCCGCGATAAGCAACCGCACTTTTTATCCCCAGCTGCCTACGACTGCAATGTGTTAGGCTGCCGCTAGCGTCATCCTGAGCCAGGATCCGAAACTCCGTCATCGTTGATTCTGTAATAACTTCGATCAACTCATCCAAGAGCAATTGTTTCCTAGCCCGTTCTTGTCGATTTCCTTTCTGCGCCATCCCCGACCGTTTCCAGGAAAATTGGCGCCGCTGTCTTTAACACGATATATCATGAACCTTCTTACTCTTTTTTCGTTCGCCCTGTCTCCCAGCGCTGCAAATGTACAGCCTTTTTTTTAATCCGCAAGCTTTTTTTGAAAAAAAATATTTTTTCTTTTTTTTAGCGGCGGATCAATGGAACAAGGACCCTATAGAACGTGCGCCCTAACACCTTTTCCGCGACATTGCTTTTTGCTTCGTTTAACGGGGTTGCAAATCTACCACCTTTTTTAAATCCACAAGGGTTTTTTGAAACTTTTTTTCGCCTTTTTTGCCCGCGACCAGGCGACAACGCCACTTGTCACAAGCATTTTGCAGAGCGATATTTCCCCCGTGAAAAGGAAAACAATTTAAAACCTTTCGTTCGCCGACCCGCAAAACAACGGGCAACGTTAAAAATGCCCGAAACGCGTAGGGGGCAAAGCGGCATCCCCGAAGCGGCAGCAAGGGATAACGAGCAGAGCACCCGGAACCGACCCCAAAGGAGGGAACGCTGAAGACAAGCTTATTATTATAATGTATAGAAAATATAAAGAATACTAACCCCTAACTGCCTTTGATCTGTTCTGGTCTTTCCAGATATTGGTGAGTGTTGGCATAATAGTATTCCAAATACGGAAGGCTGCCCGTCAAACTAAACTCCGCAAAGGCCCGCTGCAGAAATTAATCCTCAATAAAGGTAATGCCTCATGCACCTGATCGGATGAAATTCCTCCTTAAATACTAATACCTAAACATTTTGGCGTAGTAATTGTACCAAATAGGCACGCCAAACCACTTCGCAACTCTTTTTACAGAGATCGAAAAGCGTAATCCCCCGTTTGCCTATAAGGATCAACTTTACCAAAATCTGTCCTTCGTTAGCGTGTTAAGTTTTTTTAACTCCTCGGAAAATTTCGTTCCTCATAAATTTTGAACTTCCTGGTAAACTTCTTTTGGGGAATTCTTCTTAAATATGTTCCAAAAAACTATCATTTAGTTCTACAAACGCTCAGCAGCCAGTTTGGCATAATGGGAATAATACCTCAATGGGTTTTCCCGCCTTAAATATATAGTACCGTAACTTAATCGTTTAGGACGAAGAATTGTGAGCCTACCAAATACATAAAACCTCATTTAAAGCTATAGACTCTGGAAGAACGGAGTCGCCCCTTCCATATAATATATTGTTCAGCCAAGGAATCCAATGTTTGTTCCGGCACCTGTGCCCATACCACAAATCCCATAACCCGAAAATATTACCAATAATCTTTTTCCATTGAAACTTAAAAATACAAAAAGCCTTGCCAAATTAATGCTAAAGAAAGTACTTCTTTATTTTAAAAATGAATATTGTTAAGTTTGTATTCAAATATACGTAAATGAGCGCAATAAAAAGATTCTTACCAAAAAAAATCTATGGATTTTTTTTAGAGAAATATTTAAATAATGCCGCACCGACACGGTTACGAATGGGAAGGTCAAAAATTAATGGATGGAATATTTAAAACCTATATGTAGATACTTTTAATAACGGACACCATGGGTACTGCCGTAGGCGTCATAAATCCAGATCCAAATACAGGTGGGTCATTGAAGGGCATTCCGATGAAATATCCTGGTATGTTTTAATACATTAAGGATATGGTTAATTTATGTTATCCGCAATGGTGGTAAAGCGATCAATCAAATTGCCCTTTCCAAATGGGTCAATAAATCACACCAAAAAAGGTATTGTAAAAGAATATTTGGATGGCCGGCCATGTCACACCGAAGGGACAGCTCCAAAGAGGAATCGCCCAAAATTGATCAATTTTTTTGAAATGTAGGCGCTAAAGACAAGGCCGAAGTAAGAAAAAATTAGGGGGTACATGTTGGAATGCGTTAATAACATATCCGGATACCTTTCAGATCCTGAACACAAGACAAAGTTTGTTTGTAAGACCATAGATAAACCGTGTGGTGGAGTTTATGATTGCAAAGGCCAGATTGCCTACATTGAAAACAAAAAGAAATTGCCATTCCGGCCTTTAATATCACCAATTCGGTACAGGAAAGGAAATTGGACTAAAAGGGGCTGAAAATGATTACCCTACCATAAAAACCTGAATAATCGCCATTGTAACCGATGTTTGGTCATGATAACCACACGCCAAATGATCGAAAAAAGAAACAAGGAGAAAACTATGAACCCAAATTGGTGCTGGCCCCTGTTATTTCTTATCCCCCAGCGTGCAAAACAAAAACTTCGGGAACGAAATTATGAAACTGCGGGAAGCCAGTTAAGAATTCCTTTTCAACCAATGCCAGCTTCAGATATACAGGGTAACGGATACGCGACGCATTTGCCTACAGCAATGGGGGGTTGCTCGGTTTTAATCTCAATTAACCCCCTAGATATATGCACACCACTGTAGAACAGTACATAGGGATGATGTTTGAAAATGTTATTCGATTGAAGTCTACGAATGCATTAATTGAACAATAAAAGAAGGAGAAACTTTCAGCTATTTTGAAATAGTCTTTTTCCTAAATCCCTCCCTTATGGGAAGATTTTTTATTTTAACTCTTAGCCTTTATTAAAATAATAGCTTCACAATAGGATGAATAATAGACAATACTGATACCAATGGAAATTATAAGCGGGCAATTCCCATTGAATCCGAGGCCCAAATAAGAAAGGAATTTACCCATCCCAGCATCCACGTTTTGGGTATAATACTTTAAATGGGGAGATAATTAAATTCAGCAAACGGGCCAAGAACAAAGAGTACCCACCCAGGACTTTGTGGATGTTTTCGGTAGCCCGGACATATAGGCGCGGTGAGATATAGTGGACTCAGCCATTTAGAGAAAGTAAAAGAGGAGATAGACTGCTATTACGAAAAGGAATAAAACACAAAATAGGCGTGTTCAAATACCGTTTACCGGAACATAAGAAGGATCTTATTGGACTGCGATTCCACCATACTTTTTTAAAGCGAACTGAAGTACCCTTGACCACCCTGGAAATGCAGAAGACCGAAGTCCACGACCTAATGCCTTATTTATCCCAACAATTCCGAAAAAGAATTGGAAAGCAATATGATTACTGAAAAAGTACGTCACTTAACGAAAATGGAATATTAAATGAGTATTGTACTAAATTCCATACTAAAAAAGTTAGAAATATTCAAGAACTCCTCTGCCCTAATCCAAGCTCTAAGGTTTCCTGACCCCCTTTGACCATGTCCTTTATCCACAAAGGAATTTGTTGGCCAATTCCTGTCCCCGATCAAAATAACAAAAAGGAACTTCCTGTTATTGGCAATATTTCAATTTGTTTCTTGCATCCCCTTGGCATTGGAAGGATTGATAGGTCACAATTTGACCCCGCATTCCTCTTGGCCTATTAGTTTCAAAAGAAGTCAACAGGCTTCCTTAATCCCCAAAATTAACACATAGCACTTGCAAGGAGATCAGGAGTTTCTGGAAAAAAAAGCCCCAGCTCCTCGAGGATATGCTAAATAAATTACCGATCGTATGCCAAAAGATATTACCTACCCCAGCGTAACATGCTTTAAGTTTCCGACAGATTCCGGTAAGTCATCATAACGACCACCGCCGGGCGCACGCTATATGAGCCCATACTGACCCCTGCCGGAGCTGCTGCTTCAAAATATAGCACCATAAGGTAATTAAAGGCCCTCTGCCAAAGTAACATCTATCTGTAAATTTTGGCCGATTGCAATCCCAACTCTTCCAGGGTGGTAATGAATAAAGCTAGCTCCCCTACCCCTTTACACTCCTCGAAATCCCTTTAACAAATCCCACTTTAAAACTGAGAGAGTTGCTCCAAAATTACTCTCTAAAGAGAAAATAATGGGCGCCTTTTCAAGTGGCAGTATCTGAAATTCCCTTTTCGGCGCATTTCTTTGGATACGCCATTCAAATCCCCAAAATCTTATCCAACTTATCCAACGCACGGTAAAAGTCGATCAATTTATCACGCTCACCCGATTACTCGGCAAAACCTGCCAATATTTCTGTGTTTAGTTTAATTGTACGCCCTCCCAACTTCAATCTGTAAAAAACAAGCATCGTACAGCGGCAAACCAGTTTCCACTTTCTGCAACAAAGAATCTGAACCTACCACATCGGCATCACAACTTGAAAAAATCCACGAAAACACCTTTTTTGAGGTCTATCTTGCGCGCCATACGGGCCTGGATCTGGAATATCTTTTAAAGGAAAAGTCCAAATCGTTTTGGTGCATTACCACATAACGGGCAAAGCAACGGTAAGCATCATAGCGCATGGCTTTTTTCCGAAATCTTGGAAGTTAACGCACATCGAATTCTTGCTGGCATATAAAAATCATCCTTTCACTTATTCAAAAAATCCCCAGAATTAAGAATTTAAATAAACAGTTCTGATCGCCTTCATCACCATATTCCCCATTAAGGTTTTCGGAGTTTTCAAAGGATGGGGTTCTCTATAGATTGAAAACCGTAGGTTTGGGAAAATGCTTTTTTCCACCATCGAAAAATATAATTTCTCTATTGGAACTTCGGAAGGGGAAAAATCCCGGTTCCTTTGGGTATAGATGGTTTCCTTCTGTGCCATTGTTTTATAAATCTGATGTAAATATAGAGGGAATTGTGAATTTTTGCCCTGTTTAGGAATAAGGACTTAAATTAACCTATTAAATCATCGAACCATAAGATAAAGCTCTCCTTTGGTTATAAACCTCCCCTGTTTTAATTAAATTAAAACTTATCCAGTTTTATCTTCCGTTAACGCCTTGGGGCGGTTAGGTAAATTCCACGAAACGGGAAATTGGTAAATTTTTTGCTGACCAGAAAAAGCCATTCTTTGGTAGCTTAGATCTATTTCCGGATTCATCACCCTTAACGCGAGAGAAGCTTCATTTCCTTTTCTTCCTGTACTGAAAAAATGCATTTGCCTGGGCAAGAGATATTTTTCTCAAGTAATTCACTTTGGCCAAAAACACCTCCCAAATTAAAATCGCCTAAAAATATCCATTCCTCCTCTGCTACTCCCGGTTTCTCTTCTTCACTTATCCCATTCGTCCCCTTGATGGATTGGGTAGCCAAAAAAATTAAATGAATCCGTGTTGTAACTCCTCCAAACTGGCTCCGTTAGTACTAGTATATTTCATTTTTAAATATGTGAAATAGCTTCTCTTAACATTCACTGATCATACAATGAAGTTTAGCAAAGCTCTAAAGAACTGCAAAAATAAAAAAGCTCTGTGGGATTTGCACAGCCTTTTAAATATTAAAATTAAAATTATTTTAGAAATATAAGTAGCGCAAAGCCCAAATGCGCCTGCCCATCTGGACAACAATCCAGTATCCATATCCCATAGGTTTAGTAACACTGGGATCATAGGTATAGGTAGGTATATGTATTGGAATCCACGCTTACCCCAATAGGCTTATATTATTGGCCGCTGAATTAAACCCCAATCCGAGCATTAAATTCCCCAGATTCAAAAACATCTATACTAAAATGAATGGTGTTGTTTTAATCACCTGAAACCTTAAAATTATAATCCTGTAGATAGTTTCCATATCCCAACGGCGCCCTCCAAGGTGCAAGTAGCCCCATAACGCCCATATATTGCACCCCTATGGTTTTATAATCATCTTGATTATATATAGGCTCAAAGGGCTCTGCCTGACCAGCTTCCTGAAAAATTCAATCTGCCCCAATTCGCTGCTGTAGGGATATACAAACAGATCATGTTCTGAAAAGAAGCTATTCATTGTTGAATTATTACCGCATAGTATAATTATACTAATCCGCCTTGGGCGTATTCAAAAAATGGAATAAGTGGTCGCCCATGGCGTCCCCTCCATATTTAAAAACTGCTTGACAATACCCAATAAACCCGATGCGGTCCCCATATTTGGAATAGGCAAGAAACGTCGTTGTTGGATCCTAAATTCCGATTAAAAGTCGAAGGCAATCACCAAGTAATCTCTGCTCAATGGAATTCAACGTCCTTTGCATTTAGAAAGCTATATGCTATCATAGTGTACAATCCTTAGAAAAAGTCTTTTTGTCCCTTTAGGGCAAACGTTCCAAATTCTCCCTTTATTCGAATTGGTAAACACAATAGATTATTGCCCTTATCTGCCGCAAGCATAGACCGGTCATTATCTCCTGGGGCATTCAAAAGTTCCCCTGTCATTCGCATGCCCCAGTTTGCACATGTGCTGCATTTTATATCTTTGGTATAGGAAAACAGCCACTGTTCCTATAAATTCGTCTCGATCTTTATCCAACCTAAATTAGTTCTCCTACCTTGGGGGAATTTTTAAAATCCGGATACCACCTAATGAAATATCCATCATCGGCACCACTAACCTGATTTTCCCAAGCCATACAAATGGCAAACGCTGCAGTAAAAATTCCCAGTTCCTCCCCGAAAGCTGAGCATACTTTCGCTATCTACCCCCCAATTAAACCCAATCTTGGTGATAATAACCAATCGTTGGTAAGGCAGATTTTAAGTTGAGTTTTAATAGGACTTCCTCATTCTTGTTGGGGTTAAATAGGAAATGGAATTATCCCTTAGTAGCATAACCGTTATCCGTATCTATGAACCTTTTGAATTAATCTCCGGTGTTTAAAATATAAGGGCTTATCAAACGAATCCCATAGGTTTCATTAAAATTGTGTAAGTATTCCATTCGTCCCCTGTACAGAAGCCGCTTACCCACATTTAATTCCCGATGTTTTTCCATCCGCCGTCATTTCCTGTACCCAGCTGCTGTCCGAGAATTTAAATCATATGGCAAATGGCCAAAATTATGTGGCCATACCCCATTGGGGTGTTGGCAATCAGCCAAAAACGTTCCCATTATCCCGATAAGGCACCAAAAGTTCCATAATACGACGATGCTCCAAAATTATCGTACCCGCGTTTAAATTAAACGATTTTGAAAATCCGAACTTTTCAAAGGAAAAACCTAACGCGTATATGGTATGATCACGGTCTTTAAAAAAACTTAGAATATTGGGTTACTTTGAAAAACCTTTTGATCATTGGTTATTAAGGAGAAAGGTTCGGGCCAGCAATAATGTAAATTGCTGGTCTGTCCCGGGGGTCCTGGATGTGATTACTGAGCAGGGAACGGAACAAAGGGACTCTAAAATCATGCAGAGAATCTGGAAAATTACCTAGCTACCTGATAATTTATTATGGCCGTCCATCAAGAAGAGTTGAATTGAGTTCCAAATTGGACCGACTGCAAACTTATTATTATTTCGTATCCCGTTGTTTCAAAACTGCAAGGTTAAATCCAGGTCCTCTTGGGTCAAAAGCCGTGGGATGCGCAGAGCTTTTCTTTTGAGAGCATTTAAAAAATTGTAAATAAAGCCAGCCCTCCTATTATCAATTAATGTTCCAATCCAATTTTATTCCTTTGGTTTGCTGGGATACCGTAAGTAAACCCCTCATACTACCCGTATCAATAGGGACGCCAGTGGGACAGACAAGGCAGATTGAACAGGCGCGAGAGAGTCGCTCTCCCAAAAACCCGTGATTCGTTAACTGCCCCCAGAAGCGCGGGTATTGGTGGAATCTCTATCCATTTGTGCCCAAAATCATCTCTTTCTTCTTTTTCAAATTAACAAAAAGAACAGCTTATTGTCAACAATATTTGGAACGCGCCAAAACTAAATCCCGTATTGATTTTGTTTTTAATGCCGGTTTTACAACCAAAACATCTTCTCCTTTAACCCTGCTACCGTTAAGAATCTTCATTCGATATAAAGCCATATACCGTTCCGTGGAATTCATTGTTCCGCCTATTTGGTTACCGCATTCAACCGATGCCACCGTAAATCCAGAATTGGGTAACATCATAAGGCGCTGTAGAAACCTGAATTTTGATCTATGGCAATCCCAAGGATATAGCTGGGTCTGTTTGTCCACCAGGCGAGGTGAACCAGACAAAAGGTATTAAAGATAGCCCCATCCACGAAAAGTTATTATATGATCATTCCGACCCCAAACGAATTTCCACTGGCGGTAGGCTCTAGCCTAAGTAAAATCCAGAGGCTGATCTAGAAATTGTGGGAAGCCGTGTTAACTCTCTGGCGGCCTACGCTAGTCTCAGCACCAGTTTCTATCGCTTTTCCAAAGTACCGGTTTCCTCTATCGACACAACAATAGCCGTCATCCAGTGCCTGATCGTTGCTGACACCATTTTAAACAATCTATATTTGCGATGTTTCCCAAAGTCAAGAAAATGTTGTATTGTTGACTTTAAAACCTAATAAAAGAAATGGTCACTGTCATAAGGCCCTCAAACCCAAAATTTAAAAGATTAAACCTTAACCCGTCCTCATTAGTAATGGCCCCATACTTGTAACCCAGTTGGGGAGTATTTGCCACAATATTGGCCTCCAACAAAGGAATATCTTCATTATCACCATGAAACAATTCCCCTAATGTTAGAGGTAGTTACTGTTGTGCCGGTAAGCATAAGGTCCATAGCAAAAAAAGCACTAAAAGTCAGAAAATAAATTTAAGTTTCATCATTATTTGAAGTTTTTTGAGTTATTATTTATGGAAAATCCTTAATAAAAATAGCACAAAAAAAGGGCCACATTTCTGTGGCCTTTAAATAATAATGTAAAAGCTATAACTTTTGCCTCTCCAACTACTTCAAATGGGAAATCGACAAAACAACATCTCTGTGCAATTATTTGAGCATTGTAAGGACCAGTCCCTTTTAATTGCCCCTCCTTGAATAGAAATAAATTTTTCTAATCCAAAGAATGTCCTGCTTTTATCCAAAGCATCCTGCTAAATCTATATTGGTGATAGACCAAACAACTTAATCTCCGGGCACCCGGCCCTAGCAGAAAATTTTAAATTTCCAAATTGTTTAATTGCTCTGAAGTTTTATTAGCAGCAATCAACAATTTTCTTCCCCCTTTTCTTCCCCCTTAAAAAATTGAAAAAAAAAACCCCCCCTTCCCCCTGGGGTTTAAGGAATTTTTCCCAGCCATACTTTCTTGGCAAATGGTGTAGCTAAGGAAGGCTAATCCTCTAGGAATAAGGTAATTTCTACCAAAAACCATTC
>Ga0163217_1058357_pt1 | contig 10893 bp, 13 predicted proteins | sample SynspAceP_FD_185933 | JGI IMG/M metagenome (GOLD analysis project Ga0163217, IMG submission 185933) | Saline lake microbial communities from Ace Lake in Antarctica - Synechococcus sp. Ace-P (PacBio error correction) | ecosystem: Environmental > Aquatic > Non-marine Saline and Alkaline > Saline ...
GGAATGTCACAACAGCAAGATCCAACTCGCTTTCTTTTACCTACCCTCGTTGGTAGGCCGTCGCTATTTTTATGTGTAACGCGCACATTCTGCAAGCTATTCGCCGCGGGGAGCGACTTGGCCGACCAGGTTCTACTTTCGACTACGGTAAACGCAATTTTCGATTTGTGGTATTTTTTTGTTCGGTTCCCATTTATGGCATTGGTCATGTTAAGCTTGCGCCGCTACCTTTACCTCTCGCCTACTTGAAGCAGCATCGGTGATGGAATGCCGCTTTCTCAGATTATTTGCGGTTGTAGTTGTGCGTCGAACGCGCTGTTTGCCGCTTTCAAGATACTGCGTTCTCTGTTGGCAATATAATCGGAGCGGAGCCTGATCACAGACTACCTTCTGTCCATTGTGCGTTCTTTAATCCGCTTGATGCAGCTGGACCGTAGCTCGATTGAGGTATATTTTGTTTTGGGAGTGATTAGGCTATGTCTTCGTGGACTTTTCTGTTGCTCGAGTTCTTATAGCGGCTAGCAATTTAGTTGATGAAGTTCCACGGGGTTACTCCCCTGTCATACAAAACTGGAGCCACCCCATGAGTGCCTCCCAACGCCCTAAATCAGGCAAAGCCGCCAGCGCTGGAGAGCCGCCTATACGATGGCCGTTGTGGCTCGATTGGGCCACTGCCGGCTGGGGAGGCGGGCGGTCTCACGCTGCTTTGGGAGGTTGGCGCAAGCGAGCCCCTGGTACATGGGCCCATGTAATTAACCTTGGCACCTCTTGGGTTGGCGCTCTGGCGGATGAAGTTGAAGTCAACCGATTTATTGCCTGGTTGTGGTCGATGGTCCCTTTTTTGTTTAATACCATTTTGGATTTAATTTTCAATAGGACTCTGACTGCCTTTTGTTTGTGGTTTTTTGTTTGCGGTCTCAGATTTTATATTTTTACTCCATTGTAGCCCTGCTTCGCTGGGTTCTCTCGATCCAATCCGCAATGTATTCGAAAGCGTCGGATGATTCATGCTACGACATCGACGGAAGCTAAAAAGAATTTCAGCAAACGGCCCACGGGGGAAGTGGATGGCAGACAGCAGCGCCTCGCCGCTGACATCTTTTGTGAATCGGCGGCGATTAATCCTATACATGCACTCCTCGGCCGAACGGCCAATGCTCGACCGAGTTGTTGTTGCTGGTAGTTGTGCTGCGAGAAGACGGCTCTAATGTGGCATCCAGCTCAGTGCATGTGGCCGCAAGTGCGGATGGCTAACTCGCCCTCGCAGTTATCTGTCGCTCAAGCAGAAGATGGGAAGGGCCGAGGCTCCCTCTGACCTGTGAGTCCTAGCGACGTGCCCGCTTCCCAGGAGGCAGTCACTTTGGTCGCATCCTTGCGACACCGCGGCGTGTTCAGGGGAGTCGCGGCTTAAAGGATTTAGCCACGCCAAATCTTTTGGCGATATAGATGTGGTGCGTCGGTAGTTGTGTAATTCTCGATAGCGGGCTCGAAAGCGATCTTTGAGCTGGCCCCTCTCGCGTGTATATAGCGTTAAATTGAACTTCAGTAAAGTGAATGGGAAAAGTAACATGGACCTTCAGCGTTCCGTTCTACTCCCACTCATTCCCTCCTTTCCGGCAGCGGAACTGCCGTCAGGCTCTGATTTGATCAGTTTGCTGTGGGCGTGCTCTCGCTGTGCAACACGGATGGTGTAAAACATTCAAATGCGCGAATGTATTCGTTTGGGGCGCCATGGAACCTAGCTTTTGGATTGAAGGGAAAGGACGATCCGCTTTGTGTATCGCTGGATCACTCAACTTAGCTGATTCTCGAGTGCATAACATACTAACCGAAGGCCCTTCTTGTGAAGAGGCGGCTCCCTTTCTATGGCATGCGACACATCAGCTTGAAGCGCTTTGCTGGGGCGCTTGGATTCGCTGAGTCGTTCGTGCCGTGTTCTGCCCGGTTCCCTTTCCGATCACAGGAGATTGGCTGTTCACCTTCTTGTTACGTCAAGGTGGAATTGCTCGACCGTGAGTGGAGTCTTTTCTAATTTGGTGTCGATCTGATGAAATTCTCGTCAGTTTTCTCTCTTGCCGAGATGAGCGTCAGGCACTGGGGCTTCCTTATTCCCTTTCCTTGAATCGCCTTCAAATTCTCGACGCTCGAAAGGGAGTGGAGTGGTTCCTGCTGGGGGAGATCGGTCGCATCTTGCAGTGCCGTGGATTCGCGGTCGGTGTCGAGTGACAGCGACAGGAGTAGTGAGAGTCCCTTGGCGGAGCCGTCGTTGTGAGGGTCGTGCTGGGCCGCACGATCATCGGCTTAAGGTGAACCACTTGGACGGATTGGGGGGGGGAAAAAAAGGGAACATAAGTAAAAAAGAGCAGTCGAATTCATCGGCGATGCGCAATCGAACGCCGAAGGTCCGGCGATCTTGGAGCGGGCGGCAGTATACGGTGCCACATTTTCAGACCTTGGTTGGGTCTCGGAAGTTTAGATTGATCAGGCCCTCCCTGGATATCCGGATCCTGCACCGTGTCCTAGCATGGCTCATGAGGGAGCTCATCCATCGAGATGTCAGACAGTGAAAGACTTCTGCTGGTATTGTATGACGTACTACTTCCTCGTCAGAAAGGACATGGAACCGTTATATTTTCTGCCAATCCTATGCCGCGATTGGGACAGCGTTCAAGCGCCTCCATCGCGAAACGTGAATTTGCGTTCCCTCTCAAATATGGCGCATAGGGACGGAGGGGAGGCGAATGTACATTGCGATTGCCGCAGCGCTCGTTGGCTGCGGGACAAGGTAATTCACGCAGGGGATGCGCTGATGCTTTACAGCTTATTCCGCTAAACCGTTTTTATCCTTGATGGGCAGAATACTTTTTTGGACGAAGGGCGTGGATGTGCTGATTGTTTATTGTTGTATTCTACCCACCACGACGCAACGTTCGGAAGATCTTCCCTCGTCCTTCTGCTGCGGGGAACCCCCGGGACGTGAAGCGTTATCCTGGATATCTTCTATCTGCATGGTCCGTCGCTTATGGCGCGGGCTACTCACCTTTTCAACCGCCCTGGGCGGGGGGATCCGCTCTTACTGCGCGTGGGTCGCAATCATCGAAACCAGGCACAGAATATCTCAGCTTACGTTCCCAACTCTATCTAACTTTCTATTACTTGTGGACGGGCAATATATCTCTCTTTCTGACTGTTCCAAAATGGGAAATCTTCCCGCTGTGTGACGTTGTAAATCGGTTTCTCCCGAGTCGGCTCAAAAACCCGCTTGCCTCCCTTACGTGAGATTAGTCTGGCCTGCTTCTTAGGCCTCAATAGGTGGGTTCTCAGTTATTCTGAGGTAGGATCAGCTAACTCTTCAGCTCGTTTTTTGGATAACGACCAACTGATTCCGGTTCCATGTCCGTGAACTCTTGCAGCGAGGGCACAGATTTCCGGGATGTGCCTTCGCGGCAGGGGCTGGCACAAGGCTTTGTTCAGTGTCTGACCAAGTTGCCATGTTGTTTTGGGAACGCATGCGGGGGGTTCTCCTTTTTATAAGCGAGCTTGCCAGGAAGATGAGTCCTGCAACTAATAAGGAGAAGCGGTATTCTGAGGCCGATGTGCGTCAGAGCGAGCGAATCAAGTACGTGCCGCTTTGCAGAGACGCTGTATGGCGGTGCGGCGAGCCCCGGCGCGGGGCGCAGTCGACGAGCTCGTCGGAGGGTGCTACCCTCTGCCGTGACGATTGGCCTTCCGCCATTGGCGGAGCCGTCAAAGCCCAATCAAAACAGCATGCAGATGGCCTCTGAGGGTTCTGTCCGAGCTTATGGTGGTTCGCCGTACAACAGGAGCTTCAGTCGGGTTTAGGACCCGAACAATGGAAGGCACTCGTTGGGCTATTGGCCGCGGTAACAGGCGCCACTGGGTCTCAGTGGCGCGGGAATCATCGTTTTCGCCTAATTCATCCCCTTGCGCCTACACTTGGACGGCAAGGCTCCCCTTGCAGCCTGTGTCTCGTTCGGTTGCAGCGCCTTCTGAACAGGCGCGGGGCCCTTCTTCTCTGACTTCTTTATGCTTCCTGTCTCGCTCACTGCGGGGATGTGGAAGTGGATGTGCTTGCTGATGACTTCTAGAGCTCGAGGGACTTCGTGGTCCGTATATGTATATGAGATCGTCGGACCTTTCATCTTGTTGAGGAACTTATCGGGCGCCTTGGCATCTCCTCGGTGCGCGTGGTTGTTGGTTATCTTGCCCGACCAGCGATGCACGGATGAGTGGTTGGGTCTGGAGACGCCTTCCACTCCTTGCGCCTGGTGTATGGTGGCTCTGTCGTGTAGTCCTGATTTGATGGCCATAGTTTTTTACCACCTGCCAGGGCTGGGAGGTCGCTTTCCAGCATCTGTCTTGTCAGGACATCTCCCGTTGCTCCGAGCAGGGCTGGGCGTTCCGATTTCACCTCTACGCTGGAGGCGCAACTGAAGGCAAGGTCGTCCGAATGGAGCGAGGTGGAGCAATTCGAGCGCGGGTGTGTCGTCCCGGTCTTTGCTTGCATGGACCCAGCAGTTTATCTTGCTTGCGAAGCGCTCGCTGAAGCGAGTGTAGGCGGCACCGGTTAGGGCAGCATCCTGCCGCGCTTATTTTGGCCTCTCTTTCGTGTGGCTGCGAATCTGCGATGGAAGTGGTGGCGTGAATCGTGCTGGAATGGAGGCGATGAGGCAACCAAAGGCTGGAATGGGTGCTTATTCTCTGCCCGGACTCTTTCGAGATCCCTGGATGTGCATGGTAAGTTCTCTCACTCCACGCATCTTCCTATTCGGGCCGCGGTTGAATCGGTTGGCAGCGAGAATGCTGCTCGACTCCCGTCAGGGCCATGCGGAGGAGGCGCTGCGGGAGAACGCACATACGAGAGGAAAACGGAAGGGATCCGATTAGCGGCCTTATGACTAGGTAGAATGCTATGGCAACTACGCAAGGCGGCAAGAATGTTGCCGATTCACACAGTGGGGACTAACTCGACATCGTTGTCCATGGTCTTCGAAGGCTGGGCTCTTTCGCGGGAGAGAGAGTGAACCGATTTGTGCATGTGCGAAGAATTAAAGTTTTTCGCTCTGGCGGGTCTTTATTTAGTAACTTTTTGCACTGGGGTGTTTGGTACGTGGAGGAAGGTTCTCAGTTAGCTCTTGCGTTTCCCGCTTGCAGAGATTGAAACCCTCTCACTGTCCCACAAATCTAGGGCGCCTAGAGATGCGGGAGGGAGCGCGACCTTTCGATGAAACAGTCATGAGCTGTCCCGTGTGTAAGGACTGCGGGTTTCTGCGGCGCGCGGTTCTTCAGGACGAAGCGATTGGGTGGATGGCTCGCGCGCAAATGCACCTAGGGCTCTTGTTTTGAAGGTTGTGGCTGGTTCAATGGGTGTATTGCCGTTGCTTTTAGCGACTGGTCGTGGATAAGTATTCATCTTGTGCATGCCATAGCGGCTGGTTGAAAAGCATTGGCTACTCACAGTCAGACTTTGAACTTGAACTAGAAAAGTATATTACTGGTGCGCTCACTTGAGAGTCTCAAGTATTTTTCTCTCTTGCCTTTTTAGCTCAATATTATGCATGGATGGCCAGTCTCAATAATCTGTCGGGATGTAATATTTGATTCTGCATTACACGCCTCAGGAAGAATCGTTTCCTGGAAGCCGTCCTTGACGGGTGTGCGCTAAACCTCAAACAATCTTGACTCAAGCCCCAGGAGGCGCAGACGCGGTTTCGATTGGAGAAAAGTCATGGAACCGCAAGCTTTGGCATTATATTTCATGTGAACTGGCGCTACCGCGCACAACCATTAGTAAGGGCCTTGCGATCGGGGAAGAAGTTGGTGCAACCAGAAGTCGATCAGGTGGGATAAGTTTTGATCACGCGGCATTATCAGATAAATAACAGATGGATTGAGCTTTGGGGATCCGCCTGACGAACACTATCTCATCTGCTCTCTCCCCAGTAGAATGGTCGTAGCTTGTTTCGCAGTTTGCTGGCATAACATCTGCCTCTTTGTGGCTGCTATTATGTCGCGGTCATTAGATGATCATTTTTCGTGGATCGTATCGTGCCAGACGAGTTGCATGAACAGAGAGGGAACGGGGCGGCTGGCAGCTTCAACCTCTCTAAGCGCTGGCATACAGTCGGGATCAACTCATCGCAACGCGATTTTTGCCAGTCCTTCGTTGCACGGTAAGGGTCAGCCGGACCCGTTAATTTCGCGAACGCAGTCGATAGGATGTATCGTTTGCGGCCTCATTGCGCTGGAGGTGATTTGAGTTTGAGGTCCATGCTGCAGCCCGCTCGAAGCCCAGCGCTACTGCCACTGACACTGGCGCTCATGAACTAAAGATTTGTGGACCACAAACCTGGCTGCATCCAAGATTGCACGCAAGAGACAGGGAATGGCAATCTAACGAAAGTCTTTCACGATGGTGTCTCTGCAATTGCTGCAGAGCCTCAAAGCGCGTCCGTTCTGATAACTCAGCTGCATGCACGGTGCCTGTGTAGTCGTGTGCTAGCTGAGCCATACTGTCAGCTGCACCGTTCGATCAAGCGGCACTGTCAATCAGGCTTTGACGATGGCGATGGCTGTGAAGGCCCTGCCAGATACGAATAGCAGCCGAGCATCCGCTCGAGTTGATCGAGCTACGTGCTCTCGTAACGTTTCGCTGCTCATCTGGTTTTGCCTCTTTCCTGGAGGGGCGATGACCCAGTGAAGGTCTGTTGGCGTATTCTACCCCCACCAGCCACCGGGCGGGGCGGCAGCCGGAGGCGTCGCACACTTGGCAGTCCGCAGAGCGAAAGAAGTGAGTGGGGGCCCAATGATCTAGTTGCCATTTTTTTAAGGATAGGTACGGCCCATTCTCGAACATGCAGCAGTCACAGCCCCCCAGCAAGCGTGGAGCCGCCAGTGAGTGTCACCTTGGGTCCGTATCCTTCTCCCTAATTGGGCATAGACCTTGGCCGAGGGGGATCAGTGGTCCTTGCTTTTTCCTTCGGTCTGCTTTTGCAGGGGTGCTGAGGGCAAGGCTGGCCATGGTAGCCGAGGAGAATTTATTTGCCCGGCACGTCTTTCGTTCCTGCGTGGGGGCACTTGCGCCCGTTGGCTCGCTGCGGGTGTGGAGCTGCCGTTTTCTGTGGGTTTGGGTTCGCCGTGTCTGCAGTGGGCTGTGTGTTCTTTTCGCTCGCTTTTACGCCCACCGGCGGCGGGCCGGCGAGATCGCTTGGGGACTGCCGGTTCTTTTCTGGGTCACCGGTGGCATTGTGCATCTCCTTCGCGAGTTTTTGTGGGTGTTTCCGGCAGCTGTCATGCGGCTTCCTTGCGTCGGCGGAAATAGGCCCAGCTTGGGCGCTCGCCTGGGTGGTCGGCCCTGCAGTTTTGGGTTTGGTGCCAGTTGTTCGCTGGCCGTGTTTCTTTCTCTGCCTGGTCTTTCTTCCCAGAATAGAGAATCCAAAGCCAGCAGCGATTGGGCATCGTCTCAAGTTTGGAGGAGGACCTCCCAGGGCGCGAATGGTAATTGGCGTTCGGGAGAGAAGAATCGGACATCGCGCAAGCCTGGATCTCTTTCTGATGTCATTGCGCTTGGAGATTACCAGCCTGCAGCGGCCGCGGTGTTAGGTGCGCGAGTTGTTGTGGGTTGGTCGGTGTTGCCGCTCATGCGCGCAACCGCTCGATGCACCAGGCAACATCCGGCAACCAGCAAGCATGAGCCGCTGATCCCCGCGGGCGATAGCGAAGCGATCCGTGCAGGAGTTCTGTGCCTGCCAGACTGGCCGAACTCGAATGGCAGCACGCGCAGGGCCACCAGGCGGGCTAGCGCGGCGAGTGGCACCGCTCACTGGACCGGGGTTGCGCCGCTTCGACTAAGCGAAGTGTGCGGGCGGTTTAAATGGTTGCACATGTGGCTTCTCGATTGATTCGAGGGGCGGAGCGATCACGGTGCTTCTGCTGCGACAGGGACCAAGCCCCCAGCCGGTTCTTCGAACGGGACTGGAGAGGAATAGGTAAGCTGAGTGATTCGGCCGTTTGCGCTGATCCGTCCGGGGGCCGGCCCAGGATACGCACCTTGGCGCTCCAACCCATAACCAAGGGAAAGGAGCAGGCTACATCCGGGTGGGCAGCGGATTCTCGTTGGCCTTTGCGGCATCTCGTAGTGCGTCAAGAAGACGATAGCCCGCGACGTCAAAGGGCCTTGAGCAAAACGGTGCGGGGCGTGGGGCGGCAGCCATGGCTGTGCCGAGCACCGAATGGCGTTGGGGGCTCGTTCAGCTCTGAGTAGCACGGCCTGATCGAAGCCAGAGCGCGGAAATTGCGTCGACCGGATAGGCCGCCAGATCGGCACGCCGCAAGGGCCGCGCGCGGTAGTCGCGAACGCAGCCTGGGCGGGATCAATGGGGGCGGCGGGTGGATGTGGGCGGTTAGGCAGGGCCCCCTCAACAGGCCGCCCAGCCTCAGCATGACGGCGTTGCCACCGGGGCTTTGCGCCAGGATCCAAAGCCCATGGCCGAACCCTGCGCTGACCCCTTCTGTAGCGACGGGCTGTCCCCTCTGCCGCCGCGAGGTGGACACCTTGCAGGGGGCGCGATCTGCGGGCCCGGGCCTGAATTCGTTTTGTCGACATTGAATGCGCCGATTTAACGATCCGCTGCCATGCGGCTATCAGCTACCGCGAGGCGATGGAGCATGCGCGCTCGGCGCCGATGGCCGGGTGATCAGGGATGTGGCCGTGTTCCGACGAGGCCTACCGGCTTGGGTGGGACTGGGCTGGCTGTTGCCACCGCCTGGCCCGTGATCGGCCGTTGGTGGATGCGCTCTAACTGCGTCCTGGCCCAGCTGGCCCTACGGCTGACTGGCCGGGGCGACCTGGAAATGCTCTGCGGGGAAGGGGGAGCGAGCCGGAATGACCCAAAGCTGGCCCATAGCGAGTGGCGCTACACGCCCGCCCTCCAGCTGGGCCACCCACGCTGCACGCCTTCCAACCCGCAATGGGCAAAAACCGTGCCTACATCTCCCACCGATGCCGTGCGCGGCTGGGTCTGGGAAGACGGGGCAAGCGGAACGGGCGATCACGCCGCCTGGCTTGCACGATGCATCGAGACGCAGGCCAGACTACGACAGCATCGGGCCGCCTTCGGGGGTGGAAAGGTGGCCGGCATCGTGCGCGACGCACGACACCACGAGGGCCTCACGGCGACAACAAGGAGCCTGGTGCTGCGTTCAAAACGCGCTATCTGCTTCCTTGAGCGCAAACCGAGAGTCGTACGGGTTGACGCAGCGCCAAGGCCCACAACGCCGCGAAATGGTGCTCGACGCCCGCCCGGATCCAAAAACAGCTTGGGATCGGCTTCAAGGCCGGCCTAGAAAGGCAGCGCCTGGTATTTGCTGCGGATGCCCAGACCCCTCGCCACCGCCTGCCGGCAGCGCTCAGCGAGCTGCTGGAAGATTCGTGCGGGAGCTCCTCGCCCACGAGGCTACTCCGGACTGACGCCACGGGGTCATCGCCGGCGTGTGGGCTGGCGGGCTACGCGGAGCGGATCCGAATGGGGCAAGTTGCAGGGCTGAGGCTGCCCTTGGCTTGATCGAGGAGCGCAGCCAGGAATCCACCTGGAAGAGAGAGTTGGACGCGTCTTCCCACCGTCGAAGCAAGGTTTCTGACCGAGAACGCCTCGATGTCGGGGAAGCGACTACTGATCCAAGGGAGAGCGCTTCCGCGTGCCGCGTAACGAAGAGCTGGCTGTGAATCTCGCTCAAGATCGGGGAGCTCAGCGAGGATCTGTTCGCTGCTGAAGCCGGCGGCATAGAGAATCGAGCACATCACTCACCCGATGCGCATTACCCCGGAAATGCATGGCTTGCACCAACAAGCCAAGGCACCTCCGGATTCGAGCCTTCTCGCGAACGACCCATCGGTGAAGACCCGATGAAACCGCTGGCCTAACCTCCAACCTGCCCCACCCTCAGGCAGACTCCCTGCAGCGCCGCCAAGCCGCTCCTCATTGGCCGATCAGGACATCCTGGACGACTTCCTCGAGGCCCTGAAAAGGCCGGCAGCCCCGTCAAAAACCGCTCTGCGCAAGCCCTTGCTGGGAGGAGCCTTAACGAGGATGTGAAGGCGCACTGGGTGGCCAAGGGAATCGTCACCCGCCAGAGGTCGCAGCGACCAGCGTGTCCTGCCGGCGCCGAAGCCCTGTGGTGCAGCCAGGCCGCCCCGCCAAGGCCACCCGCAAGGGGCAAATACTCCAGCAAACGGCAACCGCCAACCTTGGCTTCGAGGCCAAGCTTCTGCTTAAGGCGAAAGCTGCGCAGAAGCAACATGGACGCGGCCGAATACAAGCAGTGTGCTCGGCCTGATTTCCTCAATACATCTCAGACACTTCGAAGAGCTCGCGTCAAAGCTGCTCGCCGGCGTTGGGCTACGAGGGCGCCAACCCGGAAGAACCCCCGACGAATACAGGCCGAAAACGTGTTTCTGGGTGCGGCCGAGGCCGCTGGAGCAGCTGCAGGCCATGCCAAACGGCCAACGATCGGCAAGCTCGTGGACGACCGACGCATGGTGGGTCGCGCGCGACAACCCACGCCTCAGGGAGGTGCTGCCGAAGGATTACGCCAGAGTGGCGTCGACAAGCAGCGCCTGGGGAACTGATCGATGTGAGTCGCCACGATCGAACGTCACCGCCGCCAGCGAAGGCGAGGGCTGGTCGCGAAGAGCCATCGTCGTGGATCTGCTGGGCCGGGTGTCGAATACTTCCTCACCCGCTTTGCCCTTCAAGCCGAGGGCAAGAAGGGGCCAGTTTTCTACACGCCCAGTTGTGTTGGTGCGGCTGCCTGGTGGGAGATGCTGGAGCCCTACAAGGGCCGCATCTAACGACCCCTGCTGCGGCTCGGGCG
>Ga0163217_1064524_pt1 | contig 10893 bp, 3 predicted proteins | sample SynspAceP_FD_185933 | JGI IMG/M metagenome (GOLD analysis project Ga0163217, IMG submission 185933) | Saline lake microbial communities from Ace Lake in Antarctica - Synechococcus sp. Ace-P (PacBio error correction) | ecosystem: Environmental > Aquatic > Non-marine Saline and Alkaline > Saline ...
CTGTGAATCAATGCACCCAAGTAAATGAATTCTAAAGAAGCTCCATAGGACCCCAGTGAATTTTTCTGGCCAGAGAAGAAAGGAAGTGTTCCTAAAAGGAGAGGCCTTTTTTGAAGTTGCCGAAAAGATAAGCTCAGCCCCATTATTATCGTAAATGCGGACCAAATGAACATAAGGGTATTAGGTAACCCAAATTAACTTATCGTACTATCCGGAGATGAGACATAACAATACGGTATTGGTGGAAGGTGCCCGTAGTCCTGTACAAGACAGGTGCAGGACATAAAAAACACATCTGCAATCCCAACCTAGTTACCGTGGACAAAGTGGCTTTCACCTGGAACAAAATCGAACAAACAATGACCCATGAAAGGAAAGTAGATACGGATAATATATACCGCAAGGAAACGAACGGATATCTATATTTAAAGCTGCCCCCTTTTATAGTATAAAGGACAAAATTGAACGAACATTTTAATATACCATCGAGAAGATAAAAGTGGCCGATGGCAGAAAACAGATAAACGCCCACATTTAGACAGGAGACCATAGAAAGAAATCTAAGAACGCGAGAAGAGGATACTCCCCTTTGAATATATTTAAGAAGTTCTAAAATTATAATACTGCAATATCATACTAATTAAAAAAAAAGAAGCCAAATGAAAACAAGAGCGCGAGAGAGAGCGAGAGCGAGCGAGAGAGAGAAATCACTTTTACAAAAAAACCGGAAAATGTACGCACTTTCACCGCATAAAAAGCAATGACAATCAACAAACGAAAGCCCTTAATCACCAAAACTTACAATAAGTAATGAAAACAATAAATTTAGTCAGGCCTTTCCATGTGGATGGCTAAGCAAACATCATTAAAGATAAACTAACTACACTTTACTAATATTTCTCTTAAAAATTCAGGCCATAACATACGGACAGAACACAAAAGAATTACATGTAAAACCTTAAAACGTGAGTGTTCAACAGGCTTTTAATGAAATAGAACCCTTCTCGGATTAAGGTTTCTGTAGCGAGACCATGAAAAGGTGAATTAAAGACCACACTGTTCGTTTAACGTGAATAAAGACGCCTATATCAAAATAATTTTGCGAAGATTTACTTTGAAAGCAACGATTATTTATTTCAGCGTCAAGAACAACAGATTATTTAAAACGGGCAGAAACATTAAAGCCATTGCCCCCTAAATAATACTGTTGAACAACAAAACTGTAAAGCGGAACCATTACCGATGCTGACGGCACCCCACCTTACCTGGGGCAAACATTGTGGAAAAAGGAAACCACCAAAAATGAGCGAGCCGATTTTGAACGGTAATTTTTCAACTAGATGGTAGCAATCAGAAACAACCCTAGTAATTTCCTACCATAGGAATTGCAGTCCCAAAAGAAATCATCCTCTGAATGGATCAAACTACATTCGGTTAGTTTGGGAAGAAAGAAGAGTGCCGCTGGTTGGATGAGGTAGCTGAATCGTGTAATGGTACCCAGAAAAAAGTGACCTTACCCCGTGCCGGGCTCAATTAAATCAGAAGAATTGAGCGGAAAGCCCGCATCCAAACATTGAACCCAGCGCATGGCCGTAAGTGGCAGGTGTGAACAAACAACTGGAAGACGCGAGGGGGTAAAACATTGTACGAATCGTGGTGGAGAGCCGTCAGTAAGTATCGCCAAACCCACTCTATGTAATAGAGGGAGCGCTAAATGCGAACCCGTTATCTAACGAATACCCCTATACGTTACCCTGAATCCCAGAATATTCCCATCCATTGAATCTAAAGGAGCTTCCGCGACAGCCATTATGGGCCAAGAGGTGCCAATGGTGTAATTCTGGTGTCCTACCAAAAAAGGCACACAACTCAGGTGAAACCCGTCTTAATTTGATGTGGATTGTTCAGTAAATAGGAATCAATAAACCTAAAAAGCTTCGATCTGTTTAAATTCTGAAGAGTTACTTCGCTTTGAGGAAATTGCATAGCCAATGCCAGAAAAAATTTTAACCCGAATGCGAGGCAGGGTGAAGAATATCCGACCCTAGATTAAAGAAACCGACCTAGACTCTTTGATGGAAGTGCAACCCACTTTATGATACCGATTGGCAAGAATGAAGCTATAGGGAACGCTATTACCCAAAATCAACCAAGCTTTCATTACAGGTGGTAACCAAAAATCCAATTTTGGATGGTTTATGGGTTTTAGGGAGGAAGAAGGACTTATGTAGAACAAATGGCTGAAGCGCATTTCAGGTAGATTTACTTTGGATCGGAAGTTAAAACGATGGTTAAAAAAGTCGTAAGTAGCCTAAAGCTACAAACGACCAAACGAAAAGCAAATAGACCAACTTGGGAAGGTGGTGGGATCACCACAAGCGTCAAGTTTATGAGGCCCCAACCTATATACGGTCCTTATGAAGAATGGGCACTTGGATCTAACAACACAATCCAGGAATGGAAGGTGGTGTAGCCCAGTGGCGGTTGGCGAACGACGTAGATATTTCCTCAGACCCAGACCGTTGGTAGCTTCTACGGCGATATTAAATTCAAATAAGAACCTTCATACGAACTAACCGCGTATGAACCCCAATACATTAACAACGATTATTAAGGAGGTAGAGCGACCTAAGATATATACCTGCCCGATGTGCTGCAAGTGTCTCAAACTCAACGTTCATAATTCTTGCAATGTGGAAAAACTATTGACCTAAACAAAATTGTGAACAAGCATATATCTCTAACGGCCCCATGGCAGGACTTCCGGCAACATGTTGATCAATTCAAGTTCACTGGCATGTACAACGAGGGTTTGCACGACGACTTTTATGGCCTTTAACAACCTTGGTGCAGGGTCTAACCCACAGAACACCAACGTCAGCTTCTACTGTAAGGGTAAACAAATATTTGTACAATGTGTTATAGTTGACACGTCTCAAAATAGAGTTTAGCCCGTACAGCAGTTTTGCTTCGACGTTGGTGTCCCTGAGGGGGGTTAACCCTGCAACCAAGGTTGTTAAAGAAGCCATAAAAGTCGAAAATCGCAAACCCTCGTGTAATGCCCAAGTGAACTGAGATCAACCGATGTTGACATGAAAGTCCTCCGCATGCCGTTAAGGAAATTATTGCTGTCAAATCTTTGTCCACCAGGTCAAATAGTTTCGAAATGCCCAGAATTATAACGTAGATTTGAGACACTTGCAGCAACCCATCGCGAGAGAGAGATACTTAGGTCCCTTAACTCATCCGTAATAATCAGTTTTCTTTGGTTAATGAGATATGGTTCCTAAGGTAGTTACGGAATTGAAGGTTCTATTGATTTAATATCGCCGTAAGAAGCTACCAAAGCGGTCTGGGTCTTAGGAAATATCTACGATCGTTCGCAACCGGCCACTGGCTACCACCACCTTCCATTCCTGATAGTGTATGGTTAGATCCCCAAGCCACTCTTCAATAAGGACCGTATAATAGGTAGGGCCTCATAAACTTGACCGCCATTGGGTGGTATCCACAACGCTCCAAAAGTGGTCTACTTGCTTGTCGTTTTGGGTCCGTTGTAGCTTAGCTACTCCGATCTTTTAACCAGTCGTTAACCTCCGTATCCAAAAAGTAAATCTACCTGAATAGCGCTTCACCAAGAATTCTACTATAATCCTTCTCATCCTTACAACCCATAAACAGTCCATTGATTCCCTGTTACCAACCTGTAAATGAAAAGAGTTTTGGTAATACGTCCTAATACGCTCAAATCTGCCGAGAAGCGGATCAGTAAAGTGGGTTGCCACGTCTATCATAAGCCGTCCTAGGTCGGTTCTTTTAATCTAGGTCGCATATCTTCCACCTGCCCATCCATCCCGGGTCCCAAAATTTTTCGCATGGCATAATGCAATTTCCTCACGCGAAAGAAACTCTTCAGAATTTAACAGATCAAGTTTTAGGTAATGTTCCGAGAGCTGAATCCACATCATAATTAAGACGGTTTCACTGAAGTAAGTGCTTTTTTTTTGTTAAGACACCGAGAGAGAGCACCATTGCACCTCTGGCACCATAAATGGGCTGTCGCGGAAGCAATCCTTTAAGATTTCAATGGATGCAATATCATTGGGATAATCAGGTAATCTATAGGGGTACTTCCGTTAGATAAAACCGGTCGCATTTAGGATAAACCACTTATTTACATAGAGTGGGTATTGCGATACTTACTGGAGGTATTACCACGGATTCGTACAACTGTTCTACCGCCCCCCCCCTGGTCTCCAGAAGCCAGAATTAATGTTTCACACCTGCCACCTTACCGGCCATGGCCTGGTTCAATGAGGATGCGGTCTTTCCGCCAATTCTTCTGATTTTAATTGAGTCCCACGGCACCCGGTAAGGTCACTTCTCTGGGTACCATACCCATCAAGACTAACCTCATCCATCCAGCGGCAAAACTTTCTTCCAAACTAACCGAAAATAGTAGTTTAAGTCCCATTCAGAGGAATCTTGATGCAAATCCCTATGTAGAAATAACTAGGGTTGTATTCTGATTGGCTTACATCTACGTGAAAACCATACGTAAAATCGGCTGTAACCCCATTGGGTTCCTTTTTCCGAACAAATGTTGTTGCCCCAGGTAAGGGTGCCGTCAGCAATCGGTAATGGTTCCGCTTACAGTGTTGTTGTTTCAACAGTATTATTTTAAGGGGCAATGGCTTAATTGTTTGCCCGTTTTTTAAAATAATCTGCTTGTTCTTGACGCTGAAATAAAATATCCGTTGCTTTTTCAAATAAATCTTCCAAAATATTTGAGATAGCTCTTTATTCGACGTTAACGAAACAGTTCTCTTTAAATTCACCTTTTCATGGTTGTACAGAAACCTAAAATCCGAAAGGGTTCTATTTCAATAAAAAACCCTGTTGAACAACTCACGTTTTTAAGGTTTAATGTAATTTTTGTGTTCTGTCCGTATGTATTTGGCTGAATTTTAAAAGAGAAACTATAGTAAAAGGTGTAGTTAGTTTCATCTTTAATGATGTTTGCTTAGGCCAATCCACATGGAAAGGCCTGAAACTAAAATTTAATTTTTTCATACTTTTGTAAAGTTTGGTGAATTAAGCATTTTCGTTTGTTGATTCACTTTCTTATGCCGAAATGCTCAACCATTTTTCCGGTTTTTTTGTAAAAGTGATTTTTCTAGTGCACTTGTTTTAGTTGGTTTTTCATTGGCCTTCCTTTTTTTAATTAGTATTGATATTGAGTATTAAATTTAGAACCTTCATTTAATAATATTCAAAGGAGTATGCCTCTTGAAAACTTCTAAGAATTCTTCTATGTCTCATGTCTAAATGTGGCGTATATATCTGATTTTCCAATCGGCCACTTTTATCTTCGATGGTAATATTAAAATGTGCGTTCCAATTTTGTCCTATCTATAAAAGGGGCAGCTTTAAATACTAGAATTCCGTCCTTTACCACCATGCGGTATAATATATCCGTATCTAACTTCCTTTAATGGTCATTGTATTGTTGATTTTGTTCCAGGAAGCACTTTGTCCAGGTACCTTAGTTTGGGTAATGGCAGAATTGTTTTTATGTCGCACCTTCTTGTACAGGACTACGGCACCTTCCACAAATACCGTATTGATGTCCTCATCTTCCGGATAGTACGATAAGTTAAATTGGGTACCGTAAATACCCTTATGTTAATTTGGTCCGCATTACGATAAAAGGGTGAAGGCTATATCTTTGGCAATCCATCAAAAAAGGCCTCTCCTTAGGAACAACTTTCCTTTCTCTCCTGGCAGAAAATTACTGGGTTAGCCTAAATGAGCTTCCAGAATCAATTTTTACTTTGGTGCCATCTGAAGATAAGACGAGGTTCGAATTGGCGAACCAATAGCGGCACATTTAAAGTATTGTAGAGTCAGCTTTTTTGAGTTTCAGCAACCAGTGTATTGTATGAATTTCCCTGTGTGAAGCAATCAGATTTCCGCTTTCAAAGTGGTAAATTTTTCTTTCCCCATTTTTCTGAAAAGAATGGTCTCAACACACCGTTGTCAATTGCAAGGTTAATTACATCAGAAATGTGTAGGTTGTTTTCAATATGAATTGGCACTGAGCTGATATAAGTGGTTCTTTTGATTAAAAGTAAACAACACCACAATAGATTAGGGACGCGTGCGAATGCGGAACCAATAATTTCCGATTGTAAGCTGGGTACTACTTTCCTATTTTTTTTTGTTTTCAAGGTCTTTCTATTTTGTAAAGTATATTTCTGCAATAGAATTGTGGAATCCTGTTTTTTCCTTTTTTGAAGGGCAAATTTCCTTTTTTACATTTTCCCAGTGGTTTGGCCCAAATTTTCATTTTTTATTATATCCCAGATCGAAGCGCTTAATCTAAGCTTCTGTTAGACAATGCCAATTCCTTTTTGGAAATGGTAATTGTCTAAACCATTCCTTTGGAAGAGTTATATCCCAAATTGATTCTCGTTCTGCATTACAGTATTGTTAAAATATGTAGTATTATTGGCGATATAAGTAATACACTCAAAAATGATAAAGTCCAAATTAAGAATGTATTTTTTGCGAAATAGACAGATTTAGACGAAAAAGCAGTAGACTTATTGAGAAAAAAAATATAGGCTGTCTGCATATAAGGTTTCAATCCGTCCTGATGATTTTGTAGTGTTTTCCAAAGGTGTTTTTCACCGTTTTTTGTTAATTTCCCAAAGATTGGGCTATTTCCTCATTGCTTTTGCCCTGTTGTTTGGATGAACAAAAATACTTCGCTTTTTAAGTGGGAATTTTGTGAAGATTATCATTTAACTATGTCCTCGTATTCACCGAGTAAAAATAGTGTTTTCTGTTCCTCATTTAAAAAGTCTAAATGTTTTTTCCAGTATTCTTTCTTAGTGATTCTTGTTTGGCAATACTCTCTTAAATAGTTATTATGGTTGAATTTTTTTGCAAATTGTAAAATAGGAAGGCATCAAAAGAAATACTCAAGATACAATTGTCTCTTTTTTTGTCCAAATTTTAATAAATACTTCCTGTAATATCTCCTCAGTAGCGTAATCCGACTTCGTGATCGAGTGTATGAAATAATATAGCTTTTTTTTCATACAGTTCAAAAACAGCCTTGAATGCCGCCCTGTTTCCTTTTATTAAGGGCTAACAATTGGCTTAATGGTTTCCTGACATTACGAAAACAATTAAAAGAATTTTTTTTTATATAACTTATGGTACGTTCTTCCCAAAAAATAATAACACCTAAAAGGTAACGACCGAAATTAAGAGGTATTTTCTTTCATTTCAAACTAAATAATTGAACATTTAAGCAATAGCGTTTTGGGCCAATTTTTTTAAATCCGTGGTAAAAAAAGTGTATATTTTAAAATCTCATAAGCTTTTTCGTTATTTAATCTTTTTTTTTTATGAAATTACACCTTCTTAACTAGGGCCTAGTCTTCAGAACAGTTTCCTTTACTGTTACACAAAACAAGTTATTCCCATTTCTTGAAATTTTGGCATTATCACCCGGAAATTAGAATTAGTTAACATTGCAAAAAGTAAGCAGGAACCCGTTTTATCGAGACGGGGATTGAGAAATTTCAGAAGGTGACCTGTGGCTGATGGTAAAAACCTCGCGCGCACTATGTGGCTAAAGATGAAGTGTATTTTTGGAGCTGATTCAGACTTGGTTTTCCGAAGCTCATTGCATTCATTTTAATGGAGGATTTTTTTAGGTTTGGGATTTTTTCGAAGCATAGAGATGAAACCTATATTCAAAGTTGGATAAAACGGGCGGCACAAGGAATCAAATTTTCAAGATATCGAACAATAAAATTATATGAAAGAATGTAAGAAATTGCACAGCCCTTGAAGCCATTTTGAAAAAACAAATTAAGTTGGTTGAAATTTTGTATAGAGATTGGCCAATCATGGAGGAATAATCAGCTTAATGTCTAGCCTTGATTTTTTAAATTCCTTTAAAATAAAACAGATAATAAAGGTTTGGATGAAATTTATGAGTTTTTGTAATTCCAAAAAATTCAGACCGCAACCTATAGGTTCAAAGGGATGTGGCAGAAATTGCCGAACAATGAACCCTTCGGCCTTATAGGTTTCTTTTAAGCGATCCATAGAAAAACGTTTTACACGTTGGTACTTAAATGAAATAAGGATTGGGTAACGCGTGTAAAAATTACTTATAGAAGAATAAGAATAACATTCTGCGCGGTTGGTTACGAGTCCTGGCTTTCATAATATTTCAAATTTTTCAACCGTCCATGTTTAAGTCGATTAACAGATATGGTCTCCCTCAGATTATGTTAATACTTCATACTCAAATTTAACAATAATCACATTTTCGGTTAAAAAAGTAATTCAACAATTGTGCTTCTAGTGGTGGTTATAAAAAGGGGTTGGATTTAGATTTGTTTCTTAATATTATTCCAAAATGAACAGCAAAATAATTATTACGATGTTTTTAGTTAAAGACGTCCGATTTTCCTACAGCAAATCGTTGGATGGATCAGATGCCATGAATCCCAGACCGGACTAATTCGCGGCCTAATGTGGATTTAAAAAAACAAATCACCCCGATGGGTAAGAAGGGCATGGTTGACTTTTTAACTATAGTAGGGCAATGAAACTATGTGCTGGCGGCAAATTCATTCTTTTGGCAACCCTGGTAAAGGTAAATCGTTTAGGTAGTTTTTACCGCTAACATGGGAGCATTTTGGAAAATGATTACCGGCGATAGTCAGTTGCGTTGGTTAGGCCCTGAAAAGGGGTAATTCACTTGGCTACAGGTGCGAGTTGGTCATGGGTTTGGGATCTTTTATTGCCAAGGTAAAAGAAACCTTTCTTGGCAACTCTTGGCAGATATGAACGCCAAGAAGAGTTGGTGCCTGTGACATAGATTGTCACGTTACATGTACGGATGCTCATTACGGCCGGAAGAAGCATTGGGAGGAACTGCTTAAGAGTAAAGTCCGGCTACAAACAGGAGCGTATCAATAAACTTGTGCAGGAATCGGGTAAACTGCAAATATAACTACCTCTGAGGATGGCTTGGCTTATTCTACGATCAAAATGAGGAGACTATGCAAAGAAGGCGCAAAAGCGGCCTGGCCTTTAAGCAATATGAAAATAAAAGTAGGATCAGATTTGGAGGAAGATATGCGACACGGGCTGGGAAGTTATCAGGGAAGAAGAATTGGTACTGACTTAAAATTAAATGATGGATGCCAATCAGTAATGGGATGGTGGATGAGGCGATGAACAAGTGATGGGCGGAACTTAAAGAATTTTGATCCATGGGTGGGATTGAAGAGAAGCCACAGCCCAGATGATATTGTTTAGGGACATGCAAAATTAAGCTAAAAGCGGTGCATCCTATAAAAGGTAGCTACTGGGGAGCACAATTGTGCAGAACCGAGTTATGTTTAAGCCAATTGATGCAGGCCAATGGCCATTGGTATTTGGTCCAGATAGATAGGTTTGTTAGGGTAGGAGGGGGTAAATGAACAATTTAGGCCATCTTTTAAGTGGCAGCGAAATTTTAAAGTCTGTTGTGTCGCACAGTGCTGGGACGGTGTCGGACTATGTGAAATATTGTGCAGCACCTTATCCATATGATCCCGCATTATGATAGCAAATAAGTCTTCCATGGAGAATGCGTTATTATAGAGGAATGGTGAGAGTTCGATTTGCATGAACATGTTTTATGAATCCAGGTGGTTATTAAAGAATGGGGCATATATGCCACCTTCAGATGTCTGGTTATAGGTATTACATGAGAGCAACAATCGCCTGGAGGATTATAGAGTTGTACCGGAATGGTAAAACATTTGGAAGGGAAGTGAGAGTCTTGCAAATGAAATAGGCGATAAAGATATTATGAGCGTAAATAAGATATAATATGTCACTTTTTAGTTTAGAAAACGAAACAGCCAAGTAGGTTACAGGAGTGAGGCGCCCCCGTGGTATTGGCGAAGCTATTTCCCAAGCATTGTGCCTGGCCAAGTGCGCGATGGTTGCACATTTTGGATTTAATGCAGACAATGGAGAGCGTGTTTGTTGGGGAAATTGAAAGCTCAAGGGTGGAAAGGCCACTTTTTCACGCTTGTGATGTTTGCCGATAATGTGCCACAGGTGGCGGAAATTAGTTTTCCCGCAATGGATGCCAGATAGGTATATAAATATGTTGGTGAATACAATCCGGAAATAGCCCACGGTGGGAAATGTTGGAAGGTTAAGCTGCCGTAGCGGATATGATGCGCATTTACAAGGTAAATGTAAAGGGGGTTTACAACTGTATGCATGCCCGGTTATATAGTAAGATAAATGAAGGAGATAAGGTGGGGTTTATTGTTAAATCAGTGGCTTTCCATTGCTTCTTCTGTAGGTAGTTTCGGGACCGATTTTGCCTATTCTGTATGTCGCAAGGGAAGCGGGTACTTTAGCTATGAGGCCTGATTCTGGTAGCAAATGGATTATTTTGGGATATAGGGTATAATTCCGGTGGCAGAGTAGCTATTGATGCTCCTGCTAGATTCATACGGCCCTGGTTGTAGACGGGCTTTTATCTAAAATAGAATGTTACCCAGGGAGAAGAAGCAGAATATGTTCGAAAGCTTTCCAAATCCCAGCCCTGATAGGTTAGAATGGGAAAACCAAGGGAGTTTGGCTAATTAGGCAGTTTACCTCTGTTTCGGGATGAGGGCTTCTTTTCATTAGCGGGAACCGATTTTCCAAATCGATGGAGGTATATATATATATGAACGGATAGGTTAATTAAACGAGTGCAGTTGTTGGCCAATTTGAAAAATGGAGCTAGATGTCAATTTGATAAGTTTTAGTTCCATGTTTAAAGAATCCAGAATATGCCCCTGTCCGAGCAGT
>Ga0163217_1102150_pt1 | contig 10893 bp, 6 predicted proteins | sample SynspAceP_FD_185933 | JGI IMG/M metagenome (GOLD analysis project Ga0163217, IMG submission 185933) | Saline lake microbial communities from Ace Lake in Antarctica - Synechococcus sp. Ace-P (PacBio error correction) | ecosystem: Environmental > Aquatic > Non-marine Saline and Alkaline > Saline ...
CCAACCAGGAAGATTAGCCAAGATAAAAATTAAAGTGAATTGAACTTTAGAAAATGTTCAAACCAAAAAAGGCCAAATGGAAAAACAGCAAAAGCTTTTTTTTTGTTTTTCAGAAATTCTAAAGAATGTTCTTTCCCCACCTTTAGTATCATGGCGAAAAAAAAATTAAATTCCTCCATTCGTAAAGGAACTTGTCATCTCTGGGGATTGTGCTTGCCGATGGAATAGGAAGAAAATAAACTTTTTACTTGAATTTATTAGCAAAAAACCTAAGACTTTATCAATACAAAAATTTTTTTTAAACCAGAAATTCATTTATTTACGCAATGTGGGGTTGGGAATGTATTGGAAAAAGTGACCAACTCGGAAGATTTGGGGGTTTAACACTTTCTGGTGGTAAGAGAGCGGGATTTTAATGGTCCTTGAATTTTGCCAAGCAACTCAATGTCCCCAATTCACATGCCTGTATGGAGGGAGGGTTTACATTCGCCACAAGTATCCCCAAAATCGTAGATGCCCAATACACAAGGTTTTTACCGCTTGGCTTTCAGAATTATTTTTTTTAGGGCTTAAACTCAATTTAAAGAAAGTGACTTTTGTGAGATAATTTGGGAACTCAATCTTTACCTTTATATTTGCGACCTTGGTCAACTATAACAATGCAAAAAGTGAAAAAGGGATAAAACTAACTAATTGAGCTTGGGCACTCGCCTCAGTTCTTTTTCTACAGCTGTAATAAGCAGACAAACCAGGAAATACTACAAGATGGAACAACTGAATCAGCTGTTACCGGAGATTTGAAAATCGCTTATGTAATATACGGACAGCGGTAACTCAATAAGTATGATTATTTCGTCCCAAAGAATCAGGAGAAATCTGGAAAAAGGAAAAAAATTCGAAGGGAGATCTTCAAGGAAAGAGCTAGGGATTCGAGCAAGAAGTAAGCAAATTTCCAACAAACTAGGAGGAATATGACTTCCTAATCAACAGCGAGCAAAACAAGAAGAATTATTAAGAAAGAGCAAAATTTATGACTTTATCGTGATAATTTAATGCAAGAATTAATCTGTAGATGATCAGCGCTTTATGCAAGAAGTTTATGATCGTGGCAGCAAGTAACATGAAAACTTTGCGGGAGACCAACAAAAATCGAAGTACATCTACGCTTATACCCGAGGTGGAGTCTTTGGTATGCATCTGATGCAACTTGATATCACTCCTACAATCATTGAAGGGTTCAATAAAGATTACGCACAGCCCAGCGACACCTTCAGATACAACAGACAAAATAATCTACTTATAAAATTTTTGAATCTGGAAGACCCGGTTAACTAGCCGGGTTTTTTTGTGTTCTAAAATTGGTATTTTTTGCCCCTCTAAAAACCAACAATGACAAATGAAAATCACTGAATTTTTAAAGCATAATTACAGACCATTTCAATGCAGCGTTTGATTGAATGCCGGCAGACCCCAGGGTACAAAACCTCATCTTTGACAACGTGGAAAAAGATGATGGTTCCCTAACGCTGGAGCTATGTCTAACAGCAGAGATTGGATTTCCTTTGCGGAAAATGATTTCGTCAAGACAAAGTTTCAAATCATTACCTGTATGGTGCAAATCCTAGAAGAAGATGTCTTCAATTTAGTTGCTCATGATTTATTATGAGCGAATTTCTCATTATCGTGAACTTTACACCAGCTCAAGAGCAAGATCTGTTAGAGCGACATATAATCGAGTGACTGATACTGCATCCCAGAATGGAAGCAATGCGGAGAATCGAAACGTGATTTTTTGAGGAGTGGGTGAAAAGCTGAAACCAAGCTGGCGAGGCATTTTTTCCCAACAAATGAATTTTTTACAAAATCCCTCCTATCAGCAAAATTGGAAGGTTCTTTATCAAATTGATCCAAAGAATAGTTTGGTTTGCTTTGAGCTGCAAAGAAAATATCTTCCGATCATCGTTCAGGATGGGAAGAATTCTACCTTGGAAATATGTTTGCTGGTCACGTATCACGACGTGATGTGAAAATGTTTCAACACGTCAGAAACAGGCCATTGAATATATGATTTTTCTTAGCAGATATGGTATTAACAAAAATGCACTGAAGAAAGTAAAGTTGGTTTTTTTTTCAAATTGGCGGGGGAATTGCAGGGACTTTCCGCAATATGTGTAGTACCGATTACATCAGGATTTAACAGCGTACGAGTTGTGCCACTTTGGGCTATCATAATGTCAGATTTCTGACTCTACACTTCCTTAATGGATCTTATTCAGGAAGCTGTTCCAAAAATGAGAAGATCACTTGGGGGAAATTAGGGATCGACACGCCAAAGTTCATCATTGAATCTGATGCCACCATCAGTTGCCCATTGTATTCGCCATCGTGCTTGATCAATAAATTATGAACAAAATTTAGTAACTGGAATTTCAAAAAGCAAGCGGATTTTTTTTCTGCTTGTTTTTTAATTTCCGATGATTACCTTTTCTCAAGTGATACAATCGTTCTGGAGCCAATGCCCTCAGGATGGATTATGAATCCAGTTTGGATTGGAAATAATTACGCCTACTCTTCTTTACCCGAGTTTTCATCCTGAGAATATAGGCGGAACAACCTGATCCTGGAGATATCTGGATGACTCAGCGTGGAGACCACGACGGGATTTGGCAAAGAAAGCAGTCCATCGAGCTGATTTGAGTAGATCGGGATATGATTTTTGCTTTAGGATTAGAGAATGTTTGAAACGCTATTGTCTTATCACCATAGAAGGTTCACGGTAGGAACTATATCAAATTCTAAATTTGAATGGATTTGAATTTTTCTCAGAAAGGTAATCTCCTGGTCTGGAAGATTTTTGAAAAGGAACACAGTGTCTGGTAGAATACCTACGGGAGGAAAACAAATTTTTTCTTCTGGAAAAGGTGCGGATAGCAAAGGAAAATGGAAAGATTTAATATTTTAGTGTAAAGTAGGCGTAAATAGAACTGGTCTTCTCCATACATTTAGGAGGTAACCTAAATACGGCTGGGCAAGGAAATGAGTCTTCTTTTTTGATATCAGCTCCCAGAACTTGTATTTTTCTTTCAAATATGCTCCAGGAGCAAATGGTAAGGATATTTAATATAAGTAAAAGAATGGGCGAGGGTTTTAACTCTGGAGCAAACCTGTAAAATGGGAACATTGAGCTCTAACGGCTCTGACATTATCAGCTTTACTGTTCATTTCTCAAACTGAATGTCATCTGGACTAGCACTCAAATTCGGATGGGTTTGCTGATCTTTTAAATCCTTTGGCGCAACACAGTAAAGCTTGATATCAACAGAATTCGATCTTCTTTCAGTAAGTCAGTCATTACCTCAGCCTCGCAAAAATTGCCCCTGCCAAACTGAAAAATCGTAACAATCGTAACCAAATTTATCCTTTATCTGCATAGGGATACCTAAATCAAGATGGTTGATTCAAATACTGAAATGGAAAAGGCTGTCTCTTGGTTTGTCATCGTGCAAAATATAAGGTCGAAGTTCCCTTTAACCTTTAAGGCTGGTTTAACAGGAGAACAAATCAATTCCAAGCTGATGTTATTCGCCTTAGTCAAAATCTCCCAATTGAAAGAATCAAATGTAAAAGAAATCAAAGTGAATTGGCAAAAGGCTACTTCTCCACATTGAATTCTACTGAAAGTCTCAGAATAATGCACCAACAGTGTGCTGATGACCAAAAGCCGAATCTGGAAATAGGTAAAGTGCTGAAGATGTAAACTTCAAGAGAGAACAGCAGAATAGAGGGCTGAACGATTCGTTCTTTTGACCTGAAATTGGCGGATTTCCTTTTGGAAAATCCTGACTTTCCGTCTTCGGATTCATGGGCATACTGATAACGCTGGAGAAGTCCGAGTTTAAACAAAGCACTTTCGCTAAGACCGTGCGAGCAGCGTTTCGCACTTTTTCACGGATAAAGGTATTCATTTGAAAACCTACGGATTTCAGGCTGGGAGGAACAAGAACAGTCGCCTTCAACTCCACAGAATCTGGAAGATGCAAAATAGGCGAGTAGAACTAGAAAGTAGAGTACTAAAAAAAGGGCTTTGAATAACTTCAAAGCCCTTTTGACTTACAATGTATATCCTTCTGATAAGAGCGTTTCACAAAATTGAATCTGGCTGCTCGAAATTTGGTGATTTTCATCGATGGTCCATCCCAAAGTAACTGATTTCCACGGCCTGGGTAATCAAAATTGATTTGGATTTCCCCCAACTCCCTTGGTTCGCGGTAGTCATAGCCTTCGATCGCAAGATTTCCCATCAAAACAGACCTCTCGTATCTGTAAGAGGTCCAGCAACTGAGAAAGGAGAACTCAAATTTTGAATTCTGTAGAGCCAAAACCAGCAATACTGCTTCCACCCAATTCGATAGTGGCCACGACTTCCCGTCTGGAACTCTATAAAGTGTTTCGGGAACATTATATCTTTCGTTTGGAATAGGAGGAGTTGAGGGTTAACGCCATAGGTAGGCACATATTTTCCCTTTGTAACCCTTCAATGATAACTCCATTTCCACCAGTCACCCATTTGCTCATTTGGGCTCCAAATTCCTCTGGTCTGGTTGGCTGATTCCACCCTCCATCCCAATGAAATTCTAAATCCTCTTTTCCTGGACGGTCAAAACGTAGGTAAGTGAGAGGAGGGAGACAGCTTTCGGGAAAATATCCTCTTGTTTAAATTCTCCAACATAAACCCCGATCCCACTGAACATTCAGCAGTTTTGGAATAGCCCAACCCAGTACTCTAAAAGGTGCTCCATAATATGACAGCCCATATCTCCTAAAGCGGCCCATGCATTAATCCCACCAGCCCGCATTAAAGGCACTAGATTCCCACGTAAATCTTTTTTTAGGCGCTGTATCCTAACAACGATCCCACTCAAATCAGACGGAGGGACTATTGGCTCTGTCGGCATTCAAATACCTTGTGGCCAACGGTCGATTAGTCCAAGAATAACTTTTTGGTAGCGTCGCCTATTAGACCTGCTTCATACATTCGCAACCATTTTTCTGACTCCTTATCCAGAAGAACTTGATTCCCCATTCTGGGTCCTACTGGTTATCAATTTTTGGTGGTCGCTCGGTTGGCATTCTTGCTCGTAGACTAATCGTGAGAAAGCCCGTTTTTACTGCCAATACATGCTTTAATACCCGACCATTCAAAGTTTCAAATCAGAGACATGCAGTGCAGAGAGCTGTCGAGCGAGCATGATTGACGATGTGGTTCGATCCTGGTGTCGAAACGGGTGACAGCATCAATGTTTTTCCTTCTTTTTTCAAGCATTACTCTGAATCTTTATATAAGGAGCTTTCGGATGCAGGTCTACGCTACGCTTGCACGAGTGTCCATCAACATCACAAAGTGCTACGATATCTGTTTAACCAAACTATTGAAAAACCACCGCTAACATCAACTGAACTCCCATCCCACCCATTCCAATAACCTTGCCACACGAAGTTTATCACTTGGTGCAATAAATCCAGTTTCCACCCAGAACATGGCGTGGCACAATGAAACCCTGCTGCTGAAGTGCAGAACCTTCAAAAAAGTTTCTTCTGGAATTGGAGGTCGTTTTTTTTTTCTTTTTCATATGTTTTTGGATCTAATTCAAGCTGGGCTCTTCAACTAATTTTAAAGCTAAGAGAAAATTGCTCTCTTAATTTATCAAAAACCTTTTAATCGAAAGTAATCTGTACTGATAAAATGTTCTTAAACAAACTTTTTAAATGGCTAAAATTGAAGCCTTTTTGCAACGAGTATAATCGGTTTTTGTTAAGTTAAAAAATACAATTGATTAGAAAAGTTTTTTATAAAAAATTGAATTAAGTTTGCTGAAACCCTTTAAAAAATGGAAAAAATTTATCTGGAACAATTACCTTGCATTATTGTTTTTGGCAAGTTCTTGTACACCTAATGGTCCTTCGATGGAAGAAAAGGTTTAATTCCATCCACAGACTATATTCGATAGTGGTCTGGAAGTTCTTGCTTAGATCTAACCTCTCTAATTCAATGATAGGAACTGATCCAAGATTAAATAACAGTTGAGCCCATCTGGCAAAACAGGATCGTCGCAACAGGATTTGAGATTCCAGTTGGGCGTACCTGATGGTGCTATAGTGTTAGAGCTTTAATTTTCTGGGGTAGCTTCCTGAAGCCTATGATTAACTTATTTCTGAAATAAAGAAGTACGCATTACATCTACCTCTGCAGTCCGCCCCCCCGGTTATTTACGGTACTCAGACCTTAATGCAATTATTTCCAACAGAAATTAGAAAGTGCTCTTGTAAAATTACCAAAGACTGGCACTGCCAAAAGGTTAATATCAATTAATGAGGCAGAATTCAGTATCGAGGAGCGAATGCTTGATGTTGGCGAAGACATTTTAAATTACTACATACAGATGTGAATGCAAACTACATCGATCAAATGGCTAGTTTAAATTCATTATTTACATCTCCATTTGACTGATGAGTCAAGGGCTGGAGAATTGAAATCAAATCTTGGCCACAATTAAACGTGATCGGTGGGGAGCACCGAAGTTGGTGGGGAAAAAGGTGGTTTCTCCCTACGCAGGAAGAATATAATAGATCTTGTAGCGTATGCAGCAAGGCCAGTTTTAATTACAATTGTCCCAGAGATTCGATATGCCAGGCCATTACGAAATGCAGCTTTTAGCTGCTTATGGCGAACTTATCCAGGAGTTAAGCTTGCCTGAACGTGATACTCCACGTTTAGTTTAAGGGGGAAATTGATTTTGATATTTGGATAAGAATCCGACTGCTGCTGACTTTACAACTGTATTGAGGTAGGATTCAGTTACGCTTGCAACTAAATAAGAGATAGACTTACCAGTTTGTGGAAAGACCGTCATTAGAGAGCTTTCAAGAATGCACTCCTGCCCTTATCTACATAATTGGAGGAGATGAATCTCTTGTGCAGAAAACCTGAATTCATCTAATTTGTGGAGCGTGTTCAAGATTTAGTTTTTGCCAAATATGTAAATTAAGTTAGGCTGGGATGAAGTTGCTCACTGGAAAAACTCAGACCGGCCCACAATTGCCAGTTTTTGGCAGAAGAAAGAAAATGCTCGCCTTACCCAAAGAGCAGGGAAATAAGAATACTAATGGTCCCTGCAAAAAGAACTTATCTCGATATGGCAATATGATTCAACAACTAGAATTGGTCTTCACGGGCTGCATATATTGAGTGGATGATGCGTATAACTGGGATCCAGCTACTTATGTGACGGGATCAACAAGTTTTGACATTTTGGGGTTGAGGCTCCACTTTGGACGAAAACTGTTGTCAACAAGGAGGACATTGAAAGTATATGGCATTTCCAAGATTAGTCGTATTGCAGAGGTGGCATGTCTTCACCAGCTCAAAGATCCTGGAGAGCTTCCCAATCAGGATTGCCATTCCAGGGTAAAACGTTGGAAAAATGAACAAGATCGGTTTTTATCGGTCCACCCAAAGTCACTTGGTAAAATTAGACTGCGTCATAAAAAGCCCAGCTTCCACTGGGTTTTTTTTATGTCCTTACGTAAATCTTTTTTGATATTGATGTAAATGACCTAAATATGCTCACAACTATTCTAAATGAAAGAATAGAAAAATTAAATATTTAAAAGATAAACTTACACTGTTGAGATGGGTGAATATAATTATTTGGATTGCCAATTTGGATTTTGGGAACACCCAATGTTGATTTTATGATGGGAGGAGGAAGTATTTTGCTATTTCTTCCCGTTCGTGCCCTTTACTAAATAGGACCATGCAATAAGTCTTTGAGGGGAAAGTATGATGAATAGTAACGTCCCGGGACAAGATCACCCTATTCAAGCCCTTTCTTTCTGCAATTGCTGCCACAGTAAAGGCTTGGGGAATATCAGTGGGGTTGCGAATAGCGAATTACAAATGGGAGGACTGGGCTATTTTTTTGATGTGGGTTTCTGCATTTGTGGGGATGGCTACCACAATTTTATACTGTAGCCTTGCAATCATGTTTCGAGCCAAAGATTCCAGCGGAGTAGTGCAAGGCAGGTCCATATGTTATGTGATAGAAAGAGGGCATGGGAAGAAGTGGAAGTTTCTATGCCTATATTTTTTCTGTATGCCGGAATCATCGGAACTACTTGCTTATTTTTCAAAGCTAAATCAGCTTAACAGCAGTGCTCCGCCACAGTGATTCTGGAGCCTGCTGGCCTTGTCGAGGAGCTTTCAACCAAGTGGATAATTGGGTCAGTATGAGTAGTCGTGTCGCTATTGTTATTCTAGAGGAATCAAACCGTAATCGGCTAACGTGGCTTTCCAAATTGTTCCCTTTTTATGGTTGGAATGTTATTTCATCACTGTATGATCATTGTAATTCCAAATACATAGAGATGTACCTGAAATGTTGATAAAAAATTGTATCAATGGCTTTCTCAGGAGAAAGCAGGCAGCCAAGGAGGTGCTGTGGGAACTGTAATTATTATTGGTGCTAGGAGAGGCGGCATTTCCAATGAGGCTGGAATCGGAATGCAACCCATGGGTCCACGGTGCATCTAAGCTTCTGAGCCGATCAAGAGAAGGGGTTATAGCTATGCTAGGGCCGTTCATTGATACACATTGTAGTTTGTACACTCACTGCATTGGTCAGTATTGCTCAACAGGCGTTTGGCAGACTAGGAGTCGGATGGGGTTGATTGACTCTGGCTGCTTTTGATCTGGCTTGCTGGAGTTGTAGGTATTTACTTATGTATAGCCGTTCTGGTTTTGCTCTTTCGACCAATGGTTATACCTATTCATATTATGGATAAATGCTTCAATTACCTTTTTGAGCTGATAAAAGCGATTACTACACTATTTCTATTGATACTACGTCGTAATTGGTGCAGTGAGCTTCACTAGAAGTAGTCGTGAGTTTGGTTGATGCATGTAGCTGTGATGGCGATCCCCACGATGTTTCCACTTTTTTACTTAGCACCAAAGTAAGAATAGCTGCAAAGGATTATTTTCCAACGAATGAAAAGCTCAATAGCTTATGCGGGTTCTTATTTCTCAAATTGCCATTTAAGGGGACCAATAGTGCTCAAACAGCTGGTGAAAATTATTTCAGAATTTATTCATTCAAATTTTTGATACAGCAGAAATACAATTTCGGCCTATTGCAGATGGGGTGATGGGACCTGCCGACTGTTAACTCACGAGTTAAATTTAAAGAAGAAAAATAAGTATGTTTGGTCTTTAAATGCTTATGGACTCCCAATTCGCTTTCATTTTTTTGGTTGGGAAAAAGAAGGAGTATAAGCATATATTGAATTGTGTCGACAGCAATCAAGGATAGGGTCGATCACTAAATAAAGCAACTGAATCCAAGCTTAGCTCCTCCTATGGTACAGGTATTCTTATCCGAGAAGCAATAGGCCTTGGCGCAAAAGATAATTGTTTGGGCTTAGGTGGAAAGTGCCCACTATCGATTTAGGAAGATTGGAATTTTTAGCCACGATTAGGACTTGAATTTCTTGGATGAAAAGGGAGAAACATCACCTTTTCTTCACCCGACTATTTAAGAAGGATTCAGATATTCAACGAGTCCAAAAGCTTCCAAAAGTAAAACTTTACCTGTCTTTGTGATGTTAAAAATACACTTTTGGGGAACAATGGAGCATTCCAGTTTTTTGGCCCTCAAAAAGGATTAGCCAAGGTGGGACATAATCGAATTTTGAAGAAAACCTGTAAAAACTTAATAGAAAAGTTAATATCCAAAGGGTCAACAATAACTTTTCAAGAACAGAGGATTCGGAGCAGCCGGGGATTGCAGCGGCCTCAATGCATTTTTTCCACGGAACTTTCAAGATAGGCTCCTGCTTACTTTTTTAATCAGATCGATCTAGAGGCTAAAGTGTCCATGGGCTGATTTTGGTTATAACTGGAGAAAGGCCGATATGATTCCAGTCAAAAGAAGCAAGGCTCATACGAACTTTTGCAGCTTATTCCAAAAAAATGGATAAAAGAACGGTTTCTAATAAGCTCTGGAATAGAGGTACAAAAGATGGGTTTGGAAATCAAGTAAAATTTCTCTTCCGATTTAGATTTTTACGGGTGTCCAACTATTAATGAAATTGGCCAGAGGATAATTGAAGAAAGAACTCATTTGAGCTTGGGGTTAGCTTTTTGGACATCAAAAAAAGGGAGACAGGCTCCCTTTAATTCAAAATCAGTTATATTAGTGATCAGACTTTTTCCTAAAAGTGCTTCTTGCATCAACGGCTGAGATACCTGGCCTATCCGGAATTAAAATGCCAACGATCAAAATGAAAAGTTTGTGCCCCTGGAGGGCAATCGGAATGATAAACATCTAATAGTATCATGTAATAATTTTTTAATTGTTTTTAGATGTACGAAAGAATAAATCTACTATTTGGATAACCAAAGAGAATAATCTTAAAGTAATCTTTAAGTCTATTTCATCGTCTAATCCTCATCACTGTCGCTGTCATCATCATCAAGGTTCATCTCATCAAATCTACAATGCTATCATCTAAGAAGATTCATTGTCCTCATCTAATCATATTCATCTCGAAATCAGAAATCAAAATCGTCATCCTCTTCTAAATCATCCACATCATTGAAATCATCGCCAAAATCAATCCCTAGTGACTATTGTAAAGTGGTTTTTAAATAAAAAAATACATCGATAATTTAATAATTTTTTTTGCTTCTACAATATGGGTGACGACTAATTTTTTTTCGTGAGATTTTTCATTTCGCCAAAAGCATTTTTCGAGTAGCTTAGACCAAGTTATTCATATAGAAAATAACATCCTCTTTCTTGTTTTTTGAAGTGAATTTCCGTTTCTCAATTGACA
>Ga0163217_1003372_pt1 | contig 10892 bp, 5 predicted proteins | sample SynspAceP_FD_185933 | JGI IMG/M metagenome (GOLD analysis project Ga0163217, IMG submission 185933) | Saline lake microbial communities from Ace Lake in Antarctica - Synechococcus sp. Ace-P (PacBio error correction) | ecosystem: Environmental > Aquatic > Non-marine Saline and Alkaline > Saline ...
AAAAAGAGGAGAAGGAAAGTTGAGAGTCATGAATATGCCACACACACACCATATAATATCCAAATAACTACCACAACGCACCGAGGAGAACAAATATGTTTTTTTTAAAAAAAAAAAAAAAGAATAATAAAAAAAAAAAATTTTGGGGGTTTAAAGCCCGCCGTTTGGAATTAAAACAAAATTCCCCCAGCAATTAAGATGTAGTTTTATGAAACGAAAAACCTTTAGATGACATGTTGTTTCCGTAAAAATTTAAAAAAGTTCTTCCGGTTACAGTAAAATGTTTTTTTCCTACAGATGAACAAGTTATACCGACGCGTTATTTTACCAATTAGAATAATCCACATTGAAAGCAGATAAACTCCTTTTGGTTTTGAACGTGGTAAGAGCGGAAGTCAACCAAAAATGAAAAATGATAAATGTTCTTTTGTTTAAAAAAAAAGATGATATTGCCATCGTGTTAACGAGAAACTACAACAATTACAAATGTCTGTTTTTAACGGGTAATATTATCAAAAAACCTTGGTTACCGAACATCGATCCCTGGAATGCACAGGTGAAAAGCGAATGAACTATTAAAGCTTCTTGAACGTGCAAAAATAGCAGCCCAATTTGAAGATGAAAAATGCAGCACGTATTTTAATCGTTGAAAAAGCAAAAGCCGAGCTGAATCAAAACTTTGCAAGTATTTGGGGGGGGGGGTATTTGCAATCAACGAAGAGAAATTTGCTAGAGGTTTAAAAGAATCCGTTGAAGTTTGAATAAAGTAGGATAATTCAAAGAAAGCCTCGCCCTTATTGTGGGTTACCCACATATGATAACTTAACAGTCTATAGGAAGAACTACCAATGCTAATTTATATATTTGTCGCCAAATTCTCCACAAGCAGAAGCTATTCCTCAATAATATGAGTGGTTCTGTTTACAGCAAGAATAATCGATTTGGTGAACAGCATGAAGAAAAAAATAAAGCTACCTCTAAGAAAAACTAAATAATCACAACTTTTCATAAATAAAAAAATTAAAGATAGCAGGTAATAAGAAACGTCTTGAATAATCAAATCATAACATAATTTACCTGCTAGGTTTAGAAAAATCAGCACAAAAAAATCCGATTGATACCAATCGATTTTTTATTTTTCAGTTTTGAAATCTCATGCTTCAGAAATCATTTTACGAGCCATCTTCTAACATTCCACTAAGTTTCAAGAGTAGGTGTATAATCAATAAAAAAGCAAAAAACTATTTCAAAATATTACAGCGCACTTGAAATACTAGGACACACAAGCATTGTGTATTTAACGCTCTTAAACATGTCTCTGAGCCGTTTTTAAATAATACAATACGTTATTTTGTTTTAATAACAGAAATCTATTCTAGTTTTTATCTTGATTTTGCCACGAAACTTTAACCAACGGTTTATAAACTAAATTTCAGCAGTACATTTTATTACATTAAACTATCCATACGTTGAAATTGAAAAATTCACTTTTGCTTTTGTAAACTTGTCCAAATATGCCGTAATAAGCTTTAAAGACTCAGGATTTTATAAAATCCATAAAATTTTTTATCTTATGTGTTGATTTCATCGTAAACAGGTCATCCATTCTATTTCTGAGTAATGCAGTTAATAGAAACCCAATGCAAGTTACCTTTTAACTTTCGAACTTTCTTCAGCCTACACTTTTACTTTTAGGTCATAGTACATGAATCTAGTACAGTACAATCCAGATCTTATACAGCCTCTCGCTTTAAATAATTAGCATACTTAGGGTTCTCGCCGCTTAAGTCTGAAGAATTTTTTATTCGCTTCTTCTTTACAATCTCTTGTTCAATAAATAATTCCGGAAAAAGGTACTTCTCTGTACTGCCGTTTTCATCTCAGATGTTTCTTCTCTGCTTCTAACCATTCTTCTTGTCCCTCTGATAAATCGTAATGACCAATTTACGGATCTAAAAACAGCCATAACCCGATCAACTTTAATTTAAATGTTCTCGAATAGAAAATTCAGTAATGAAAATCCACACATTTAAATGCGCTCGCAATTCCGATTGTGTATTTGCAAAATCACAATAGCTCGGGCGTAATAGCTTTTCTTCTTAAACCCGAAATAGTGGCATTCTTGGATCTCCAGCTGTAACGACACCTTTTTCGACTAATTGGAAAGAATTCTTCGCTTACTTAACGCACGGTATGACTAAGTTTCTTCGTCAAACTCCCTTTGTCTGTTGGCCACCTTATTGGTTCAATGACTTGGTCTAAAAAAATCATACAACCTCTAGCATCGCAATTCAAGGGTCAGAAGGAGTGTGACACTTGCTCAACTAATCGCTTTTCCATGTCCATCGTACATGGTGTAAATACACCAATCGGTATTTGGTTCTGTGGTGGGCTTTGTTGTAAAATGCGGTAATACATGGATCCCGCTAACATATTGCTTGTATCATTCTATTTAGCCGTAAAACATGTCCTCCCCGCTTGTATTTTTCCACTCATATCCTGAAAAGCGCTAATTCTTCGATGCTACGATTTTAAACGGACTGTCGTACCTTTTCAGTAGTGCTTTCCTTTTGAAAACCGCCAGTCTTCCGAGGATTGGCGTCCACATAAGCTTGCCTCCTTTTATACAGTTCAATGGCCCAGTCATACATTGCCTGAACTAATCATGCATAATGCTCTTATCCATGTAAAACCAACCATCTACACTCTCTTGATAAATCTACCATACTCTTGTTCTTCTTTCGGGTTGGTCTCCTACAACCTTAAATTTACAGGAAGCTGTATAACGCAACCCAATCAAATTCAGAGATTGAACTAGGGTACCTATGTGTAATACCCATTAGTTCCGGTGGAAAACGAAAACGCACTTATCTTGAGAAACCATTTGATAAATCATCTTCAAGTAATAAGCTCTATAACAAATTTAAGAACTTTGACACATCGCTCATTACAAAAATTTGTCCTGCAAGTAGCAAAAATGCAGGTACTCGATATAAAAAAAGCAACCTATAAAAAATGTTTTTCACAACATATTTAAAAACACTAAACATAAAAATAATTGTAATCTTTATAAAATACCATATTTTGTGTTAATCCTGATCAGAGCTAACTGAGGTGTTTTGTCGAAAAAATCAGTTGAACTGCAGTTTTTGAGCAATACGCGTTTAGCGCTACATCCCAAGTGTACCTAAAGTAAACTCATGAAAACCTACTATGTAACAAAACACTTGTTTTTAACCTTTGCACTCCCTGCTTTTTTACCTACGGCTTATACGCAAAACGTTATATACAAACGCCATTAAAAACCCCAATTTGGGTGGAAGTGGTAAGCGCTGGACTTCGCTGTGCTTCTGCCACATTCAACGAATATTTTTGTCAATTTTTACTTGTAGCCATTCAAATGTAAACATGACAATAATTTGTCTTAAACTATCTAAATGCTAGTGGCATTTTACACTCAACCGCCTTAAACAACCTTCACTGATAAAAACTAAACATCGATTCAATCTAAATTTGTTACTCCCTAAAAATACGCGTGGGCGGTACAAGCTAAGAGTAAAAAGACAAGTCCTGTCTTATATAGCCCGCAACCAAGGCTACATATGTACTATATTGATTTATAAAGCCATTAGAATTAGGGAAAAGGAAGTGCGTTATTGCAAATGGGAAAGAATATTGTTTGCCGATGGGGATCTGCGGATTATACCGTAGAACGTTCCAAATGCATGAACCTAACATACATATGGAGAAAAAGTTCTACTGTATTGCCGCTTAAAAGGACCTCTATTCCAAGTTTTTTCTGATAGGTATTGCTTACCCGTTGAAATTGAATTATGGTCCGTTTGTTTCAGGTTTCTCAAACTTTATCGAACTAATTACCGTAGAAGCGGTACAAAAATTGGTTTTTCTAACAATACCTCCCCCTGCACAGACTTCATTTGTGCTGGGAGACAGCAGCGTCCCATTAAGGCACTTTAAATAATCGCGCTATTTTTTACACCTGTATAAAGACGGAACATAGTGAGTCCAAAACCACAAGGAAATTTTCGGTATAACATAGATACTCAACACTGCTGAACTTTTATGGGGATTATTACGTAAAAATTGAAGTGCGGGCCATCTGCTCGGAAACCAACAACAGCCGTAGCAATTACTAAACAGGAGAATTTACTATTACTGGAAAATAGCTAAGCCTTAGAACAATGTTATTCGTTCTGGATCAAACAAATCTTTAAGTATTACCACGACGGCTAATAGCCCAACATTAACAATGGTATCGAACGAAGTGCGTGCGGGCGCACCATCACTTAACAACTCAAGCGGTTGTGTTATATGTACAATAACCCAAAGTGTTTTCTGGCAGCCCAACAAATTTCGAAAAATCAACAATTGGTTGCCCATGCGAGTTTAGAACTCAGTACCAATTAACTACAGCCTAATAAAATGAAAAACAGTAGTATTTGGTTTAGATGTTATTGCCATTAAACGACCGTAAGACCAATGTACACAAAATGATTAACCGCAGACCTAAAGAATCCCTAACTAGTCTATCATGGAAAAAAGATGGTGTCGTTACGAGAAAACCACATCAAGTTTAAAAACCTAAGCGATTTCAAAGAAAATGATGACTAATGTTTTTAGAAGAATATAGACGGCGCTTTCAGCATGTATCAAATATCTTAATGTGTTGTTCTAACCACTAGCGAAACTCTAGAATTACCGCAATGAAATAACGATTTGTAATCTACAGACCCAATAAGTATCAACCACTACTCACCTGATGTACAGAGAACTTTTCCCAGTGGCTTAAAAACGGCGTTAGCAATCAAAACAAACAGCACACAACCATTAGTGGACCACAGAAATTGGAATATACCAATTGTTAATTTCTAGAGGGGGCTTGTCCAGTTTCTAATAGAATAACCTAATACCTTTGACGCTTCCTAATACAGCCTAGAGTCACGCTACACCGTTGTTTCCCAGAGGGTAGCCCTAAACGATTACGCCAGCGGTGGTACGATGAGTGGACTGATGTCCGCTAATACAGCTGAGTAGCACCAATCAGTGACCTTAACAACGAGAGGGTAACGTATATGTTTTGAAGGCCTATATATGATGCTGGTAGTCTTAAGACATTCAGTTTACCTATACAAGATACTTTAGAATACAACGTTTATTACAGTCAACGGTGATGTTATTAACGACTTATGGTTATTGCCTAATACCATACTTCTAAGAGGCTGATATAGGGCGTGTAATTTATAATAGTCAAGGATAGAGGTTTTTAATGTAACGATTATCAAAATACATTTGGCCAACAATCAAACCACCGAATTCCCATCTTCAAAATATGGTTTTTTATTTACCAATCATTAAAAAAGAGTGAAATTTGAAACAAGAAAATAACCGTTATCAAGTAACCGTTATTCATAAACCATTATCTGAAATATGTTATAGAAGATATACTTTTTAATTTTATAGCCTAATAGGCACTACTTAAGTAGTTAATGCACTAGTATAGCAATCCTTTTTTAACTTATGATATGCTGTCAGAATTATTAAAATTTAATCGATTTTTAATAACCAACATTTTCTACGGTTCGGGAAAGTAATAAATGTATTTTAACTTACTGCATAGAACAATGGCGACAAATCACGATAACGCTCAAAACTATTTTAATATAGTGGTCGTTATCAACGAAAGAACTGATGGGCTTAGTTTTTTAACACAACAATTTGGTGCCATTAGTAATTATGGTGTACTGGCGAACCTACGCTATTGCGTTAAGTTAAGCGATAAAAGCTAATTTTAACCTTTGGTGGCGAACGGTTTCGTATTACGAGTGGTCCACTTGATAGGGGTAGAAGTATAATGAGATCAAACGATCCCTATTAAGATGCAATTCCTATAAGCTAATTTATTGACTTCAGCAGGTTTTAATATTTCTTATGGCAAGTTCGACCTTGGGAGTTTTTTGCCGAAAACTTTTCGATTATAACTTACAACAAGCTCACTTACTGATTCGCAGATAAACCTTTTCAGGAATCATCCAATTTACCCATTCAGTTTGAAAATGCAATGCATTCTTGAAGGAGGACGTTTAATGCTTTGGCGCGATTAAAAAAGGGGTGAAAAATATCCAATTGCAGACGTGATCTATTTTGGGTGAAGTGTTAATTCTCATTTAAAAAATTGGGTTGGTTCACGGAGGCTATGATACTTTTTTGAGCTTCTGCAGGTAATCGGTTTCAAAACTTACAAAGGTTTATCACTTTGGGTATACTATGGGAGAAAGCTTGTCCCTAATAATTTTCAGATTTCGTCTACCCATGAAATAATCATTTGCCTTATTCTATAACACCTGAACCTAACTGCAAGATCGGGTGTTGTTTGAAAGACGACAATGGAACTGGGTAGAAAGACGCTTGAGATGTATGCCTTTAAGTTCAAAAGAATGAGAACTTGATTAAATTTAGAAAAGCTTTAGCAGAAAAATGAATTTTTAGCTGAACTTAGTTTAGACAAGAATTCTATTTGAGGCAAGTAGAAATAGTGATAGAACGTCGTTTTTTGATATGGTCATGCGCATGGGTGGAAGAGAAACCAATGGTGAAAACCCAGAATCGAAGAAAAGCGAAACAATAATTATTCCTCATTAACTTAAAAACAGATGCTCCCAGCTTTGGCATCGATGAGACAAACAAATACCGAAGATTAATAAACTGCTGCAGTCGCATCTAATAACAAGATAACCGCCATGACAGCAAGAAACTACTAAAGAAACTTTGCGCCTTCAAAACAGGGATTGCTCAAAGCCACAGCGCAAAAACTACTATTGTATCCAGAACAAAAAAAGATGCCTTTGCTCAAAGTGACTAAAAACAAACTCCATTAAGTAGAAAATTTAGAAACTTAGAAGGGGTGTGATGGCTATTATGTGGTGGCCAACGTATACAAGAAATACCCAGTTATAATCACAGTTTATAGATGAACTTAACGCAAAAGGGAATGAATGCCGATTATTTGAAACAAAAAAACCGGATTACATTACGTGTATTTTAAACATGGACAAAGTTTTAGATGAGCGCAATGGCTTTCTTATACATCGAATGTGGATCAGAAGTACCTGGCGAAAAATTGATTATGAAATGTGAAATTTCCGTTTTATGACAAATACTGATCATAAATGCGAAAAAGTCAAAATAAACGGGGAAAAATCCTCCAAATACAGTATATCTATTTTTTTACAAAATAATGTGATTACTAAGATAAAATATGGCGATAGCACAACTCGAAAGTAAAACTACAGGGTAATCAGGTGTGGATGTGGTTATTAATCATGCTAATGTTTTTGCTAGTGCAAAAATGCAAAATAACTTTGTAAAGCTTTTAAACTCTCAAGGTTTTAAACGCCAGTTATTAATAAATCCAGAAAATAACATCGGTAGTTTACCTTAAAAATCATTGATTCTTGGAGTAATGCCTTAGTGTCTTATTATTCAAAAATAAATAATGCTTACCAGCAAAAGATTGGGTGATGAAGTATCCCAAAATTAATGCTTAAAAGCATAGACTGTTATCTCCTAGAAACACTCGCGTCAAAAATTAACTCAATCATTTCTATAATTTTTTATACTCATATATTGGTATGCATATAGGCATTCGTATATAAAATCTCTGACTTACATTCTTGTTATTGCGATTAAGAATCGCAGATTCTACAAAACATGTTTTAGTTCGTAATATCAAGCTACAAAGCTCATCATATACGATTGGTTTTTGTTTTGGTTTTATTAGCTCTAACTCGCTTAATGGTGAAAACCGATTAAAACAACTGAGTTGATGTTTACCTAAATCAATTATTTTTTCTAGCCTTATGTACTTCAAAGAAAACCATAATACTTACGTAAAAAGTTTCTAATCGTAAACTCTAAGGGCATAAAAGTTAGATTTGGTAAAAACAAGGTGTTTTCGATAAATTAATAAAAGCACCTGTTTTGTACTGTTCACTACGCGCTTAGTCGTAAATAACGGGTTTAAGTTATAGGCATCAAAATTGCTGCATTTTTATCCACACGCTCACACGTACTGAAACCGACGAGTGTATAAACTCGTTATTACCAATCCACATCCTACAGAATAACTCTTTCTGCGCTAGTCAATCGTTGCTTTTACCAAAAAATAATAAATCACCAGGCCTTAGTTTTTAAAATCTTCCAACTTTCGTCTATTAACCTGCCTTGTATGTTAATTGTTGTGACGCACTCGGTAAAATAATTCGTTAAAAATAAATTGTTTTGGTAACCCTACAATCACGCTTTGTAGAATGTCCTCCCCATAAGTAAGGGCAAAACCATTAATTGTTTTGAAGTGGCTTACTAAATTTTCTCTGGACGGTTCGTTTCTGCTAACAAGCCTTATAAACTTCGCTTCTGTTTTTGTTTATATAGCGATCTTTCCATCTGGATATTCGCTTTGTAAAAATTGCTTTCTCGCCTAATAGGGTTAAATCCCCCAGCTACAATGTCTGAAACTACTTGTGACTTTTGGTCCGGCGCTGATAGTATTCCGAAAATGTGTATACAAATAATTTTAGGTTCTGGCCTCCATTTCAAAATCATTGGGCGTCATTGGGTGTTATTCTGCATTATCTCCAAGATAAAATTTATCAGGAGATTTTGTATTAAAGACTCAACTACCATGTCTTATAAAATCTTTACCGTGTTTTCTAAGGTTGCTTTGAGTAGAAATTCGCGCGGAGTGTTTTGGGTTTGCTTCTAAAATTAGCCACAGAAATAGTCACTAAACAAATAGTGTTATTTAGGGCTGATGAATGGAAATAAGTTAATGCTATCTTTATACAACTAATATTAGCCTTATTTTACAGTTATTTTTTAAAAAGCTTCTAGGCATTCCGTAATTACTTTCGCCTTCAAAACGTAGGTTTTTCAATCTTTCGACATCAATGGCCCAATAGGCACGCGTTGTCTGAAATTCTTTTTTGATAGCTTTCTAGTTCTCTACTAATAATTTGGTGTTTTCAATTTTTAGAATACAACTAAAAAGCAAAAAGGCAACTCAAAAATAAAAGCTCGTTTTTTTAGGCATTTGAATCATTAAATGGTACTCGTTTTTGACATAAGCAAATTATAAAATTATAAGAACTTACACCTGATTTTACGTTTAATCTTATTACAAACAAGATGTTTTTTTGTTAATGCGCTGTTATCATATATTTTACTTTGATTTTTGATTTAAAAATTTTTGTACTTTGTAGATTAATGACAGCACAGATAAACATAAAACTCGGCCTTTTTTTAGACATCTATTCACATTTAGAACAACTGCTTTGAGCAAAATCAAGGTGATATGGAAGGGTACACTCCCGAAATCCTATTTAAGAAAAGGACCGATTCAAAAATAAACAACCGGATATTGGTAGCTTAAAAAATGGTAGAATACATTTGAAAGTCAGTTTTAAAGTCAAAGCCAAGATTATTAAGAGCAAAATGGCTGTTTTTAGATACCATAAGCGAATATGAAATCAGATCAGCTTTAGAATCATCACCATAAGGGGCATTATAAATACCGATATGATGTAGAAGATATAACCTATCTAATAAAGAGCCTATTAAAACTATAGCTAGCATTTTAAAACAATAATTAATAAAAGCACTTATGAAAATAGTGCTTTTTTTATTTTATCATATTAACATACGGAATACCTCGTTAAATATTCTCCCCACTTTTTTTAAACTAATGAAGCATAAAATATTAAGCAGATATTTTGGGCTGAAATTCTAATGCTAGTTTCCTTAATGTTCTTGAATCGCAATAAATTGAGGCCATTCATAATTTCAACACCATACCGCCATTTTTTACGTTCTGAATGTGCAACGATCCACTCCGCACAATACTAGATTCTTAAAATAATACCTGGTTTTAAAAATACGGGTATACCGCTACTCACGTTGGTCGTTTTTAAAACAATAACACTGCAATGCTTCTGGTCCTTACGTCCCACTTTTGATCATCACAATCTTTTCAACAAACACATCATTCGCAATTGTAAAATGCATACAATTATGGTTGAAAGTTTTGAAAGGTTGTTAGTTATAGTGAGCATTACTTGTATAGTTAGATAACTATTTTATTAAGGACTCAATTTTTCTCTTTAATAAATATTATTGACAGCTATTTTTCTATCTTACGTTCATTTCTTCATCCCCAAAATTCGGTTTTCTAAAAAAGTTTTGTACCAATATCTAAAGCTTTGCTTAATGAAGATTAGCGGCAAGGTAACCTAAGGATATTGGCATCATTATCGACGTGCTAATGACACAATTCTTTTTAATTTCCAACTAAAGCACAACGTAACTCTTGATGCTTATTTGCCGTCATAGAAGCCCCATTAACATTCCACAAATAATAATTCCCGAAAATCAGCTTCATTTGCGTTCAGCACTCTTTTTGCCCTGGATGAACCAAATCGGTAGTCACAATATCATACTGTCAGTCATAATTTTTAACTCGACATGCATCGATTTAAAAAGCCACAATAGCTATCTTACTATTCCGTACTTTGCATGATGTTACCATAAGAATTTTCACTAATATATTTAAGATTATCGTTAAATGTACAAATACGCTAGTCTTTCACACAGAAATTTAGGTTATTACAACAAAATTATTAAAAAGCTAGTCTGTGTTTTTACTGATTAAGGAGAATGATTTATGTTCGTGTTCATAACATATAAACAAAAAGTAACTATAATTTTTATGAAAGAACTAAAAAGTGAATACAAAACTAGTTTAATCTTTTTCCTTTAATCTAAAAGAATACAAAAGAAGAATAATTAATTACCTCACTCAGGAGAAATTATCATTCATT
>Ga0163217_1023576_pt1 | contig 10892 bp, 15 predicted proteins | sample SynspAceP_FD_185933 | JGI IMG/M metagenome (GOLD analysis project Ga0163217, IMG submission 185933) | Saline lake microbial communities from Ace Lake in Antarctica - Synechococcus sp. Ace-P (PacBio error correction) | ecosystem: Environmental > Aquatic > Non-marine Saline and Alkaline > Saline ...
AGCTGGAAAACCTGGATTCAGCCATCGCGCGCGTTGCAAGTCTTGCAAGTCACCCAGTCTGGAGGAGCAAAGCCACTCCCGGCCTGCCAGGAATCCGTGGCATCAAAGTCGGCCCCTCACGGGCCGGCTGAGCGGTCAGACGTCTCTATGGAATATAACAATTCCCATCACGTCGCCTTCGGCCTACGCACATCACTCCATTGCCCTCAACTCTAGCGCAAAGCTTATCCCCAGCCTTTGGTGCGGGCTCTTCTCGCCCAGGGAGCGGCTTCCGAGCTAGCGTGCACTGGTAGCCGTATGTCCTGGGTCTGCTGGAGACTGAAGCCCCGCTCGTAAATACGCTGCTGTGATTGCAACGCCGAAAGCCGCCACATGGGGAGGCGGTCCATTGCCGGTCCGGTGAGTGACCGTCCAAGGCCGCGGGTTTTTCCTTCTCAACGGTGGGTGAAGTAAGGTGCGCAGGCCCAAGCAGGGGTAAGGTGGCGCCGCGAACAGGGCTACGCAGCCCCTTCCGCTGACACCGCGGAGCCCGCTTATCGAGGTATTGGCTCCGGCGCTCGGTAGCGCCGGCTCGATCAGTGTCGGACACTTCCAACCTGCGCGAAGATGCCCGCTACGTTTTCCGCGCACACTCTTTGGTCGCTCGAGCAAGTATTATCTCAGACTGGCTGGCGCGAATGAAGGCATTGCGCCGGACAGGTCCGTTCCTTCGCTCACGTTGTGGGTAGATGATCGGCTTGAGCGGTGGCAGGCCAAGGGGCCCGCCAGCACCGCGAGTTTCCTCCTCGCCCAGGCCAGGCTGCGGCGCCGCCCCACCGGCCTCCAGCACGGTTGGATGCGCTCAAGGATCTGGTCTTTCCAGCAAACGCCTCCTATTGGCTGAGTGCGCATCTGTTTTCCGACCGAGCTGCGCGTGGGGAGCGCTCTCACACCAGTGGGCTCGAGTCGAGGCCAGCCCCCTAGCTCCAGGGGATATGATGATCTCGGCGTTCGCCCTGGGTCAACGTTGCGCCCTGAGGAGACGTGGATACACCGTCCGTCATCTACCGCGGAAGCAAGCGAACCAACATGCAACGATCGCGTCGACTTCGCGGATGTGCGGGAATTTTGTTGCCCAGCCCTCCCCCTGGCTCGCCCTTTTGCCAGCCCGGCGATGTTCAACGAAATCCCACCCGGGGTTGGAATTGATCCGTACCTTGGAGGCTGAGAGCATCCAGAGTAGCACCTGTCAGCCGGGGTTCTGGTAACAAGCCGACGCTGCGACACGTTCGAAACTCGCATTAGTGCAGAGGGGGAAAATTGCAGGCCTGGGCCTGGGCATTGGCCACCAGGGCATTGAAAAGGGGATTGCCCCACGTTGGGCAAGTGCCGACGATTCCGGCTTTGAGCATGGGCTTCAAATCTACGTGGCCGCCCCTTCGCGCATCTCCACCCCCAGCGGCCAAGCCACAGTTTCCGCCGTCACAAGGAAAGACTGGAACAGCGATCGCCGCAGCCCCATCTCCCGCCGCACCCTTGAGCCGCACGCCGTGGAGCGCTCCGCCCCACGGTTGCCCCTGTTCTAGCCCCAGCCCAGGACCACCTACACGCGTAGCTCCCACCACGCAAAAAGCTCAGCCGCCGGACCCCGCGCCAACTGTTCGGATCGGCCCTGTCGGCCTGCTTGTCGTGGCCGCGTCTGGGCCTCTGGCAGCGCTCAAACGCGGCCAGTCTCCCACACGAATGCCAGCGTGGATTCTGACCGCGCATGCCACCAAACCAGCCCTGCGCCGACGCGCGGCAAACCTTGCCGGGGGTTTGTTCACCAGCTACCGGTCTGAGAGCTTGAGAAGCTGTCTCCCCGCAGCGCACACAGTTCAGTCCGCAAGCGTGGCGGGATGGCTGGAAAAGCTTAATGTGTGTGGAGGCCAGGCGGTGCGGCAAGGCTCAGCCCACTTAGCCGCTGATGACAGCGCGACCTTCAAGGACCGCGAGAACGAGCTCAAGGCCAGGTGCGCCAAGGCTGAGGCGGAGTAACGCCCGCAGCCCGCTCGAGTAACGAACGCGGCGCAGCGCTTTTGAGCACGGTGCGATCAGCCCAGGACGATTTCGCCCTCCTTCGGCACCCGCCTGCTCAGACCAGCAAGGCCGCCCTCCGAATGCACCGCCAGCAACGCAGCAGCCAGCGCAACGGTGGAGCGCGGAGTAGCTGACCCGATCCGCGCCCCCTTTATGATGGGGTGATCACTCAGCGCTTCGCTGATCCCTGGCGCTTTTCGTGACCCCTCACCGCAACCTCCCGCCTACGGCCAATGCCGGCGCCTCGAGCTCCCTCGTGGTGGAGCTGGCCCAGGGGACTTGAGGTCGGTGGCTGTATGTCGTGCCGAATAGTGATATCACGGCAGGCGTTGTTCTTTTGGTCCAGGGGGCCAATGTTGCGGGTGGATGCCCTTCCGATCGCGTATTCGCCGCACGGGTGCATCAGAATACGGCGACCTCGGTGCTGATGAAACCCAACAAACGTCAACCGCATCACAATTTTGAGCGAAACTTGCAGCTGTGGATCCCCACACTGAGCTGCTGTCGAGTCACCCGCATGACCAGCCGTACACGAGCAGTTGTCCAGACCGGCACCCTCGCCGCGAAACCCCTCGTTCACTGGGGCTGTGGTCACCGAGGGCGGCCGCCGGCGTGCTGGCTGAGAGTCCCAGAGGAGCGAGTCAGAGTCCCACCTCTGCCCAGGCGGTGAGCGCTGGGCCTCCAGCCAATAGCCGGAGCATATCACCCAGACTCCTCGATAGGCATCGAGCCCCCGGCACCCCCGGGGTGTTCATCGATCTGCCGACGCCTGGTCCAAATCATCCCGAGCGTCGACTAGTTGCGCACAGCGAAATTGTTCAACGGCTGTAGCTCATTGTTGTTCACGTTCAGCCAGAAATTCACGGCTGGACGGCCCAGGAATGGGCGCCGCTGGCCTCGCCGTCGCCGAAGGGATTGCGGGCCTGGGCATGGCTGCATGGGCGCCGGCATCATCCAGCAAGAAGTGCTTCGCCTCCCCGCACGATCGCCTCAGAATCAGTGCGATCAGCTTGGCCGTTCCGGCGCTGATACTGCCCAGGCCTCTCGGTGGTGCGGCGCAGCACCAGCACCGCTTGCCCAGGGCAGGGGCCTCCTCCTAGCAAGCCGACCGGAATCGAGGTGAGGCAACAGGGTGGCCCGCCGAGCCGGAGTACCGCCGCCACCAGCCGGTCCGTAATCCAAAGGGCTCGGTCAGGAAGGCGCCGCGGGTGGCGTTGCCCAGCTATGTGGCCATCGAGGGATTCGCGCACGGTGGGATGCCCGGTGGCAGGGCCCGAGCAGCAGCAGGCGTGTCGGGTGACGATCTCAGTCAGCTCCAGGAAGCCCTGTCCACGATCGATTCGAGCCGCTCGCCCCAGTTTTCCGAGCGACGGGTGCACGGTGCCAAGATCACTCCGCTGCTCCTGCGCTTAGTTGAAGGCCTATAGGAATGCTTCGCAGCCTGGGAGCGGTTTTGGGGCCATGTCGGTCGCAGCAGGGCGTCGATCACCGGTGTTTCCCCGTACAAAAGGATCCTGACCCGACCACGCCGGAGGCCTTGAAGGTGGCCCTCGGGAACCGCCGGGTGGGGCGAAATGGAGCTGCCCAACTGTTGAAGGATCACAGGCGGCGGATTTGGTCCACTTCTTGCAGCAGAAGGGATCGAAGCAGATTGTCGGTGCGCAGCCCGCCTCACACACTGCACAACGGGGATCTGTCCGTAAGAAGCGCGGCGAGGGCTGCAGGCGAACGCCGTGCTGTGTCGCCATCTGGTAACGACGCATACCTAAGGGTCGGGAACGGTGGCTCGCGGCTGAACTCTCTCGCGGCAATCCCTGCAAGGCCGGGGGCAAGGGTGACGTGGGTGAGGTCTGGCGGCGTGCCATCGAGGCCCAGGCTCGCGGTCACGCCGCACAGGCCGACAGTGTCCATCAACCTGGCTCAATGCCATTTCGCGAGTGCTAGGCGCGGTCAGCACCACCTCGGGTCCGTCAGGTGCGGACAGCCGCTCTGAAAAGCCAGGATCCCACTGGCGCCAGTTTGATCACGCTGCAGCCCGGGTCGCCCAGCACGATCGTGGACCAGCGTGCGGGGGCGTCAAAGGGCCATCGGCGTGGGGAGAATCTTCTAAAGAATGCGATTCTCCGCTCCCGCAAGCCACCTCGCCGAGCGATGAAGGCAACCCGTCAGTGAGCAGCACCAAATCGGCCAGCAGGGAGGCGAGCCAAGGGAGAGCCCAAAGCATGCCAAGCGGCCATTCCAGATCTCGGCCTGGGGTGTGAAACCCACCGTCGCCAGGCATTGAGTTCATCGCCGGCCACACGGACGAACAGTGTCCCTGATCAGCATCAGCCGTTTTCAACGCCTGATCGCGAAACGGTTGGAAGCGGGGCCTGAAAGACTGATCGCTAGCTCTCTAGCCGGTCCATTTGACAACCGGTAAATGTCCCCTTTCACTTAAGGGAAAGAAAACCTCAGCGGCTGGACCATAGAGGAGATCGGCGTGCTCCAGGGGCAGTCGAAGCCGGCCACCCAGGGCTGTTGGAACTGCGGAACCCACTGGCAAAGCGCCGGGTCGCCAGCCATCTGATTTTCCCCGATCATGGCTGCGTTAGATCGGTTGCAAGTAGGCCATCGGAGCCACCCGCCAGGTCCAAGGCCAGAGCTCCTGACAACGAATCCCAACCGCTGCGCAAGCGGCGATTGGCGCCACCCTCCCACCAGCACCAACGTGCCAGGCCATTTGTCCCTGGCGCAGACGCAACTGCGCTCAACCAAGGACGCTGCGGCCTACTTCGTGCTCAAAGCTGGCGAGCCAGATCGGCGATGTAACAGCCGCGCGGCCTGGCTGCTATGTGCTCTCTCCGTCGCCAGTTTACGGTCAGGCGAGCATCCGGCGGCTTGCGCGGGGGCCACTGAAAGCTGAAGTCAATAGGGAAGGACAGCCCCGTCCGGGAGCGGAGACGCGCCCCTGAGGGAAAGCGAAAGCAGCAGCAGGTCCGCCGGCGCTTGCCGCCGCCTCGATCGCCGGGCCTGGGTATCCCAGCCCCCCCCAGCAGCCGGGCGACTTTGGTCGAAGGCCTCCGCCGGCGGTTCGTCATGGCTGGCGGCCCCAGGCGGGTGTAGGCCCACCGGGTAGAATTATTCACATCGATCGCGAGGAGTCATTTCGGTGTGCGCGTGCCCGCTGACCAACAGGAACGAGATAGGGTCCCTTCGGCAGTGCGCCTCCCCCAGCAGCACCGAACAGAGGTGCCCACTTCGAGGTGGTGGATGGCCAGGCAAAGGGCAGGCGTGGAGGCGGGCCAGGGTGCGGCCGGTGAGTGAGCCCACCGCAGGGCGCCCACCCAGGCGGGAGCGGCGTGGGCGGCGATCGCCATCGAGATCACTGAAGCCAGGCCGGCGGTGCCATCACCTTCCGGCGATCAGCGGCTGGTGCCAAGTGGCTTCCCGACTGTGGCGGCGGGACGCCGATTCCGCACTACGCAACTTATGGGCACGCTGACCCAGCGGGCGTGCTCCTCCATCTGGGAACGCCATACGCGCGCTGCCAGACCTGCTGGTCTACGCACCACGCGCAGCAGCGCGAACGTCATAAAAAACAACATTGTTTCGATCGGCCCAGAACCGTGAGCCATTCTGGTACGGGCTCCCGGAACTCCCTTACTTGGGGTCCCGGAGTGACATCCTGCCTGCGCAGTCCTTTCTAGGTAACCGGAACCGAGCGCCCGCCTCTTCGCCGCTTCTGATGCGCGCGCCTTCCTGACTCGATATGAGCTTGCGCCCCCATGGCGCACGCCGGAGAATATTCGCCTGGGCTCACGGACGCCTTGCGCAGAAACCAGCACGTCCGTTCCAGGGAGCGCGCGTTCTAGTGCCAGCAGCCTACCTGTGGTCCCCGTTGTCTCATCGCTAGGCCCAAGGCGCACGTCCTCACGAGACACGCCCAGGCCTCGTGCCGCGATGTCGAACGGAAACACACTGCTATAGTGGCACGATTGGGCTGCAACACCGGCGGCGAGATCGTTCGATGAAGGCGTTTGGCGAGCTCAGCCCATGCCGGTGAATTTCCTTGATTCCGGGTCTGCTTTCCTCTACATCGCTGGCACGATTGGCTTGGCCGGCTCGCGCTACTTGATGGCTATCCGCGTAGCAAAGGATGCCACCATGCGTGAAATCCAGATCCGACATGCCCCTGGCGTTCAAAAATCCACCCGGCGGCTGCCCGTTGGCCTGGCAGCGTTCAATGAGTTCGTCAGTTGGCAAAAAGATGAAGCCGACTCCAAAGTGACCGTCTCCCCTCCGCTGATGCCCCCTATACCATGAGAAAAATTCCTCACCACCGCACCGGTCCGTGCTGCCGTCTGGTTCAACTTCACAGCCGGGCTCACGATCGAGATTTTCCGCCTCTTCCCCGATCTGAATCATTCGTTGATCATCGCTTCCTCTGAGCGAACTCTCCGCAAAGGTCTGCTTGCAAACCCTTTTGGGCCTTCAGGCCTTGCCCTGCAAGAAGAACGTTCCTCGATGAACATTGGCTCGTTTTCTTGACTTGATGGTTTCTTGACTTAATGGTCTGGATCCGGTTCTTGTCGGGGCCAGATTTCTGCAGGACGCTGCCCCATCCTACCTTTCGATCCGGGCGCTCTTTGGGGGCCGCTTTTTTTGTGGCTGAAGGCCACTCAGCCTGTGGCCAGGCCGAGCTGGGCTTCGAGTTCGTCCAGGGCCTGGCCAGATCCGCCGTTCACCAGAACGGCCTCGAATTCCGCTCGGCTGAAGCTCCAGGCGGCCGCGCTGGAGCCGGCGCCTCGATGGCCGCGGCGCTGTCGGTGCCGCGCGCGCGATCGCCGCTCATTCGCAAAAGACGGCGGTTTTGATCAGCAGCTTGAAATCTGGGAAACTGCGCCGCACCTGACGGGCCCCTCCACTCGATTCCAGCAGCACCGGCTGGCCGCCGCCAAGGTGCATCTCCACCCGGCTGGCGCGGGGTGCCATAGAGATTGCCCGCGAATCGGCCCACTCAGCAACCCCCGCCTCGGCCACCAGTTGCTCGAAGCGGGGCGCTTCAGAAAGAAATTAGTGCTCCCATCTTGCGCTCACCGCTGCGCGGCTCGCGGGTGGTGGGCCGACACCGACCAGCCAGATCTCGGGGTGCTATCTGGCGGAGGGCGTTGATCAAGGTGCCCTGCCGACGCCACTGGGCCCGGTGATCACGTGAGTCGCCCCGGTTTTGGGGCGCTGAAGCCCTGCCATGTTCCGTCGCCCACCCCCATCGCTCCAGCGGCGCAAGGGGAAACAGCAGAGTAAGGAGTCCGTGTCGCGTCTCGCTGCGATGAACGCCACGCTGTGACCAGCCCGTTGAATACCACCATCCTGCGGCACGGTCTAGCTGGCCGAGCTGCCCGGCCGGCCGTTGCTGCCCAGCCGCTTCGAGAAAAGCCCACACACCGAGGTTCCACTGGCACGAACTGAAGGCATGCCACACCCACCCCCACAGCCTGCAACTGGGCCTAGCGCAGTCGCGGTGGGCCTCCACTGGCTGGAGAAAGCAATGCTGGCACGACCGAGGCGCCGCGGATGCTGGCGATCGATTCCCCTCCCCGCAGGGCCCGGCAGCACCCTAGGCCCAGCAGCTGCAGCACTGGTCTTGGCTGGCCTGGCCCTGGTGGCCTATTGAGCAGCTGACCGGCTGGAGCGGGGTGTGGAGCTGCAGTTCGCGGCCAGGCCAGAGAACCCGTGCAGCCGCTGCTTGGAGGTCAATTGAACTTGATGGTCGCCGCAGTTCTAACACTTGTCCTGGCTCGCATATGGCCCAGCGCGGGTGATCGCCCATGGCCGGCAGGTGCGGTCATGCAACCAGTCGCGGCTGCGGCGATCCGAGAGGCAACAGCGGAGATGCCCTCCGAGGCCCTCCGCACCAGCCCTGCAAGGGGATTCTCACCCAGCAGAGAGCGAGGATGAGCGCTGGCGCCGCCGCCTCTCGCCTGGTGCGTCAGCCTTGCAGAAGCCCCTGCAGCAGACCTACCAGGGGATCGAGCTCCGGATCTCTGGCCTCTGCACTGGCCGGTTGAAAGCAGCCTGAGCAGGAGCCAATGGCCAGCTGCATTCGAGCCCTATGCCGGTAACAACGCGCTCGAGGAGGACACCAGTGCAGGAGCTGTTGGGCCATGGCAAACGACTGGCTCACCGACCGGAGCAAGGAGCGGATTCGGTTTGGCGCCTACCGGCCGGCACAGCCAGGCCGCGTTTCACGGGCCGACTATGCCGCTGCTGGGTGAACGAGCGCCGGCTGCTGGGTGAATCGCTATAGAGCTGGCCGCCTACACGGGCCCCTGCTGGCCCAGGCAGGAGGGCGTGGCGGCGGCGGCGCTGAGCTAGCTAGTGTAATAACGGCTGCAGGCCGGCCCGGGCGCGGCAGAGCGCCAGCGGATCAAGCAAGCAGGGCGCTGCTGGAAATCAGGTGGAGACACCAATGTCCCTCTCCAGTCGGCAGCCGAGTCCGCCCCTGTTGTCGTGTCATGTATTCAGCCTCCAGCCGCGGATATCAAGGTGAGGCCCAAGGCTCTACAACAGCGCACCGCGCTCGCGGCTGCTCGGTAGGCCAGCGATCTAGCGCACGGCTGGAAACTGGCCATCTGACCCACCCCTCGAGCAGATCGATCAGCAGCCTCACGACCTTATTCGAGATCTGGATCACGACTGAATCAAGCCGACCGAACCTGCTGCCCTGGAGCTGAGGACATCGACGCCGCGCGCTGCTGGATCGCGGCAAGCGCCGATCAGCCGCGCCGCCACCGGCGCCCTGCGCAGGCCCGAAGGCGAGCGAGGCGAACGACCGCAGCCCCTGGAGCCTGCGCACCCCCGGGGGCCTGAGCGTGGTGCAGTGGGCCGCAAACCATCGCAAACACGAGGATCAGCTTCGTCAGCCATCTAGAGAGAGGAGCGGGGGGCCCGCCGCGGTGATCTTCCTGGTTCCACGCCAGGAGTGCCCCGGGCAGCCATGTAATCCTCAAGAAGCTCGAGCCCCTGCAGGCCGAGCAGGAACCCTGCAGGCCGCCGCTGACCTTGCTCATGCCACTCAGCCGGCCCGCGGAGTGCCCAACCGGCGCGTGGCGGTGTCTGATGGTGCCCAGTGACCCAGTTGGCAGCGGATCGCCGGTGTCCGGTCCAGGCACGCGGGCGCCATCGCGGCGGTGAGGTGGTCTGGGCGGGTACCGGGCCAGCGGCGCGCCACCCCAGTCCCTAGCCTCGCGCCAGGTCAGCTACCGATGAGGCGAACTTCACTAACCCCCTGGTCTACACTTCCCATCCTTCGCGCGTTCCGAGCACCTCGAGCCCGCCGAATCTCGGGTGCCGCCCGTGAAGGGCCACTCCGCTGCCGGATGACTAGTTTTCACCGGTGAGGTGGACAGATGAGCCTTGGTGGTATCACCTTCGTAGGCAACTCACGAGGCGCCGGGGTGCTGCGCAGCCTGCTGTGCTGCGGGGGTGCTGCGGGATGTGTTCGCGCCGGCCTCTGGCCTGGCTCGACCCGCTGGTGAGACTGTTTGTGAGGTTCCTGCCGAGGGCATTGCGTTTTCCGTGTCAAGTTGGCGCCCGGTGATATTCCTGTTCGTGTCGTTCGAGAGGTGGCGGGTTACGCCGGCCTACAGCCTAGCCCTTCCTGACATCCTCCTACGCAGGTGACGTGGCCTTCCGAAGGTTCTGCCCGCCTTAGACACGCGCGGATAAGCGCTTGGTGGCAGCCAGCGGTAGCTGGTTCAGCGGTATGCTCTTTTATCTCGCTGGAAATCGCTCGCCTGGAGTGGGCCCTGGCGCCGGCGGCGCTCCGCTTCCTGTGAATTACGGAAAGCCGATGTGGTCGAGCCGATCTGGTCCGAACTCGAGCGCTATCTGGATTGGTGCTGTTTGCGAGGTGGCCACCGGCCTGGCTTTCAGTTTGCCGGTGCTGCACGCCTGCTGCTGCGAGGAGCCTGTTCGGACCTGATCTCGGCGAAACTGATGCGGGCCGCCTGGCGCTCGTGGTGTCGTGCGGCCAATCGCATGCGTCGGCTCGCTGACCCCATGCCACGAATTACCGGTCACGTTTGGCTGCTCGTCGGCGCGAATCACCGCGCTGTTCTTGATCGGTGTGGGCGCTGGTGCCATGGCCGAGCCGCTTGCGGCCGCACCTTCCTGATTGGCCAGGTCCAGCTGGGCCACTCACAGCAGGGAATTCGCCGTGCTGGCGTACCGCGCCGCCTGGTTGGCGGGAGACGTCAGGCCTCACGCCTTAGCACAACCTGGGCTTAGTCCCGGGCATATAGCTCTGAAGGCCACTGGCGTACTCTGCCTGGGCCACCCAATCAGACCATTGACCAACTTCGAGCAAATTGCTGCGCTCTCAGGCAAGCCCGCGGCGCCTAGGAGCGGAACGACTGCTGCTCCAGTACGCCCACACTAACCTGCAGGTGCAGGCGCCCCCGGCGTTGAAACCAATTGCAGGTCGTAAGAAGCCTGCCAGCGACTGCGCAGCAGCTGCAGCACCTCATCGAGCGCCAGGGTTCGGCGCAACGAATCCGGCCTGAATCGGCGCTGCTAGGCTTAAAGCACGGCGACCGGGGGTCCCAACTCACAACACAAATGTTGCGCTCTCTGGCCGGATCCTTGCCAGGGCAAAGCGTGGCGGCCCAAAGGCCCAGCGGTATAAATGGTCACCCACGTTGCCGCGGCACCCAGGAAACGCTCCTATGACCCAGATCCCAGCGAGCGACGTGCCCGAATGGGTCGTCGCAGTTCATCGAATCCTGCTCACTTTCGGGTCCGTCCCGGCGTTGCCCTCGGTGCGCTCTATCCGTGCCCCTATTTCATCCCGC
>Ga0163217_1048595_pt1 | contig 10891 bp, 11 predicted proteins | sample SynspAceP_FD_185933 | JGI IMG/M metagenome (GOLD analysis project Ga0163217, IMG submission 185933) | Saline lake microbial communities from Ace Lake in Antarctica - Synechococcus sp. Ace-P (PacBio error correction) | ecosystem: Environmental > Aquatic > Non-marine Saline and Alkaline > Saline ...
GGCCATAACACTTAACTAAATAAGACATGCCACACCTTTGCGTTAATTCTCATCTACCATGCATGAAGCATTTTTCAAGGACAGCCAAATATCATCCTGATCCGCGAAGGCGACGTGCTCAAAGTCTTGCCCCGGATTCGCCGCGATCAAAAGCGGAAGAAATTACCCCGCGGCGCCACCCTCTTCGTACAACCGACTGGGGCAGCACATGTATACGTTGATCCTGCTGCGCCAGTTGGGCAAACCAGGTTTTCCTGAGCCGTCATTCGACGATCGACGTCTGACGACCCAAGATACCGCAACACCTCTCCTGGTAAATCAGTATGAATTAACCTACTCTTCCATCCAAACTCATAATTATGGGCTTCGGCTAGTAAAACCACAACTTTGGCAATTCTCCAGAATTAATTCAACAACCTGTACTCACCTAATTTTATCTCGGACCAAAGACGCACCAAAGCCTTGTCCCTTACCGCTTTGATTTGTAATAGCTTAAGATAGTCTTCTCATGCCAGTTTCAAAGCCGAAAGATCAGAAACAATTTGCCGAAATCAGCTCGAACAGCACCACTCTGAGTCAGCCATCAATCGCGCCACATGGCTTCCCAAGAACGTAGAAGATGAAAGCATTGCGAACGCCGGTAAGTATCGGCGCAACGGGCTAATGGGACGCGGCCCAACTTTTAAGCCAGCAAAGGCCACGAGCGACTTTATCGCCTATGACGACTTCACAAATGATAGAGCAGATTGAACTTTATAGCGATCAAACCCTGGGAGACCGGCACAGCGCAAGCACCAACTTCCTGAGTATCCGACAATTATCAATAAACAACCTTGATCATATCCAGACCCGCCGACCTGCTCGAGACTGAACCTGCGCCAGCATGCCATGGATGAAAATCGCACACGGAAATATGTTTTATTGGCCCATTGAGGCTGTTCGGGCAGCATATTTCCCCTGCGTCGTCCGGAGGGCAAGAATTATTCCACTGAGCACGGGAAGCCCCAAAAACCTTGTTTGTTCGTCATGAAACACCGAGCTGTAAATACCTCACCTGCGGGTCACGCAAACCTTCGCTTCAAACGCAGCGATTAAAATCAGGACGAAATGCGCTGTCCTGATCGAAAAAACACGACGGCTTCACAGCCCCTGTTTGAAAAGGCAAGCTCCACGCGGCCTGTGTTCTGCGCGGCGGGCCTATGCGGTGTTTTTGATCAGACAATGCACTGTTAAGACGGTCCCAAAACACAGTGTGACAGCGCCCGCAAAGCACCCTTAAGTTTTTCATCGGAGCCGTTTAATTCGACCACGACCACATGAGGGACCTGGCTAAGCAGACTCTCCAGGAGTGTCTGCAAGCGCGCAATGTGAAGGCTTGTAGATGAGATGACGCGGGACTAATATGCAGACTCATTAGCTACCTCAGTGCTTCTAGATCTACGCAGCCAATGACCCGCCGCATCAACCAACAGGGGTACAGCCTGGAGTACAACAGCCGCGACCGAACTTGCAAAGGACCGTGCGGTCGCCGGCAGTGCTATAAGGTCATCCGAGCCGGCATGGGATGTTTGGAGATAAAGTTGATTCACCCGTTTCTGAAGAAAATAATAACGGTAGCTGAGGAAGCTTCACGTGCGAAGTAAATATACCGTTGACCACCATTAAATAGGCATATTGAACACCGAATTTCGCGGCGCGTAGGCCAAGCTTTGCGCGGAGCCTGATCCGTTTATGGCAAAACGACATCTGCGCCGCCCATCGCCTTAATCGAGCTCTGAGGGACGAAACCAATGTCATTGGTCAATGATCAATGACCGCAACGAAATCACCCAAGGCAATTCTCGAGTCCGAACCAGAGCAGTATCCGCGTCGACTGTCTTTGGTCAAGCATACACTTGCAGGTTCGCTATGCCGCTTTCGCCAGTCATGGATTTCAAACGTTGCAATGCTGTCCCGTCATCCGAAGCGTTTCGAACTAAAAGAAATCAACTCAATATCAGAGACTATTCGCAGATATTGTGGCTTCCTCTTCCTGAAGCATGATGCAAGCATCGCGAGTGATTTGCGGGACCAATAAACCACTACAGACAGGAAAACCTTGGGAAATGAACCATTTTGTTATACCTTTAGTCGCAGTAACAATACCGACGAATAAACGTTCTATTTTCAGGGACCGCCAAGAACCTTCGAGCATGCGCGATGACACTGTCCACCCAGCAATAGTGCACTGTTCGGTTGAAAACCCTGGGCAACAATTAATGTGATAATCCAATTAATTAAAACTACGGTTTTGTCATCGACCCCAAATGACTTCAGCCAATCGGAAGTCCTGCTGCCAGAATCTCCTTTATTAAGACCTGGAGCCAAATCCCGGCGTATAATAATCCCTGCTGTAGCCTGCCGATGACGAAAGCGACTGGACCAAAAATGCTCCACCAGACAAGTCACGCTTGCGATGTGCGGGTACAAATTACGACTGGCGTCCGTCGCAAAATACGGCATCAAACAGGTTCAGTTCCCACCGTGCGCCGCTCCCGTTGTCAACGAGAATCTGGTGAGAGCGTTTGCCGGTCGCCCAGGAACCACCTTGCGGCCCTTCACTCGAGCGACGTTGAATCAGATCAATACAGCTTCTGATCATAGGGCAATACGCTGAACATAAATATTGGTTGGCCCTTGGGCCAGTTTCCATGTTCAGGGTTTGCCCTTTCCCTTGACCATTAGCGCACACAGCAGAGGCTTTAGCAGCACGCAAGCGGGTTTCCCGGAGAAATGCCAACAGCCCTCGTATTCCAGTTAACAAGTCCGGACGCAACAATGTACCGTCCAGATCGATCACAGCGAATGAGGTCTACTTCGCTCATAAAGCAAGTAGACTTGATGCGTGGGCTGGCCAGGCCAAAACCGAAAATTCTTCCCCGTGATATCCAGAGTCAGATTCGAGCCTCGATAACCGGAATCAATTCACAAAAGTGCATCGAGCCCCATCTTTCTAATCATCCTTGAAACACCGTCTCCGGTTAAAGCGCGCATATTTAATCTCTGGGTTGTCTTCACGTCCACGTGAAACGGACTCGTTTGTGAATCATTTTCGGCGTAGGGAGTCCAAACGTTCCGGTAACCTTGCCGCTCTTACCCTGAGACAAAATCAACTCATTCGAATGCAATGGCGAAAAGACTCATCCCACGCCCATCTTAGCTGCATCGGCGAACACATCCTTGCGTACCAAATATGGCACGCGCCTGCAGTGACTGCGCTCAGCTCTGGTGCAATGCGGCTCGCCCAAAGTATCCCTGTTCGTCCTGGACGCGTACTTGTGGGAGTGACCTGCTACGCCGCCACCCGAGTATAACGCCGCCCATGCCGCACCTGCCATCCGGATACAGCAACCTCGCTCCACGCAGCCGATTTCGGCTAGGGGGGGCCCGGACGGGGCATAAGACCGTAAGCGCCAAGACCATTTCTTCGAGCCAAACTCTGACAACAGTCGATTTCGATATCAATTGTTCATCAGGCACAAGTATTTCAACCCGGGTCGCTTCGAGGGCGCCTAGGTTGTTCCAGCCCTGGAAAAATGAAGGGCTCATCACTGTGAATTGACTTTGCATGCCCATCTGCTTTTTAGCGTGTTCAGATACCTCTGCGTTTTCACTTTCCGTACTCTGCCCGTTATCAAACGACAATAATCTCCGAGTAGGCTAGCATAAGTTTGAGCGCGCACGCGAAATGGACTCAAATGACACAGCTTGATAGCAGGTTCATCCGGTCTCGAGCGTGTGGGGATGGATAAGAAAACTGACCTTGGGGAGAGCAATTTCAGGCAGAAACTTGTAGCGCACCCGCGGTTCATCACCGGGCGCAGACTGGTCCGCAGGCGTGACGTCCCGCGTCGATACCAAGCCGCTGCAATGCCTCCATACCGCACGAAACGAACCCCGCTTCAGCCGCATAGTCCTTTGACGCGCCTGTTAAAGCCTGTATCTAACCTAGGGATTACACGCAACGCCCAGTGGTACCAGGATCCTGGGGATATGGACGATCTGATCAGGCCCGTAACTGCTCTAGAGCGCGCAAGGCCGAGATCATAATCCTGCCACCTTCAACGCCGTTGCGGAAGCCTCCGATATGATCAAATATGTCTTTCCTAATACACGCCCAGGTGACAGATCATGTGTGAGCGAGCATGAGGCTCCTCGGGTTGGTATTCACACTTTGAAATAGGGCCCGAACCGCTTCGCCGTCTAACCGAAGTTTATCCTCGTCGGAATACAGAAGCGCTGAATCGGGGATTTTCAATAATTGCTTCGGCAACCCAGAATCAACGCGTGTTTCTGTTAACAGGTCATCATTGTCCCAAAAGGCGGATGTTACTCGCCGTGGCAAAGGCTTAGAGCAGAGTTGGTTGCTTTTTGAAGATATGGCCGGTTTCGCTGCGGAAGATCAACTTGATTCGATCAAATCTTCCCTTCAGCATGTTTTGGTCAAACAGCTGTTTGACTCCTGCGTGGGTCGATGCGTCGTCCGGGCGATGCACAGTTCCCAAAACGGATTACAGTTTGTTTTGCGCCACCCGACCAGATGGCTTCATCCAGCAGCTCAAGTGGGGGGTTATAGGCTGGCATAACCACTGATATACGCGGAATGGTTGGGCATGGCAATCAATACGCCGAAGTGATGGCTGACCGAATCAGCCTCGCTGATTGTGTTCAATCGACGTACCCATTCGGCAATAATCCGTGCGGGAGCATACTTTCCTGGGCGCCAGGCGTCTGCGGATGCCTGCAAGCCCTCGCGTTTTAAAACATCAGCTAATTTGAAGCTGTGCCTTGGAACACCATGTAGCGAAGACCTTTGCCTGCGGTGAACTGCAAGCGTCTGGCCAGCTTGGCTCCCCGCACCCCACCCTTGCGCAGGGTGCGTGTCACTTCCACTCGTTGAGGAGACAATTTCCTGGTAAGGGAGTCCCCCTCTTAAGCGGTGCCTTATCCGCTACCTTGTGACGTTATGTTTACGAGCGCCCTCAAGCCTGGCTCTCCAACTCTGCTAATTTGTTCAAGAACTAAGGCCGCGCTCGTACTCAGAACTGCGCGCACTCGCTCACCGCAGCTCAACTTCAGCTTCGTTCAGGTGCCCCGCTCTAGAGCTGCACCAGCGGTATATTGGACTGGCCCAGGAGAAGCTATATGCCGTGTGCCGGCAAAATCGGCCGTGCCAGGCACCACCAGTTTTCGATTTTTCCGGCAATACCACATCCTTGAGCCACAGAGGTTTTCTTCAGCCTTCTTTTTCATCGATTACACACATCGAATTTGATGAAAGGCTACCTGAGTGCAATTGCGCCAGGGACGGTTTTCAATCGAAAAAGCGACCCCATAGTGGCTTCGCTAAAACTCCTTTTAGCAGTTCTGCCGCGATCGCGAGCATGACCACCAGTGTTCACCCCAATTGAACGATATATCTGTCCATTCGATTTGAGACCACGCGATGATGACTGGGTGCATATACAGCCCCGCTTCGAATTACTCTTGCCAGTAGCTGCAGGTGGAGAAAGGTCTTCAGCGAATAAATATAACGCGCCCCTCCTTTTAGGGTCCGGGAAGTAAGGCGGACTGAAGCCATTTTGACCAAAATGGTCCCGTAGGAGGTATGCGAAGCCATCGTCAATAATCCAAGGTCGAAGGACGAGGTGCGGTCGACGATGCGCTGGAAGGCTCAATCCGTGTTGGCCGTCAGCGACAATCACCGATATGCTTGATCCTCATAGCTGAGCTGTGGATACCCAACTCCAGAGTTGATATTCAACAGGCCAATCAAAGTAGCTCGCTATCAGCCGAAGTATTGTGCTCCTGAGTCTACTAGTGTGACCCACCCATTCCTGTATGCCTATAATCGACAAGCGCACGGGAAATGTTGTCGTGAGAATCGGGAAAAAGAGATCCGTCCACCTCCATACATGGTAAAAGTGACCCATTATCCTGACACCCTTGCCCTCGTGTTCTTTATAGAGCTCACAGCAGACGATTCATCAATATTTTCTTCAACCTAGAAATTTCTTCGAAAGGCACGCCAACGAAGGCCCCCCAGCGACCTTGCTAAGAACAGAAGACATTTGATACCCATCAGGTTTGCGTCGTGTAACCAATCGACCCTGCTTGTATTCGTTGTATCACGAGTAGCATCGCCATTCAGCAAGCGGGCCATGACTAACGTATTGGCCATTGGCAGCATGGGCAGGCGAAATCTGAAAGAGGCTTCGATTGCTCTTTCACCCTGCCCCGGGGCGAACAGAGACCCGGGCTGAAATTGGCGTGACGGGCAACGTGTTTTTCGCCCAAGTAGCTCTTGCCCCAATCTATCTCTTCGAGAAAGCCAATAATCGCCGCCTCGACCATCTCTAAACTCGGCGTGCGGCGTATTGCACGGATCTATCATGCAGGCAACTTCCGCCCCCGGCAAAAACAGCGCCATCCGCATCGCCCGACAGCTTGAACCAAGACTACTAAGAGACAATCTCAGCCGGATCCCGTTTTCCAGCCGTGATGGCACGTCCAGCTTAGATTGGTCTGATTAACTGTGGGCAGTGCTGCCAGTATCAATTCGCGCGCAGCGAGAATCTCTGTATCAGCTGCGTCCTCTGGATTCTGGGAGCCTGAGTCCTTTGGCCGCTCCTTGCGGTGCGGTCAATGGGCTTTAGCGCTGCGGCCCGGTCACCGAGACCTTCTTTTGCAGGGTAAATGCAGATAGTTTCTCTGAATGTCCTTTGCCGGGCCACCGCTTTCTACGTAACTTTCCTTCTGTTGCCAGCCAAATGACGCCGCCTTTCCGCAACAGTTTAGAACCCGAACTCAATGTCATGATCTATACGAAAAGCACGCTCTCTCTGTGCCCTGTTGCTCTTAAACTTTGCGAACATGAACCGCTTTAGGGTGCACTAATTAATGGGGTGGAAGACCGAGACGTCACCAATGTTAACTGCACTAGCGTGGCTCTTCGTCGATAACGAGGATGGTCCGCATCAAACATCGCAATGACGGCCGAACGCTAAACCGCTTAACATACATGCCTTGGCAGAACTCGGAGTAGTTCTTAACCGGCTGTTCAATATGGTCACACGATTATCCGCAAATGCGGCTATCTCAGCAAACCGGCTTGTCCACTCCTGCTCACGTGTCAGACCGTAAATTGAGGCTGACATGTAAACGTTTCACGACCGGTAAACTCGCGGGTTGAAACCTGAGCCCAGTTCAAGGAGCGCTGCCAACCTTACCGTGGGTCTGTAACTGCGCCCACTGGTGGGATTTTTAAAGCGTGCCGCAGATCAATTGCAGCAGCCGTCCGATTTACCGCTCCCGTTACGCCCGACGATGCCAACTGGTTCGCAACGCTCAAACCTTCGAGACTGACCCCGTCAAAAGCGCCAGATTCGCGAATAGTATTTTCTGGCGGCTGCGGCATCAGCATCTGCTTCCAGCCGATCCTGCGGCGGTCATAGATCTGGTAGCATTTGGACAGTCTGGAACGCAAATGGCTACATTCAGAGGACATCTGCAAAACCCCTTTCGCGTCTTCTGAAAATACGACAAAAAGCCCAGATACCGATCCAAATAGACTGGCCAGCTATAGTAACCGAGCCCGACCCAATTAAAGGCTGAACGCCCTGTAGGCATGACAGCCCGGACTGCTCAAAAAAACCTCACAAAGGTCAGAGGTTTCAACTGATTAATCCACATGAATTTTATCGCTTGAACGCTGGGAGAGCGGGTAAAAGATGGGAACTCAGAACATCATTGCAGTTAAAACCGGAGCGAAAGCTGGCCGATGTCGCGCAGGTACAACACCAATTGGCCGCAGTCCCATGTGAGGCCAAAGTACTAAGATCGCAAAAGGCGCGAAGATGATCGGCCACCAACAAACATATGCCAAGAAACTCCACTTGAGAGCGTCAAATCAATAATCAAACAGGATGATGTAGCCCCGCCGCGAGAATGAAATAACGCTGGCCACAAGGTCAACCAGGGGTCAGGAACTCCAGCGGAAAGAACGACCTCCTTGACGTAGTTGGGGCATTGGCTATGAATTCAAAGTTTGGTGGCGCGCCCAATGCAGCTCGGAGAAAAAGTTTGAAATATCAACAACCCGGCAAAACAGGCGACGGCGAAGTCCAATGGGCCGCTTTGGCACTCGATCACCCCAGCGCGCTGAAATAATTTCAACCAAACACGAATGTAAACACTGTGAGAGCATAGGATCGGTGAGAAACGACCGAAGATACCCACAAAGGACCCACATAGGCGCCCCCACTACCTCGCGCTTTGATAGTTGTAGATAAGTCGTCCGTTTCTGCCCAGGTGTCCTTGGTGCGAGCCAAAGGAGATAATGGAAAAGTCCCTCATGGCTGATTACTACTCCCACAAGCGTCTCTCGCTGGTAGCTGCCATCCTGTACTCGTTGACACCAAAGGCTTGGTTATCCAAGGTACCACTGGACGTCTTGCGATGCCGCTTTCAAAGGTTCCCTTTGGCACCCAGCCCAGCCTCACGCTGGATCTTGCTGGCGTCGATGGCAGTAGCGCATATCATGGGCCAGGGCGTCCTGAAACCGTGGTGATCAGGTCTTTGTAGGTGCCTTCATCTCGCGGAAGCAGAGCCTCTTCCACAGAAAATCACAAATGGTGTGCACTATCTTCGCGATGTTCCTGTAACACTTTTCATTTGCCCGCCCGATATTTGTAGGTCTCGCCCACATACCTGCTGGTAGCCACCCAACACCAGTGCCGGCGTGTCTTTCCACATACAACCAGTCGCGAATCCCTGGTGCCCTTGCCGTCAAACCGCAGCGGCTTGCCCTCAAAGGGCATTGAGGATCATCAAGCGGGACGATTTTTCCGGGAAGTGATACGGCCCGTAGTTATTCGAACAGTTGGTCCCAGTTACGTGGCAGCCGAAGGTGCGCTTGCCAGGCTCGTACCAAGATGTCCAGACCCGCTTTGCTGGCGGAGTACGGCGAGCTGGGTGGCTGTAGGAGGTCTCCTCGGTGAACAGCGGTAAGTTTCCCCGGCCTGCTCTTCGGGATGCGGCAAGTCGCCATAGACTTCATCGGTGGATATGTGAGAAAACGAAAGGCGGTCTTTTGCTTCATGCACTCAGGGTCCTTGGAAAATAACCCCGGGCCTGGTCCAGCCCAAGCACATAGGTACCGACCAGAATTGGTCTGAAATAAAATTCGGCCGGGACCGTCAATGGAACGATCCACGTGTGATTCTGCAATGCCAGGTGCATAAAAGAATCAAGGATTTGTGTTTTGGGCCGAGCCACTCGTTTCACTTCGGCCGAGTCCGCCAAATATCGACCTGTTCGAATGCGTAACGCGGATTATCGCTTACAGTGCTGGAGGATTCGAGATGCTGCGTAGGTCAGCTTTTGTCCAGATTGACCACTGAGTGCTCGGTTTTCATTGAAGCAAATAACGCACGACGGCGGAGCCGAATAAAACCAAGCGCCGGCCGGGTAAACCAGTATTTTAGACCACGTGCATCATCCTTGATTTTTTGCAAGACATAAACGGCCAGCGAGTCTCGCCATAAGGGAGCTCAAACCGGTGTGGATGCTTGAATTTTTCCTTTGTTTGCTCAGCAAGGCCTGTAAATGCGGCCTGATCGCGGGGGTGGGAGTAGTCTTTGGTCTCAATCGGGGAGCGCTGCACTGGATGGCCGGCCCGATCGATATCGCCTGGCAAAAATCATAACCCAGCTGCATACACCCTCATTGCTGTAATGGTAAATATTACAGCCGGTTTGCGGGTTGTTTTGCTGCTGTCCGATCATGGGCCATGATGGCGTCAGCCAATTCGCCCGCGTAGGTCCCGGCCTGCCTACCTTGATCACAAATCACGGTAAAGCGTATCGCGCTCGCGGCCGACCTGTGAAGCAATGGTTTTAACAAAGTTGTTGCCGTGCTGGGAGAAAACCCAACTGGTAAACGCACAATGCTGGCGTTGAGCCGCCTGATTGAAATCGCAACGCTCGTCCATGCCAGCTTGGTTTGGCCGTATTTTTGACTCGGCGCGTAGGATGATCTTCGGCGTAAGGCTTGTGATGGCAACCGTCGAATACATGTCAGTGCTGACGTGTTAAGGTAGACGCCCCTGCTTCTTTTTAACCGCTTGAGCCAGCTCGACCACTGCATGGTGATTTGACCTGCTCGGCCAGATCAGCTCACTGCTGCGGCTTTGTCCACGGCGGTGTGGCGGGCGCAGTTGACGATAAAAATCTTACTGGTGCTTTCGATGCTGCGCAAACCTTGCCCAGCAATCAGCAAGAATCCAACTGCGCCCCCGTCGGCAAAAGTGAATTCAACATCGGAGTGTTTGCGCTTCAAGGTAACCGGAGAACTGCGCCCCGAAGTTGGCCCGGTACACCCGTTACCAATAACCTTTTTACGCATAATAATTACGCCGTACTGGAACGGTATTCGCGCAGATTGGCGACGTTGTTTGGGCGCGTATCCTTGTCAGACGCTTGATATCCTGCCTCCGTATCCGCCAATCAATATTGATAATCCCGGGTCGTTCCAGGCCAAGCCGCGATCAACATTCAGGTGAGTAATAGTTATCTACCTTGTACGCAAAAAATCGCGTGATCGCTGAGTACCCCCACGAAGCCATGGCAAAACCACGCCGGCACAAACAAGCTGTGTTTTTCTTCTTTCCGTCAGCTCCACTGCGACATGCTGGGCCGAAGGTGGGGCTGGCCCTGGCGTATATTCCCTACCGCTACATCCAGCACGCGCCCCTTGAATCACGCGGATCCAGTTTGCCCTCTGGCATGCGGCGGCAACTGAAGTGCAGGCCGCGCAGCACGCCCGACTGGAACTAGACTCGTTGTCCTGAATA
>Ga0163217_1073767_pt1 | contig 10891 bp, 15 predicted proteins | sample SynspAceP_FD_185933 | JGI IMG/M metagenome (GOLD analysis project Ga0163217, IMG submission 185933) | Saline lake microbial communities from Ace Lake in Antarctica - Synechococcus sp. Ace-P (PacBio error correction) | ecosystem: Environmental > Aquatic > Non-marine Saline and Alkaline > Saline ...
AAAAGGAGAGAGATTGCCGCCGCACGCTCACCCGATGAGTTTGTCGCAGCAAGCTTTTTTTGGAAATCCGCCAGCAAAATTCCGGTGGGGGGGGGCGGTCCCGTTTTTTTTTGGGGAGATAAAAACCCCCGTAAGAAAACAAAACCCCGACCCCGCTTTCGGTGGGCAAAAAAGTGGGGAACCCGAAATGGGCCCCCCCCTCCCTACGGAACCGTTATCCCCTTGTTGGCCCGTAAAAATTTTCGTTTTTTTGGGCAAAGGATTTTGCAAAAAACTGGGAAAAACCCCGGTGAATTTGCGCGGCCCGGAATCGCCCCGGTGCGAAGCCGGAATGGTTCGCACCAACATCAACGAGTTCCCGGTTCCCCGTTGATGGGCGAACCCTCATTCGTTCCGACGGCCGTGCCGGATTGGAAAACTGCGCGCAGTGCGGAATTCGAACCGTGGTTACGTGGATGGGGGAAAGAAGCGGGGTTGCGTCCGGTACGGCGAAGGTTCGTCGATTCGTCGCTCGAACGGAAAATTGCCAAAATTTTTATTGAAGGGGATTGGACCCACACCGTTACGCCGTGACCTGTTTCGGGCGCCAACCGGTGCCGTGCACCGGACCGGCGTGGACCCGGCCAAAGCGGTGGCGGGGGTGGAAAGTTAACCGAGCCTTGGCAAACCGCGCGCGTTGGCCGCTTGCCAATCCGACGATCCCGATCCATCACGCCGTTGCAAATTCCGATTTTGTCCGGATTTGAAAGCCAATCGGAGTGTCCGGCCGGGTGTACTTACCCACGCGTCCATCCGGGTGGGATTTGCAAGTGCTAACTTCCCCGATCACGCGAAAGAAGCGAAGTCACGGCGCAACGGCGCGGTTCGAGTCCTTCACGGATGAACCGGTGGGCGAGATTCTCGTCCACCGGTTGCCGTCCCGGTGACCGGAGATCCGAGCCTTAACCCAGGTTACCATGGATTTGCGTCGGTTCCTAAGATACTCTTTCACGAATCGCAATGCTCGCGGCGGGTGGTCGATGGGATGAAAAGGAGAAGTTATCCCAACTCGTGTTGGCGTTTTCCTTTCGGTATCATTCTGGAGTCTGGATTCCTTTTGTCGATCAACCACTGCACCCCCACCCCCACTTGTCACTAGCCGGTTATGAAAAACCGGCCGGATTCTGTTCGATGAATGTCGTGGAGCCGAACGGACTCGTTGTGCGCCCTCACTGGGCGAACGATCGAGAAGCACGCGTCAACCGGATCGGTGTTCAGTGGGTCTGAACGAACGTTCGGTTCAGATCGAACAGCTTCGTTCGAGAAAAACGGATTGACGTTTCCAAGTCGATGGCGAATCAAAAACCATTCGACCGCGCGAGTGGTTGGATCCGGCGACACTGCTCGGAGCGGCCCGATTTCCCGGGCACGCCGAGGTCCATCGAGCTTCGCCGCGACGGACCGAACTCGCTCAAACCGATCCGTCCACCCCGTGGCAATTGGGGCACCGTCCCCGGTCGCCTTTGAGGGAGAAAGATTGGACGGGATTTTGGGCCGACGGACTCCGCAGCGCGTGCGGGTGCTCGAAGCGTGCTCGACGATTTGCTCGGCCGCAAGCAAATCTCTGCATGAAACGCAAAAATCGTGCCGCCGACAATCGTGTGGGGCAACCCGCGTTTTCTATAGTGCCTACATCAACTCGGCCCGAACCGATTCGAGGCAACGCCGACGAACGCGGTCCGCCATGGGCGGCACCGGGCGGATCGAAACGTTGCACGTGACCCGCGTTTCGAAATCTCGTTTGCGTAATAGTGGGCCCAGTGGTGCGGTGACGGCGATCGCACGCGAGCGCCCAGCCGGATGGGGTACTTGTTTTGGAGAACCGGATCGTGCTCAGCCGGGCGCTGCCGCAACCTGCACCGCCGAGCGCAACGTTCCGTCGCTTGGCTCGTTCTTTTGGAAAAAAAAAATCCCGGGTTTTGCGAGGTCACTTCGCTCGCTCGCGCCGCGTGCTCGCGATAACCACGGGTCCGCGTTACTGACGCCGGGCCGGGCAGTTATCGAGAATTCGAGGACGCGTATCTGGCCCGGTATCTCGCCTACACGCTCGTCAAGGACGCGAATTTGGGCGGTCCCGTGCGAGCGATTGAATCTGAAAACACTCGGTGGTTGCTGCCGATCGAAATTTTGTGGCGTGAACACGTTTCAGACCGTAAGTGTGATCCGCTCGAACTCGACCCGGCGTCGATGAAGGTTGCACGGGATTGCTCCAGACGAATCCGCGGCGGGCATGTTTCGGGTCGTCAAATTCGATCGGGACGGCGCCTGGTGGAAATGCCCGCGCTGAAATGCCCTTTCCCTTGCCGCAGCGGCGAAAAACTGCTCCGCGAGGAATTGATCTTGCCGAGTGTCGCGACTATTGGTGCGGCGACGAGGGACCGTGCCGGTTGTGTTGGAAAATCTCGAACAAACTGATCACCCGCAAGTGCCTACGCGGTCAACGATGAACAACCTGCGATCCCCGAATCGATGACCACAAGAACAGAATCCCGAATTGGTCGCCGCATCAAAGCACAACCGCACGGTTCGTCGGCCCAGGAGCGATTGTCGCACAGCCTGACGCCGGTTTGGGTCGACGGAAAACTTGAAACCGTGTACCGCTGAATTGCGTCGTTCCAATTGCAAACCCGACGGGATCGAATGTCCCTGCCGGGCGGGTTTGGCTGCGCGTCAGTCCCCTGCCAGACCTGCTCCGGACGATCGCCGCGAGCGGTCAGATGACTCAGGATGCTGGATCGTGAGCACGAATCGTGACCATGAACGGCCACGCTTTTTAACATCGGAATCCGAGATCATTCAACTCCGCCGCAGTGGTTCGATTACCCAGCCGGGTGGCCGAGCACCTGTTCTGGCTCGGCCGCTAACGCCGAACGCTGCGAGTCGATCGCGAGGTTGTTGCGAACGACGCCTGTGCGACTCGGCCGGCCGAAGACGCATTTGGAGGAATTGCCCGAGATGCGCCACGCTGGGTCAAAGCACTCGCGGCGATGGGGAAATTGGAACCGGACTACGGCGATCGAAAGGGTCAACGGCGTGGATTGCCGAATCTCGATCGAATGCTGGCTGCGAGCGTGTTTGATTGCAGCACGTCGCGTGATTGCAATCCGCCGCCGTCGGTGCCACTGCGTAACGCGTCGGCGGACGGGATCGCTCTCGCTGAATCCTATCGATTTTACGCAGTCTGCATAACGAGGTCGTCGTGCAAAGCCGTCCGCGAGTGCCAACGTCATCGCCGCGGATCGAACGACTCATCCACTGCATCACGTTGCTGCTCGCGTTCAGCGGATTGGCGGCCCGAGAGTTTGACGCGGACACACGGTTTGGCGGTTTCCGTGTTATCGGGCGCGAATCGGAACGGGCCCACCAAACCGCCGAACTGTTGTCCGCGGACGAATGACCGTTTCCGATGATCGTGAGAGCAATCTGTGCGAAGCGATTTCTGGACGCGACGGATAGTTTGATGACGTACGGATCACGTTACCTATCGTTGATCCAATCCCGCACCGACGACGACCTGCTCGTGCACGACGAATCCAACCCACGCTCGTTGCGTTTCAATTGCAAGACATCGAGCAGGTTTATTGGAACTGCCGACATCGGCGTCGCAGGTCGGACTCGGGGAAAGACGAACGGCTCGCGGCGGATTTGAGCGGCGGCTACTCGTTGCCGACGTGAGCAAATTGACGCATTGTTCGCCGGAAGGCAAACGCACGGCGCTCGTCGATTGATGAGAAGGTTTTGCGTGGGAATGCCGAAACTCGCCAACGGCCGTCGAGGCACGCTATCTGATCCACACGTCAGCGTCCAATCGTTGACCGCGCAAGCACCAAACCGATTTCCCACGACCGAATCCGATTGCGAAGTTGCCCTCAATGACTCCAGACCCGCTGAATATTACCGAATCGTTCATCGAGACCGCGTAATCGTTACAGCGAACCGGTGCACTTTGTCAGAACAAGTTTGCGGATGCGACCGCGAGACCACTCGCATTTGATTTGGTCATCATGCGAAGTGGAAATCGATCCCGCCCCGCATCGATTCATCGCCATCCGGACTACTATCGGGACATTGTCCGATTCGTTCGCGAATCTGAGTCGTTTGCACGGTCGTGTTGCGAGTGCGAGTGATCGAGCCGCGTGACGGTGTCGATGCGACGCCGAGATCCTGATGCGAGCACCGGCGTGGACTGGGATTTAATCGAGAACGGTTCGTCGTGGCGTTAGCCCGCAAGATTGGAAAATTGCGTGAGTACACGTTTGCCTCTCGCCGGATCGAGTTGAAACAGTCAATTCGGAAGATTACGGCCGCGCCCGTCATGCAGCCGCACGTCCAGCTGTGGTCGATGGCCGTTCGAACGCGTTTTAACCAAAACACATCCCCATGATTTTCGTTAGCGGACACGCAGGCGACGGACGTCACCACGTCGACCGACGCCGCGGTTCCAAATGAAAGCCGGGTTGCCAAGATTTCGCGCCTTGCAGATCGCTCTGTTTGCGCAGCTCGATTACGCCGCGCTACGTCAAGCGGTTACTTACGAACGTCACGTCATCCGGCAAACCCCACTCATGCGGTGCTCGAATCGCACGCCTGGATCACGTGTACGACCGCGCGCGGAGATCGGAAAGGGCGATTCGAACCACTAACGCCGTCGAAGCCGGCACCGACACACATCCCAATGTGTCCTCGGTCGTCGACACGAACGACAACAGCCCGGATGCGCGGGAATCGTGATGGCGAGGAAAACCAATCCCTACGAGTCAGCGTCGAACGTTACTACCACTCGACGAAAAACACGTCGCCGGCGGAAATGAAGGTCCACGTAGAACCGCGACAACAAAAACCCTCCTCTGCGGGCAGCGATATCGATTTTTCCAACGCAGGAACCGGACAGGCGCTGCTCAAAAGCGGTTTCATCCCGACGGACGCGGCGCGACCCAGGATCGAGGTTTTGGCAGCAAGAGGGCGTCCCAAATGTATGATGAAAATCGTCAGGTATCTTGGCAAGTATCACCCAGGAACGATCCCGTCACATTTGATGGCGAACCGGGATCACGAAGTGCATTCACCGGTTCAGGGATGCTCAGGCGACCGCATGGTTTCGATCGCGTCGGGCAGTCCTTTCGCTGTGTCGTGTGCCGGGGTCGGCGGTTCGTCGTCCTCCGCCCGATGGCGGCGGACGACCCACCAGAGGAAAAAGGTGGACCGCGAGAATGGAGGCGATCGCTGCGAGACCTTGCCGGATCAACGAACGACGACAAGTGTTCCGACCGACGAGTACGTCGGCCAATCGGTACTGCAACGAGTACCAAGAAGAATCCGTCGAACGGTCGGTCGCTGAACTCGGCGTGTCGGGGAAGCGGTGGACGGGCTGCATCGCGGCGGATCCACTGGCCGGCGTACAGATCGCCGTCGACGCGCGTGGCCATCGGGTCGACGGTAATACGACCGTCACCTGCCTTGGCAGCAGTTCGTCGACGAGTTCGCCGATGCCCGACCTTGGAATCGTGATCCGACACGTATCACCTCGATCGCGTTGTCGGTCGCATCACCAACGGTGCTGCAACACGGTGAGCCTCGTTAGCGGGCCTTGTCCCGCGGCTCGGGACCAGGACAGCGACTTGACTACAGTGCGTTCGGGAATGGTGAGGAATTTATTTTCACGCAGCAACGAAATCACCGACGTGAATCGTGGCGAGCGAACACGGCATCGACTGTTTGGGTATCGATGGGCGTCGATTCGCTGTTCGTTCCTCTCGGTGCAAGGTGGTTGAAAACGAATGTGGGGTGCTAATCGCGACTTTCCACAATCCGCTCGCGGTACTTGGAAATGCGGACGAGAGATGGGTCTCGTTCAACGGGCGAACGTCCGCGATGGAGGTCGTGTTTAGGCAAGTCGTCTCGGCGGCCCGCGAAGTACGTTGTCGGTACGCAAAATTACGCCCACACGCTGTCTTGCGCTCGGGAACGTGGTTGGCCGTACTGCAATCGAGAAAATCAGTTCCTGAACCGCATGCGACGACGAACAGCGAGGCGAGCCCGTTGGTGGGCGTGTGCGAGGCCTTCAATCGGAGGTGTAAAGTTCGAGTCGTCGGTCGAGATAGGCGTTGAGTTTTTTTTTTTTTCGCGCACGATGAATCCAAAACGACATCGCGGGCGGCGGTTTGACTGAGTGCTGACGCGGGTGTTTTGCGAAGGCTGCGATTTTGAGCGAGGGACGATTCATGGTCGGGGTCCGAGAGGGTGCTCGCAGGAAGTTTCCCGAGTTCGTTGCGAGACGATTCCTCTTCGTAAGATAAAGTAGCGTCGATCTCGGTTCAAGGCGTCTGGGCGGCGAAACCGGGCGGAGTTTGGCTTGCTGGCACCGGGCTTTCGGTTCGCAGGGCACTGTTGCTGCAAATCGGTCGCTTTGTTGATGCTATGAATCCCATAGACGCAGGTGGTGGATACAGCACCACAAGGATCGGGGCCCGCGATGCCGAGCACGTCAACGGGCGGCGCCCGTTGGCGATCGTCGCGTCGTTTCAGATCATCGAGCACCTGCTGCATGTTGGCGTACCGTTTTTCGGATCAATCCTGCAAACATTGCTCCAGGACTTCTCGCAGCGGACGAATCGATGCCCACGTCGTGGACTCAGTTTTAGTCGATCCCCGAGGGCGCCCGACCGTCGATTCGCCCTCGCGATCGGGACAGATCGTCCGGGAAGGGAACGCAAGCGCTAGTCGAGTTTGCGACAGGAAGGCGATTGATCGCGGTGCGGTGCGTTTGCCCCGTGAGCATATCGGTACAAACAATCGCACCGGCGGCGTAGAACGTCCCAAACGCGCATCCGGCGTCGAGTTTCAAATCGGCTTGCTCGGAGGCCCGATGTAGAACAGCGTGCCCATTGGCGGTGTTTTTGGTCGTGCGACATCCGGGCTTTGACGAAATCGGCGAGCTTCGGTTCGTTGTCGTCGCTAATAAATGTTGGGCCGGTTTAACGTCGCAGTGCAGGAACGCCTTTTGCCGTGACAATTGATTGAGACGATGCAGATTCTTGGTAAAAAAAGGTTCCACCGGCTTCGCCGAGCGGCAACCGTCCCGGCGGAAGCAGCATGTCTTCGGCGAGCTCGCCTTCGACGAGTTTTCCATCACGTAAATACGCGGGTCGGCGTCCCAACCGACTCGAGCACTTGGACGATCGTGGCCGGTTGGGCGGACAATTGGGCACGAGGTTGTCTTGACCTCCCCGCGACAGCAGCGACCCAGTTCAGCGCCGCCGCGTGCAAATAGAACTCAACCGCCACGCCGCGACCGTGTTCCAGGTCGCGACCGTCCAAACCTGGCCGGAACGCGCCGGCGCCGAGGAACCGTTCGACGCGGATACGCCGGGGACTGGCGGGCGGACATGGTCGCCTGCATCGCAAGCCGCTCGCGCTGCGGCCTGCCCGAGAGCCCTGGTCTTCAGTGCGGTCCGTTCGTTCGCGCGGGTTGCGGTTTTTGACCCGAAATTTGGGGTGAGGAATCACCAGGAAATTCGGGGGGCGATGGATGGGGCCACCCTGATGTTTTTTGACTCGTTCGAACAGGAAAAGACGGATATTATTTAGTCTATCATCGGCGCCGCGCCAGGGAACTCACGCAAGCCCGCAAGAGACTTCCTCGTGGTGGGTCAACAGGAGGCAGGCGGCAGGTTAGAATCTCTGACGCTCGGATTGCCCTTTTCTCTCTCAACTTTTGGCCCTGCGAGTCGCGATGCCGATTCGGAAGTCAACTGCCCGCATTGTACAAACGTTTTCCGGTCAGCGATAAATTCGCCGGCAAAACGGGGCCGTGCCCGCGTGCAAAAAATCGATCAAAAGTTCCTGAACTCACCGAACAGGTCGTCCCATCCATGGCAACGGACGGGGCGCGCCGAAGGATTCCAAGGCCAGAGCGGTTTCTCAAAAAACCTGATCAAGGCCAAGGACCCGAACTGACGCGGAAAATGCTCGGCAAATCGCCAGTCGGTTGTTGTGCTCGGCGTGTTTTCCTAACGCTCGGGTTTCGATTGACGTATGAGGATAGCACCGCGATGAGGCACTAAATTCTTCGGGTGATCTTGCTCGCACCGTTATCTGACGCGGATCGGTTACGGGTTTCGTTCATGAACGGGAACTGGCCCGTACACGGGTATCGAGCTCGCAATCCGGTGTATTTTTGTCCGCCTGTCGTGGTCCACGTGGATTTATTTACGCGTTCGTTCCGTATTTGTTTGAAACTCGATGCGGCCAACGAGATGCGTGGACGATCGCGGGGATCACGTTTTTGTGATGGTTGGGACTCGGGGCGCTCGCCTCGGTGGCCTGTTTTTGAATTGGAGTTTCCGGCCCGGCTAATACACGCGGGGTATTCTATTTCGCGGCTGAATTATCTTGGCTCTGATTGCCGGGTGACGTTGGCGGGCGAGGCGAACCCGAAAGACGCGCTTCGCATGCAAACGCAAGGGGTGGCCCCGTCGCAATGACGTTGCCGGAAATTCAACGCACAGCGACCGAGGCCGTTTCACGAAATTCGCATCCGCCCTCGATGGACGTGGGCCGTATGACGGAAGCGAATCCGCCGCATTCATCGGACCACCCGTCGATGCGGCGCTGGCAACCATCAGCCAACTCGGCTGGTTCGTTGGTGTATTCCCGGGGGCGACGCAACAGCCGTTTGGAACATTCCCTCGGCGGTACGCGAAAACTCGCTACGGTTGCTCGATCATTGACGTCGCAAACCGCACATCGCAAACCCGATACTTTCAGCAGTGTCGCCAGAAGGGCGTTCGTCGTCGCGGCGCTGTTGTGCACGATGCCGGCATTGGCCCGTTTTGGCCACCCGATCGAAGAACAGGGTGACGCGCTGAGCGTGAAGGCGGTTCGAAACCGGGCATGAACGAAGATAACGAGAAATCGCGTCGAAGCCGATCTTGCGTGTATTCGGAAATCGCAACGTTGCCCTCGCCGACGAATTGGCAGTGCGTGCCGACGACGTGATGCGATTCTTGCGACCGAGGTCCTTCGACGAGCGCGAGGGTGTCAATGTGTTCGCGAGAGGTGGTCGTTCTTTGCCAGTTTGTTTGAGTGGACCGATCGATATCGACAAACTCGATAATCTGCCAACGCGACAGTCTGCACGCCGGCGTCCCGTAATGGACGTAAATTTGATCCCGAGCGGATCGTCGCGGCCCTGTGCGTGCATCCTCATGAACCGAAACTCGCGATCGCGGAAAGGACGAACGGCAGCGGAGGATGATGGTGTTGGGCGTTTATGTGATGTTCAGCGAAGTCTACTGGCACCTAACTACAAAAAACCGTGCGGGCCGCGACCGCGATGTTGCAACGAGCCCTGTTTGCACTGGACCCATGAACCAACACCGCCGTCGTCATCCAATCAAGAAACGCTCCAGTTACCTCCGCCGCATGGTCGGATCTTTCGGAACCGGCAGTGGGTCGACGCGTTTCCGCGATGCGACGTTGGCCCAGTCCAGCCCGTCTGATTTGTTCGGGCCGACTTCGGCAAAACTATTCAAACGCGTGGCCGAGTTCAACATCCCCCGTCGAATCTGGCGGCGAGGTACACGCCCTTTGGCCCGGCGTCCGTATTGGTGGATGGTCCCGCCTGCTGCATCGTCTGGCCGATCGATCGGCGCCGCGTTGCAGCGAGGACAATCCGATCGATCCGCACATTTTTGATCGACGCCCCGCCGGCCGAATTGGAAGTCGACATCAACATTGATGTCCGGTCACCGCAGCGGTGGTGTGATGACGCTGGGCGGGATTGTGTCCCCCGGTGGCCTCGGTACTCCGCCAATCCGCCAAATTCGATTAACCACGTCAAACGGGTCGCGGGTCGTTCGCCCCGGAGTCGATTCGAAAAGACTCTGGCGGATCGATCCCGGACGTGACGCAGTGGATCCAAACGCGTTTGATTCGGGCGCCGAACAGACCGCGCGACGCGATTCGTGTGAACCCCGGCAGCAGAGCGTATCACTGGATCGCCGGTGGTAAGCACATCGGGCGGAAAAGTTCGGCAGAAACCACGTAGGCGAGTCGCTCGAAGACTTCGCAGAGTTTCCAGCGTCTTCGGGGGACGTTGTGGCGTGGTGCCACCGAATCCCTCGGTAGGGAGATCCGCTGCGTTGGCGAGAGACGCAGCTTTCCCAGCTTACGCGTCGGGATGAAACACGGGGCTCAATAAAAACACCGGGCTCATAAACACGGGGCTCAATGAATCACGGGGCAGACGTCGAACCATTCGCGTTTTTTGATCGAACATCCCACTGGCGGGCCTTCGGCGGCCCCCAATCCGGTTTCGTAGGTGAGCAACGGCCGGGGCGGAGGCGGGGCTTTCCAGGCTTCGATAATCGGATCGATGATCCCCCCCACGCCATTCGAACTCGCACCGCGGGCGAACAAAACTCGCATCCGCCCTTGGACGGCAATCGAGCAACAACCGTGTTGGTACGCATCGGGCCAAGCATCGCCCGCCGATGGAATCTTAGGAAATTGAAAATCCAGGTGACTCGTTCGCGTTTTCATCCCGCGTCCGGAACTTTTGGTTTTCAAAGTGCAATTGGATGCCTCGGCTGGTTTGGACCTGCATCACCAACCGGTTGCGCCCATCGCGTCGCGTATTTTTGTCACCGACATCATGTGGCGGCACCTCTTGAACTGGATCACAGATTTGGGTCGTGCGGCACGACATCCCCTGTGCCAGCTACGCAAGTAAAACGGCAACGCCCGCGCCCATCGCCATTGTCGCAGTACATGTTTTGATTGCGCTGCGTAGGTCGCTGTTTCGCTGCCTGCGTGGATACGCCTTCTTCTTTTACATAACCTTCGTACTGAC
>Ga0163217_1079174_pt1 | contig 10891 bp, 13 predicted proteins | sample SynspAceP_FD_185933 | JGI IMG/M metagenome (GOLD analysis project Ga0163217, IMG submission 185933) | Saline lake microbial communities from Ace Lake in Antarctica - Synechococcus sp. Ace-P (PacBio error correction) | ecosystem: Environmental > Aquatic > Non-marine Saline and Alkaline > Saline ...
CCAGGAGAAGATCCTCGGGGGGTTTTTTTGGGGGGTTCGAAAGGCCTTTGCCCTTCAGAAATTTGCCCTCCAATTTGGGGTTGGTTTTCCCTTCCCTTTTTCGCCCACAATTCCCCCTCAAAGAAAGGGAATTTCCTTGGAAACAATGAAAACGATGGGGGATCGCCCTGAGGCAATTTAGGGCGCGCGGTAAAAAATGGTGCGAATATTGCAAATCATTACTGGCGGCCGCGAAATACGCCTAACCCTACGATATGTTTGGTGGGCATTCACGAGAACCGCCCCAACTAATTTAATAACTCCTCAACCCAACGGTTAACAGGTCAAGCCAGCAGCTCAAAAAAAGCCCGCGGCATAGGCCTTTTAAGCACCCAAAGGACGCGCCTGTGCGGCAGCAGATTCCGAAAGCTGTCGACTCGAAGCCCGCTTTTTCCCATGGTCAAGAGAAGGCCGATATCGTCGCAGACCGTCTCCATCAAGGCAGTGCTTTTTTTGAAACGCGTCGAACCTCGGGAAGGTGAAGAACTTCCGTCCATCAGAGCTTTGGTTGATCCGTCTGCGCCTCAAAGGTCGCACCTCGATCCGCGCGTTAGATCCCTTATCCGCGTCTTTTCATCAGGCAAGATTCGACCTGTTTCTTTGCGGCAAGGGCAATGGGCAGGCTGCCGTTCTTGAACAGTTGCTGTAAAAGAATATCCGCAAAACTTGGGTGGCATCCGCCAGGTGAATGCCAAAATCGGCAATCGCCCAAGGCGCGTGTTTTTCGCGCGAGAGCCCACAGCCAAAAGTTATGCGCCTGCCTTACCAAGAAATCTGTGGTTTTCGCGAGTATTTGCGGCTTGTTCAGGAATGAAAATCAGGCCCACTTCGTTGCCGTCTGCGGTCATAGCGCTTTCCGTCGAACAGGTTTCCACCCCAAGGCCGAAACCGTTTGATCGTTTTCAAGGAACTGCTTGGGGATGATCATATCGGTGTCGATAATTCACCATCGGCATGGGGGCCGCGATCCCGGAAAGCTTGTCGATTTATTCATTGTCTTGTTTTGTCCTTTGATCTGCTGGCCGCTTACGTCGTCAAGGCTGGCGGAATATCGGTCAAGAACGTCCGGTGAACGCTTTGCTGCGGCAGCATCGCGGGGTGAATCAAGTGGGTGCGCCCCTTAAAGCCCTGACGGCCTTCGAAGTTGCGGGGTTGGATGTCGGATGCGCAGCGTTCGCCCGGTGCCAGTTTGGGTCAGGGGTTTCATGCGCCAGACACATCGCAGCAAGCCCGCAAGCCGCCATTCGAAACCAGCGTCCTTGAGATATCGCAAGGCCTTCTCTTCGGTCTTTGTGCCCGCTACGAGCCCCGACCCGGGAACGGATCATGGCACGCATGCCTTCCTTGATCTTTCTTGCCCTTCAAGACTGCCGCGGCAGCGCGGCAGGTCTTCGATGCGGCCGTTGTGCAGGAACCCGATGAAAGCACGGTGTCGATCTCATGTCGGTCAAACGCCATGGCCTTCGTCAGGCCCCATGTATTCAATCGCGGCGTTTCGCCGCGTCGACCTGCCGCCGGTAGGTCAGATGCGGCGGGCACTTTGGGCGGTGATCGGCAGAACGTCCTCGGGCGAGGTGCCAGGTTACGGCTGGCGCGATGGTCTTCGCCCTTGATGGTGAATGACCTTGTCCAATGCGCGTCGTCTCGGAGTAAACGCGTTTTCCACCAGTCCAACGCAGCTTTCCACTGGCACTTTGGGCGCGTGGGGGCGGCCTTTGCAATATTCGAAACGTCTTGTCATCGGGCGCGATCAAGGCCTGCGCGCGCGCCGCCCTCGATGGCCATGTTGCCAGACGGGTCATGCGGCTTCCAATCGACAGATCACGGATCGCTTCGCCGCAAAATATTCCGATAACATAGCCGGGTGCCACGCCGCCGTGCCCGGTTTCACCGATCACGGTCATGGTGACGTCCTTGGCCGTCACACCGGTGGCAAGCTTGCCGTGATCTCGACCTTCAATGTTCCTTGGACTTTTTTCTGGATCAGCGTTTGCGTCGCCAGCACTGTGGTTTCGACCTCTGAGGTGCCGATCCGTGGGCCAGCGGAGCCGAAACGCGCCAATGGTGTCGCCGTGTGGCTGTCGCCAGCAGACAACAGTCAAAGCCGGCAGGGTCCAGCCCTGTCCGGGCCAACGGATATGCACGATGCCCTGACGCCGTGCGGACACCGGGGTAATGTGGCAGCCCGAATTCCTTGGCGTTGGTATCAAGCGCAGCAAACCTGGAACGCGGCTGTCTTCGTCATCGTCCGCGGGCGTTGGCGCGGTCCAGCGTGGGTCGGCACGTTGTGATCGGGGCAACGGCGAATTGTCCTGGTCGGGGCGGCGCCAGGTGCGGCGCCGTCATCCGCAGCCCTTCAAAAGGCTTGCGGGCTGGTCACTTCGTGGACGAGGTGACGGTCGATGGTAACAAAAGGCAGGTACCATCGTCGCTTCGTGGGCGCGACATGGGCATCCCAGATTTTATCAAAAAGCCGTTTTGGGGACAATGTGGTCCTCTCGTATGTTTATGTAAGCAAGGTATTGGGGTGTACGAAAGACGAAGCGCCAAGGCGCAGGCAGGCTTTTATAGTCGCGCCAAGCACAGTGTGGTTGCCCCATAAAAAGCGTTTCGCGCAAACGGGGCGCGGTCGCAATGTGAACAGATCGTCTGAAACATGTGTTTTATAATCGGCTTTGCTAAGCCGCTTTCGACCCTGTGATCAAGTGTGTGACGGCGCAAGGCGGTGGCGGGGGCGCATCGGATTGCAAATGCTTATACGTCGGGGCGGGGGATCGGTTCTTGCGCGGTGCTCGGGAATTGTCGCACCATTTGCAGGCGGTATATGTTTTCCTGCTTAAGAAAGTTCACGATGACCGCCAGAACCCTTTTGCCCACTTCCTTGAAAGCATTCAGGCGTTGATGACCGGGGGCATCGGCTGGCAGAGAGCCTGATGCAACCCGGCTGGCGGCAGTAACCCAGATGTTTTATCCTGCCTGGGGTTAGCACTGGCATCTGGGGGCTGCATCACGCGTCGGGCAAACTGGTTGCAAACTGGGTCCGCTCCGCGGTGAGGGGTGGTCGAAATGGCAACTGCGCATGGTGGTACAGGTCATAACCGCCGGCTCGGCTGATGTGGTTCGCAGCGTTTGGCGGTGCGGTGTATCTGGTTGTGCAGAATATCACTTGGCCCGTCGCGGGTCCTATTGATTGGTATATTCGCGACGCTGGGTTGCGGTTTGGGTCTGTTATTGCCTTTGCCGCGCGGCCTTGGTGCGCACCGGCCCATGCGGACGGCTCGTGACATGGGGGCCTGGTGGATCTAATGCCACGCTTCTATGCGCTGAACGTCGTCGAATGAATGTCTCCGGCGTTTCTGGACCAGGTTGCGCTGTCTGTGGTGATTTCCCGCCTGTCGTCTGGCTGACGCGTGATCACAGCGCTTGGTGGTGATTGGCATGTTCTTTTCCGTTGCGCGGATCATTAGTGCAGACCAGCGCCTGCACGATTCCGCAAAAACGAAGACATCAGCCCCTCCTATGCAGGTGTTGGCCGTAAAAGGGGTGCAGCTGACCCTCTATGGCATTGCGTCCCTTTAAATGGGCCGTCAAAGGCGGTATCGGGAATCGATCTGACCGGCCTTGCGGTTTCTGTCGGGGCGATCGGTGTTGGCCTTGGTTTCGGTCTGCAAAAGGTCGTGTCGACCTTGTTTGTCGGGGATCATGCATCCTGATCGAAACAAAGTCGCATCAAAGCGGGGGATGTGATCAGCCTTGGCGATACCTTTGGGTGGATCCAGACGCTGGGTGCGCGCTATGCCTCTGTTGTGATCACGGGACCGGCAAGGAATATTGATCGAACGAAGACCTGGATCACCGGGCAGGTGGTGAACTGGTTCCACTCCAATGATTTTGTGCGGCTCGATAATCTTATTTCGGCAAACGGCCTACGACGATGAACCCGCATGTGGTACGCAAGCCTGGCCCGTGGATGCGGCGATCGGGGTAGATCGGGTGGCTGAATTTTAAGCGCCGGTTCTGTCACATTGTTGGCTTTGGCGACAGCAGCGTCCGAACTATATCCTGCGGTTTCTGGATCAAAGGACCCGCACCGGCGGGCTAACCAACATCAGGGGGAATGTCTATCTCGCGCTGTTGGGATAAACGTTCAAAGAGAACGGCATTTTTCCATCCCTTTCCGCAGCGCGAGGTTAAAATGTGGATGACGCAAGCTTGGCCCTTGTCGCGCAATCGACTGAAGGTCCTGAGGGCGGGGGCTAGGGCCAACCATCATGGCGCGGTACGAGGCCTTTTGGCTGCAAACGGAATCAGTCGTGGGTTTCCGTTGCCTGGGGTGCGCTGTGACGGGAAGAGCGCAAGGGTGCAGTTGGTCTTTTAATGAATAAATAGCTTGTGGACCGCCACGTCTTTTCGTGTGGCCCAATAATCATACGGGGCGCGGTGAGCCATAGTCGTCAAGCACTGGGGCTATGCGGCGGGGTTGCCTTGGCATGATACGGCAAAGCGTTAAAAGCAGAAAAAGAAAATTTTTCGGCGGACACGGCCTTGCCGCATGGCGGGTGCTCGGCTTCCTTCACGACCTTGCGCGCCGCGTTGCTTTGAAATTGGGCCAGCGGGCAAAAGCGCCAATCGTGGGACAGTAAAGAGCCAGTAAAATGCCCTGTCTGGACTGCTTGTTCATTGAAATTTTCACTTCGGCACCCTCATTCTAGGACATCCCCAGCGCCGGGGGACTGTTCGGCGGCGTCTAAAGGAGGACAATGTCCTGTCAACGCTTTCAAATGCAAGTTCCGACCTGCTAACCCCGCAGGCAGCCCTGATGGTTGCTGATCAAAAACACAGCCACAAGCGACGCAATTGCTGGGCTTCAATTCTTTCCCAGGCTCGAAACGACGAAATAAAGCCGAAGAAATTGTGCATGATCGATTGCGCGGCAAACGGCCATCGGCGACTATAATGGTCGTGTGCACGGGCCGGTTCTTCGCGTCAGGTTTCTCCTGCAATCGCGGAAAAGCTGGCACAGATGGTCAAAGGATGACTTATGGCCGGTTCGCCCAAGGTCGAAGGCGGGAAACCGGTGAATTGGGTTCTTGATCGACACTGGCATGTGATCGTATCCACGTGTTCCGTCCCGGAAGTCCGTGAAATTCTACGCAGCTGGAGAGAATTGTGGAATGACCACAGAAGCCCCAGCCGTGATGCGCATTAAGCCGCCTCTTCCGGTAGGCTGTTCATGCGTGTTTTTCTCATCTGTGCGGTCGGGCGCTTACGCGCCGGACCGGAAAAAGACCTCATTGGGACGATTATCTAAAACCGGTTTTGATCGAACCCGGTTCCGCGCGCTGGCCTTGGGCCGCGCGGCGCAGGTGAATCGAGGTTGAGGACAGAAGAAAACCGGGCGGCATGCCCGCCGAGAGCCGCTTTTGTTGGCGCCGTGCCATTCCGGCAGGATCGCTGATCTGTGTGATGGACGAACGAGGCGTGGTCGAAACGTCACCCGAATTTGCCAACCGTCTGGGAGGCTGGCGGGGAAATCAAGGGCGGGGCGACCTGTGCTTTGGTCATTGGCGGGGCAGATGGCATCGACAAGGAGCTCGCCGCGAGGCCAGATCACGCCTTGTCATTTTGGCAAGATTGGTCTGGCCGCATATGATGGTGCGCGTCAATGTTGAAGAAGCAGCTGTTTAATCGCGCGACCCCTATCCTGTCGGAGCGGACGCGTAGAACACCGCGTCCCTAGCGCGCCGTCGGCCTTACTTGATCTGGTACTTTTCTGTCTCTTTGCCCCAGCCGGAATTGCGTTCGCGTGCCTGAATGGCCGACTTCAGGTCGTGCCGGCTGGCAACATTTAATGCGACAGCGACCGTGTCAGTGGTTTTGTTCATCTACATTGGGGGTGGATCAGCTCGCGGATCGCCAGCCTCTGGTTTGCCGTCGGTGTCCAAAATGCGCGCAGGCGCGTCTGAAAAGTGAAATCCCAGCCAGTATCGCGTGCTGATGGTTCCCACGTCGAATTTATACAAGGCGCCCTCTTTTCGGAGACGCGCACCGGAATTAATCGCGGTAGGGTCAGCCGAAGCGACCTGTGCTGCCAATCAGCAGCGGTGGAAAGGAATCAATTTGTACATGACTACACCATGCCTTAAAAAGCAAAACTATAGACTACTAGCCGTCCTCGTTTTCCAATAGATGCGTCTTGACAGTGACGTGAATTCGCGGCGCCAGAATGATAATTCAGCTGTGACAATGGCGGCAATAATCAGGGGGATCGGGCCGCATGATCCACGCCAGACTAGCCATTCGCGAAATAAAGCGACCGTAACCGCCCGATTGAACTGCGGGCGGCGGTGATGTTTTTGATTCTGCCGCTTTGGACGCCAGCGGCCGTGTCGCGGCGGTCATCCGGGTCGTTGGGAACAGCGGCCAATTTAAGACAAGAGCAGTAACCCGAATAGCGGTTTGACCAGACGAAAATTTTCAAAAAGCCGTTGGTTAAAAAGAACAGCGCAACAGCATTTTGAATTCCGCACACCACGGTTGGCAGGTCGGTCCAGCGCAAAGGTCTGCGACGACGGTGGACAGCCGTTCACTATTTGCCAAGAAGCGCCAGCGTCCCACGTAATGCGATCATGCTGGTAGAGGCAAAAAACGCTGGTGCTTTGGACGCAGTGGTTGCTGATCATCTGTTGATCAAAGATGCGGGGCTGTCGGTGACCATCTGCGCCATCCACTCACGCCGGTATTGCGCCATAATAAGCGACACTGATCGGGCTTTGCGGGATTGGCGTGTTTCGATGCGCCACCAATGGCGAGCCAAAGCGCAAAAAGATCAATTGGCCAAAGCGGCCTAATCCAGCGTTTGAAACAGGCGATGCGACTCCAATCCAAGTCATTGCTAGCTGGGCATAACGCCGACTGGTTCTGTGTTGCCAATGCTATTAAATTGGTCATATTATGTTTACCAAAATTGGAGGTTCGTCATGGAAATGCCTATTCCAGTCAGGTTGTAAATCGCCCGCAAGGCGCGTGTCGTTTGAAACGGGCCTTTGCGTCAGGTCTTTGCCAGATGATGCTGTGATTTTCCGACGAAAGCGAAGACGCGCGCCTATGAAATGTGAAATGGCGCCTGACCGGCGTATAAATGCGCCCCGATGGTGGCCGTGCTGCCTATAACAACGCAGCAGGTGTCCGGATGTGCTACGCATCTGTCAGCGAAGAAGGGGTGCCGGTTGGTGGCGCGCGGGCTGCTGGCAGCCATCGCTGGCGGGTGGGCGCTGCCAGAGTACGGCCCGACTGCGTGATCCTGGCGTGGCCCCGCATGAATGACGTGGAATCGAATCGATTAACGCAACCGGAATATCAAGGTGCAACCGGACGGCCAACCAAGCGTGACCAGGGCGCGGTCGAAGAGGATGGCTTCTTTTACGCGCCGGAACCCGTCCGCAGCTGGCCTGTGCCATCGCGGGTAATATCGCGATGAATTCGGGCGGCGCGCATTGGTTTGAAATACGCGTGACGAACAAAACAACCTGATGGGGCGTCACATGGTGTTGATGGACGGGCGAGCTGATCGAGGGTCGGCGCGGGTTCTGGACGCGGCGACTGGATCTTTTGGGGCTGATCTGCGGGCTTCTGAGGGCAATTGGGGTCGTGACCGAAGCTCACCCTGCGCCATGCTTGCACAACCCGAAGGCGCGCGGCCGCGTGTTGAATCGGTTTCGACGATACGAGGTCGCGGGGGAATGCGTCTCTGACATCATCAAGGCGGGGGTGTTTGCCCGTCGCGATCGAATTCATGGACGCCCTGCATCGAAGCGACGAGAGGCGTTGCCAAAGCCGGCTACCCCATGGGTGCGAAGCGCTTGGCTGTCATCGAGGTCGAAGTTTGCTTCTGACGCAAAGAGATCGACCATGCAGTTGGGCCTGATAATCTCAGATTGCGCAGCGCCATAATCCGGTCGAGCTGGCGGGCAATCCAAATCCGCGGAGGAAAGCGCGAAAATCTGGCTGGGTCCGCAATGCGGCCTTATGGGGCGATGGGCAGATCAACGTATTAACATGTGTCTTTGAATGGCACAATCCCCTGTGACGTCGCTGGCCCTTCGTGCTCAAACGCGCATAAAGAGATGAGCGATGAATATGGGCTCAAGGTCCGGAAGTTTTTCACGCGGGCGACGGCAATAGCATCCGCTGATCTGTTCGATGCGAAACAAGCCCGGTTCTGGAGCTGTGCGAAAGAATTCGGCGCTGGAAATCCCTCAAACTCTGCGTAGAACGGTGGGCGGCTGTCTGACGCCGAACATAGGCGTCGGCAATCGAAAAGCGCGACCTGAAATGCATGTTGCAAATACGCATACGACGACTTGAGGCGCAGATGGCCGTGAAAGACGTGTTCGACTCCGCGTGGCTGCTGAACGCCCGCGCCAAAGTCTTTCCGCTGGACCGCGTCAGAAACCCGCCGCGCCGTGGCGCTGGCGCAGCAATAACCGCCTCGAATACCCGATGAACCGATGAATCGCAAGCCGATCACACTGACGAACGGAGGAGCCACAGCTATGGGCGATCACATCCGAAGAAAGCACTGGTCGATAGGCGATCAAAGGGGCGCGCAGGGCCGGTGTCGGTTCAGGGCGGCGGCAGCGCGGGGTATTCCTGCAACGGGGTCAGGTGTTAAGGCGTCGCGGGGCTGGAAGGGGATCACGCTGTACGAGGCCCGGCGGCGCTGACACTGGTAAGGCGAACCCGGCACGCCGGTGGCCGAGATCGAAAGACATTGTCCGCCGAGAACCAGCCGCCTCGCGTTCGAAAGCCGATGGACCATCGCGGGCTGTTGGGCACCAACCGGCAGCGGCCCACCATCGGCGGGCGTCCATGGCGGGCAACAATCAGGCGGGCCGCGCGCAATCTTTCTGTCGGGGGCGCGGCGGGATTTTCTGTTGGGGGTGCGCTTTGGGTCGACCGGGCGCGGTGCCGTGGTGAAAAACGGCGGGCGCGTGATAAGAACGTGGACCGGCTATGATGCTGGTAATAAGCTGCTGGCCGGGTCTTTCGGTACCCTTGGTTGGCTCAGCGAAGTGTCGATGAAGGTGCTGCCCGCGTCCCGAGACGCAGGCGACGCTTGGTTTTGCAACGGGCTTGAGGACGCAGCCGCTGTCCGCTGCGATGGCGGGGGCACTTGCCAGTCCGGTTCGAGTCACAAGGGCCGCGCACGACCCCGCCACGCGCGAAACCGCGCTGCGGATTGAAGGGTTCGAGGCATCGGTCGCCTATCGTTTGGGGTCAGCTTCAATCGCTACTGTTCCAAACCAGCGCAGAGATCGAACAGCGCGAACAGTGGTGGGCGGCGACGCAGGGCGCTTGTGGTCCGGTTTCCGCGACGTTGCTGCGTTTCACGGCGGGCAGGGCGACGTGTGGCGGGGTCGTGCAAAAACCTCTGATGCGCCGGGTATGCGGCGCGCGATCGGGCAGAAGAAATGGACAATTGACTGGGGGGCCGGGGCTATCTGGCTGGCATCACCCGCTGCGGCCATGATTTGCGCGCGGCTGTCGGGCTTGATGGATGGACAATGCAAACGCTGGTGCGGGCCGATGCCGCAAGACCAAAGCCGATTGGGCGTGTTTTCCACCCCGAAGCCTGCAGGCGTGGCGGGCGTTTGACAAACACGTTTGCGCGCGCAGTTCGACCCCAAGGGCATTTATCAACGCAAGGTCAGCTGGACCGCGTCGCATGACCTGCTGGGTGTCCTTCTTATCGTCCTTTAATCGGCGGGCTTGGGTGTTTCTGGCTTTAGTGCGGAGGGCGAACCAGCCCGTCGCAGCATTTTGCGAGGCCTGGTGCTGCGGCCTTTCTATGTGCCGTGGCTTGGGGTGGGGATACGCCTATGGCGTGGGGGCGGGCAGTAACTGGGGCGAAAACCTGGCTTTGCGTCGATCGGGGGATTGCCTGCACTTGGCTTGGGCTGGATCGCGTTCTGGCCTTTGTCGCGCAGGTGCTGGCGGCCATGCACTATTCCCGGAGCCACCCGCGGCGGTGTCAAATGTACTGGGGAAATCGTGGCCAGACACTGCGCTGTTGGTTCGGCCTGATCTGGGCCAGTGCCACTCGCCGCCTTACCTAACTCATGTTTTTAGGGTCTCGCGCCTTGCCATGCCGGAAAGCTTTCATGCAAACCACATTCACGCAGAACATTGAAAAACCCCGCACGGCCCGCAAGCACGAGATTTTTTGGCGTGCCTGTGTCCATTGTGCTTTTGCACCGCACATGCCGCGACCTATCAGATTTTGGGCGATGAGTTTGGACAAGCCCGCGCGGGCGCATCTACTGATCAAGGACATGCTCGAGAATGACCGCGATCCGGATGAAAAGACGGTCAAACATATCGAGCGCTGCCCTGTCCTGTCCTGCCGTATGACGACCCTGCCCTGCGGGCGTGCATCTATATGCCATCTGGTGGATCACGCCGCGACTATATCGAAACGCTAAAACCAAACGGCCCTTCAGCGACCGTGCCTTGCGGTGGGTTCTGGCGCGGTATCCTGCCTATCCCACACGCTTTCGGCTGGCGCTTGCTGGGGGCCAAGATCGGGCGTCCGTTTTTGGCCGCCGGCCTGATGCCCGATGCGCGGCTGCGTGCGATGCTGCGAGATGGCCACCCCAGACGATCCGCGCCGTCAGCCGCAACGATGAAATCCGCCAAAAAGTTCCCCGCCGCAAAGGGGCAGCGCGCAAAAGGGTGGCGCTGGATGACCGGGCTGTGCGCAAAGGCGCTGAACACCGATATCAACGACCGCCACCATCAGGCTGCTGACACGGGCCAGGGCTGCGAGTTGGTCGTGGCCGAAGGCGCGGGT
>Ga0163217_1075520_pt1 | contig 10890 bp, 10 predicted proteins | sample SynspAceP_FD_185933 | JGI IMG/M metagenome (GOLD analysis project Ga0163217, IMG submission 185933) | Saline lake microbial communities from Ace Lake in Antarctica - Synechococcus sp. Ace-P (PacBio error correction) | ecosystem: Environmental > Aquatic > Non-marine Saline and Alkaline > Saline ...
CAGGCCTAACCATACCACACTGGGAACAACGAGCGAAGCTTGGGCAGCAAGCTTCTGGCCACGAAGCCAGCTGTGTATCTCCGGCCGTTGGACGATTGCATCGCCGCCTGCTCGTGATACAACGCTGGAGTACGCTGTCACGTAGTCGACGCGATCCAGAGCGGCGCCGGCAAGCCCCTCAGCCAAAAAGGTCAATCCCGGCACGTCCCTGAACCAGTGCCCGAAGGACAGCACCTGAATCGTTGCTCCGTGTGCAAGCGCCACCGCGGCCCCCAGCCGCTGCTGCAGCGCACTTGAGGTGCAGTTAGAGCGTTGCACAGGCAGGGGCGCGCCGAGCCACCATCCTTGCCGTTCATACCCGCCCCAGGCTGTTGGGTCGCCGCTGCCCTGGCAACTGCCGCAGGCAACACTGCGAGCGAGGGCCGCTGGGGCATGGACGGGCGAGCGCACGGACCGTCAGGGGTTCGGGTTCCAAGTGGGTTTGCACTCGTGCCGTGAGGGGCCGCGCCGCATCAACCGCTGAACAGGAACCTTCCCGCCCCCAAGCGTTGTTGTCCTGCGCGAACAGCAGCAGCGACCCCTGCCCAATCGCAATCGCACTGGCAAGGCCGGAATGACAGAGCTCGGACCAACGCAGATCCCAGCGCCACCGACTCGCCACACTCAGAACGGATCACTCAGGTGAGCGTAGCCGTCGTTGTTGCTGCCGTCGTTGGTAACAGCGATGGCCGTGCCGGATTGAACCAGCCGACCAGTAGTCTCAGCCGTGTCGGCTTGCGTCCAGTAACCAGATCCACGCTCTGGCCAGGCCCGACCCGTTGCCAGCACCAGGCCGCGGCGCACGCCCAGCAAGTGAGCTGCTCGTCTTGCCGCAGATCGCAAGCGGACGAGGGCCGCGTCGCTGGCCGCATTCACCGCAGGCCCGATGAAGCGCACAAAGCCCTCCCGATCAGCAGCCGGGAAACGGTCAATCCTGAGTCGCTGCCAGGCCCGCGGCCAGTTCAGCCGATGGCAGCACCGCTGGATTCCGCCGGCCCTGCTCATCGTCCGCCACCATACCGGGGCCAGAGCAAACCCCCTGCCTCTGCCGCTGCCTGCCATCCAGGGCCACCGCCCAATCAGGGGGGTCTGCAGTAGCTCCAGCACACATCGCAAGCGCGCTGCAACGGATCGGGCCCATGCAGAGCGCGAGAGGGCCGGCTGGCACGTAAAGAACGCTGGTTCGGTGCCATTGAGCGCCAGAGACGGGGGGCGCAATCGAACGGCCGGCAGATTTTGGGTGCACAGCAGCAGGCTCCGAATCATCCCAGCCACCGCAGCCGGCCCGTAGGCCCGCATAACGTCGTCCAGCCCGCAACCGCTGGCATCAGCGCCAGCTCAGCAAGGCCCGATCTTGCAGCCAGGTCATCTGGAACCAGGCCCGGCATCTGATCTGGAACAAATCGCACGCCCTCGAGAGGTGCGGAGGGTGCGGAACTGCTGTTCCAGCCGCTGGGGGTAGCTCCCATTCACCACCAGAAAACCCGGCCCTATCCAGACAGCGCAGCGGCAGCGCCTGCAGCCGCGGGCTCTCGCTCACCGCGGTCCGGTGCTGCTGGCCGCGTGTTGCTGGACTCACAGCCACGCCGCGGGCCACCGCGTAACGGGGCCAGCCCAGAGAAGCCCGCAGAGCGACTGCGTGACTTCGGAGCGCAGCGTCTCGTACTGCTGTGGCAGGTTCAGCCAGGCAGCCCGAATGGAGTCTGGGGGCCGGGAGTAAACATGCACGCACCTCAAGAGACGCGGAGTGCCGGCCTGGCGGAAGAGCAAGAAAGGTCCCAGGCCGCACCGTTCGCCGCGCCGTTGGGATCGAACGGCACCACGCTCGAATCGGGCATAGGAACAGCCACCAGCTCGCCCGGGCGTGTGTGTCCTGCGACCCACGGAGCGAACATCCAGGGAGCAAGCTGCTGGGTACTACGTATGAAAGCCGGCCGTGCACGCGGAGGTGAGCGCGAGTGAGAGTGCTCACGTTCAGCAAAGCTGCCGTAGCCGCGCCGTGACCGCCGTCATCCAAGCAGTTGCGGGGCAGCGATCTATCTATCCCGCAGCAGCGGTGTTTCCAGATCGCTGACCGGAATGCCACCCACTGCAGCACGGCTCAGTCCTCGTGGGGGTCTGCAGCCGCCGCACCCATGCTCGTTGGCCTGCCCTGTCGCATCGGTGTTGCGCTTGAGGCACCGTCAGCTGGGCGTTCTCATTGCCCGGCGTGGCGGTCACCGTGGCAAAAGAAGGCCAGCAGCCGCGAGAAGAACTGGGAGTAACGGCGCCCCGGTGCGGCTGCGCTCTGCCCAAATCCACCGGGGCGAGGTGCGCCCAGGCCACCACTGAGCGCATGGCGGTGGGATGTCGCACGGCCCAGGTTGCCGCCGACTGAGACAACAAACTGGCCCGAGCGGAGCCGTGTCCACCTGGAAGTCCATCAAGGGGGTCAAGCAGGGCGCGGCAGAGGAAGTCAGTCCGGCAGCACCCAGGGCCGGCTCGATGATCACCCGCCCTGATAAAACGCAATCCGCTCGTCGGAGTTCACCACCACCGGCCAGGCGAACGAGGTGCCGAGCATCGGCTGCCAACAGCCACTGGGAGCCCCAGGCGGATCAGTTGACGGAACCTGGAGCCGCCTAGCATTCGGTGATCATCGTGGGCAGCCGTTTCTGCAGATAGCTGCATCACCAGCCATTGCCCCTCGGCTCACTCTCACAGGGTGATCAGAAACAGGCGGTGGTGTCGAATGGCGGAGCTAGGCTGGCGCTGGCACATCGACAGGCCGAAATACTCCTGCTCTGTCTCAAAGAAGAAGACAAAGTAGTCCCTGCAAATTTGGAGGATTTGGCCCAGCTTGTTTGGGCTCAGAGCCTGTTTACTGGCCAAGCTCGTATTACTGGTGATCAAAGGCTGTACGCGCCCAAAACCATCGGTCGCCAACGGCGGTCGTCCACAACACCATGCACGCCTCGCGAGCTATCGGAGGCGGGTCCCGTAATCGGGTCTCTCTTCTATCTAGGCGAAACCAAGACATCAGAAACGGTTCTGCGGTCGGGCACCGGACACCAACCGGCCCGCCGGCCAGCATCTGGGCCACCAAAGCGGGCTGTGCTTGCTCTCGATCTGCAGCGTCCAGCGCCACCAAGCCGCGTCTCCGCGCTCGGGACCATGCAGCACCGTGATCTGTTTGCTGCGGGTGCGCCCGTTCACACCAGCGCCAGCCAGGCCTCCCAGCTGCGCAAGCCAGCGCGGCGGTCCAGATCGGGCCAGTCGAGCGTCGCGAGCCAGCCGGTGCAGGTAGGAACGGGTTTGCGGCCCATCAATACGTGGAGACCGACGGCCTCGATGGCAGCACGGGTTGAGCGAGAACCGCTCTCCTCGATCCGCAGCCGCGCCAGCAAGCGCCTCTGCAGGCCGGCTGCTCGGCGTTTGAGTAACCTGGTGCATGGGCGCCAGCAGCAATTGGGCACCACCGCCCCGACACGCGGAAGCGCATTGGGAGGTCGGCCAAACCAACGACGCTAACGAGGCTCTGGATCCTGGTTAAGCAAGCGGCGCAGCAGGTTCCGCACTGGAAGGCCGCCCTCAGCGTTGTAGAGCGTGATCCAGCTGGCCAGATTCACGTTCACGCGCCGGACAAAGCATACAGAGCCAGACCATCGAAGCCCAACGTCGGTGGTCGCTGGCCAGACCAGGCAGCGGCAACGATCAACCTCCTGCAGCTCACGCACCGGGGGTGGTGTCGATCCGGGCGATCCAGGTGGGCGCATCAGGGGATCACCCAGCAATCTTGCGGAATCGCCCCGCGTCTGCTTGGCAAGGTTTCTGCTGTTGCCCTGAACCCAGTTGCCGTAGTCACAGTCCCTGCAGAATCACTTCTGTTGCCTGAACCTCTGCGTCGAGGTATGTCCATACTGTCCATCGGAAGAAAAAGCCTCAGCAACCGGTGCCCTAGCTCGAAAGGAATGAAAGGCTGTGGCGGCCCGGGCTTGAAATGGTGTAATTCGTCCGTTGGCGGGGCCGCGCATAAGCATTTGGTTGCCCGACCCTGATCATTGTTGCCAATGTCATCAACTGGTCGGCTTGAAAACGCCGATTAGAGAAATCTCCAGGCTCATAGAGAGCCGGACACATACCCAATCGTCAAATCCTGCGATCCGTCAGTTCCCCTCGCGCCCATTCGTTGCCGGATGACTCGCATCCTTTGGCCGCCCTCCGCTGTTGGCGAAAGCCATCGAAGCTGGTTGTCGCTCCCCGCTTGCTCGCCGTGTTCGAGGTCTTGGTCCATTGTCTTGTGTCTTCTTGTCATGCCCCGGCCACGGCCTTTGGCGCAATGATCAGCGCAATGGGTGGCCACGCCGATTGGCAACTCTGGGAAGATCAGGGCCGCCGTAATAGCACCCCGAATAAGGAAGCAGCCAATCGAGGGAAGATCACCTATAGGAACACCCGCAGGGCCAGCAACCAAGCTGATACACCCGCCCGTGAAGGTGTCGAAGATACAGATCACCAAGGGTCGAGCCCGGAATTTTGAGCCAGCGGCGGGCCTGTTGCCCACAAACCAGCCCGTGCCTGCGGCTTGCCAGCGCGCCAGGCGGCGCAGCCACTCCCGGCACGCCCTGGATTGCCCTGCTGGCCAGCAGCGCCAGCTTGGCCAACGAACAAAAACACCCTCAGGCCCCGTCGGGCCGGCAGGGCCTTGCGGGTGCGGGCCAGCTAAGGGCCTGCGGCCCCTGGATCTCGCCGGCAAATCCACCCAAGCCCCGCTGCGCCCGCAATCCCAGACGTAAGACCCGCTTGTCGTTCTCAGCTGAACCACATAGGCATCGCCCCTGCCCTGCTGCTGCCAGTACTGGGCAGAATCGCAAGTGGCCACCGAACCCCTGAGGTTGATGCCGGTGCCCGCCGTCGCCCTGGGGCCAAAGGGCCACCCGCAGGGCCAAAGGTCCCAGGCAGGCCCCGCGCGGCCTGCCCCGCCAGGGCTGCCTGGGCTGCCCTCACTCCGCAACACCCTTGCTCTGCCAGCCGGACCAAGCCGCGCCTGGTCTCTCCGGCCGGGCTCGGGGCTTCCCGCAGGCCCCGAGTAGCGAGACCCTGCGGGGCCGAGCGGATCGAAGTCTCTGAACGTTCCGTCCAGCCAAATCAAGCGATGAAGGGTCCTCCTCCAGCCCACAACTCTCTTCTACTTTGCAGCGTCAACGGATCGCTTCTCGAGCAATACATGCCTGCTGCACGGAATGTGGCGAGACCGAGTGACAGGATTGAATCGTCTGCATCCTAGGAAGCCAGCACGCATGTAAAACGACCGTGCCAGCAGGAAGGCTCAAAGTCTGGAACTCCGGCCAGCTGCTCGGTCGTTCAGATCAGTGCATCGAACCAGAACAAGCCTCGCTCGCGTGGGGTGGGGCACAACACCCTGAAATCTACACGCGCGCGCCGTATCAGGCAGAAAATGGCAGTCACCGTGTCAGCAGGTTGCAACGTTGACGTATCTGTTTTGCTGTGGACTGCCAGTTTGGCACGTCTTGAGCACCGTCAATCATGAATGGCAGCGAAAGAAGCCGCCCACAGTAGTGGCCCAGCCCGGATTGTCCAAGAAAAGCAACAGGAAGAACGACATGGCTCTGATGGTCACGCGCGCAGAAGCAGCCGTGTGCCGGTAATCAGAGCGGCCGTCGCTGTCGTAACTGTCAGCAGGAAAAGCCAAGAGAGCATAGAAAAGCCAGCGGCCAGACGCCGTTGGCCCGCGCGTCAGATCAACGTCCACGGTTGCGAGGCGCCTGCGTGATCCCGGCCAAAGCTTAGGTGTTGCACATTCGCATCAGAGCACCGCAGGTCAGGGCTCGGAACGCGGCGTGGGAGATCGTGCCCACGCAGGTTCAGGTCCGCCACCGAGCCGCCGACAGGAGCCTCGGTCTGGTTCGGCTGACACAGCCAGAGACTGTTTCACTCAAAGAGCGGCCGGCTGCCAGCACCACCGATGCCGCCAAGCCCGATGCCCCCCGCAGGGGGGGCTCTGGTTGAGCAGCACATCCACCGCGCCCGGCCGTAGCCTTCGCGCCGCTACTACAGCACGCAAGCACGCCAATCAAAGCTGTGCGGCGCCAACACGACGAATCAGACTCGAGACTTGATCGTTTGAAATCGACCCACTGCATCGGTCGTTGCCCGCTGGCCACCGCCTGGTCAGGTGGCCCTTGTGGCCCGCGCCCCGCGACCCTTGTGCCCCTGAATCGACTCTACGACTCCGTCGGGTTCCAACTAATCGCTCAGGCACCAGCTCATAGACCAGGCCGTCCAACACACGGTCCAGATAAGAAATCACCCGGCGCCGGTGGGGGCTCGACACCACATCCATCCCGCTGAGTCGGTTGGCCCGTCCCGGCGTCAACACGCACAGACTCTGCCACGGCTGGCGGCGCCGCTGCCGTACATCACCGCCAGGGCTGGCTTGCATCCACCGGGCTCGGCAGGCAGAGCCCGTCCGCCATCGGGGTGTACGCCGAGCCGCCACTGCTCGTGCGCTGCGTTGTACGGCTGGCCTCGAGGGCCCCATGCACCCGGCACCAGGGCCTCCCACGCCCAGAGAGGCCGGCGCCCGCCTCCTGCCTGGCCAACCGGTTTGGCCATCATCCCGAACACCACAGCCGGCGCCAGCGGGGCAGCCCAGCAAGCGACACCCAGCACGACGAGAGCGACACATCACACACCACATGGCGAATGGTCCCACCACCAGGTCGCGCACCGCTCGCTGTAGACGTGCCGCCAGCTTTCCGGGACATCAGGCCGTCCGATCGTCCACGCACCCAGCTCGCCTGTGCACTCTCTCAACAGTCACACTCGCGCAGCTGCATCGGCACAACCCGTGGATCGATGCCAGCTCGATCGCGCCAGTGGCCAGTCTCCTCCCTTACAGCGCCGGGCGAATGGCAACCGGTACCACTACCCACACAACACACCACAGTTTCAAGCGTTGCCGCTGGCACCGGTCCCGCGAGGGAAAACCGATCTCCAGCCAAACGCTGCAACCTGAATGACGCAACCACGCACTCCTCGCCGCCCAGGGGCAACCCACGGCGGCAGACAGGCGCAAGCGACGTACATCCGCGTCCGTCGTGCCAGTCAGCGGATAGGGGGGCCATGGCAAGACAGCCAGCGCAGGGGGAGCTACCCCCTTCTCCAGCATCAACAAAAAGTCGCACCGCCGTCAGCAACACCGGGTCACGTCGCTATCACACAAGCGGGGATTAACCCCCACGACAGCATCGCTGGGGACTCTCCCAGGCCATCACCCACACACGCGCGACGCACGAGGGGCATGGTGGCCACTTCCACAAGCTTGCAGCGCTGGCCTCAAGACAACATCTTCGGCTTTTGGTCATCGATTGATCCGGGTGGAAATCCCGAAGTCCCTGCAGGCAAGCTCGCATCAGATCGACTTCCTCAGCTTCGTCATCGACGCAAATCGAACAGGTTTTCGCTTCCGCTTCCCTTCAAGCTTGGCTTTCCGCCTCTGCTCAAGCGCTCGGCCTCAGTCCACCAATCCTCCTTCTTGGTCATGCGAGCTCCAGGGCGACGCCGTAGACACAATCGGCCAGTGAGATGTCATCTCGTCCCTGCGTCATCCGCGACAGCAACCAAGAGAAAGGGCTCTGCTGGGGTTCAACCCCTGAATCTTTGGAATTCAACCGGGAGCAGGATCATCTTGGGTGGGGAAGAACCGATCAAGCATCGCCGGATCACTCTGACCCGCGCATATTCCGCACCAGAATCACCGCAATTTAATTGCGTCTGATCGGGCTTGAATCAAAGATACACCACTGCACTCTGTGTCGCTTGTATAGTGTAATTAAGAATCAGCAGATTGCAAGGCTGCCATTCACGAGAGAATCACCTTCTTGCCTTCGATGCCGGGTGCCGACCAACTGACACGTCCACAGGCTTGCCCAATCACCTCCAGGAGGCTCCTCGGATTGAGCTTCACCGATCAACCGGCACACGGACCAGAGGTTCCCGGGGGGTCAACGGATCGGTCGGGTCCGTGGGGTCGGTGCCTAGCCATCGCCCACTAGCGTCTGTCGAGATCCTGGCAAACACCGCCTGCCACTCAGCCAGCTTCACCAAGCCCCCTCCAAGGTGGCAGGGATGAACGAGCGCTACAACTCGCCTGGCTTGCGGAGTTGCGCAGCATCCCCCTCCGGCCTATCAGACTCGAGACCGCCCGCGCGTCGCCAGGACCGGCTCGCGCACGTCGGATCCACAGGTTCGATCCGGTCGCTGATCAGGTGTTTCAAGGTCATCAGAAGGACGACAGCGCCAGCAGGTATTCCGGCGCCGGGCCGACACCTCAGCAGCCTGCGGCGGCGCCAGTCTCGGGCTTCGCCAGGCCCTCGACGGGATCAACGCGCATCGCTAGCCCTCTTGAGGCCTGTAGAAAACGGTTCCAAGTTTCGCATCACAGCACTCAGGCGTGGGTGAGACCCCGGCGTAGGCCGCCAGCAGGGGTTGCTCGAGTCAAGCGTGCAGCGGGCATAACCAAAGGCGTGCTCCTTCTAACGTCGCCGCTCACAGGGCCATCACCACGCGCGAACACCGCCGCTGATCGTTGCTTCCACCTGGCCGGCCGGCCAGCCGGCACCGCCACCGACGCTGCCGTGACCCAGGTGCCGATCGTGCCGTCCTTCAGTTCAGGCGCCCACACGCACTACAGAAAAAATGTCTACACGCGCAGCAAGCAGCGCCCGGGTGCCTGAGCAAAGAAAGGTGAAAGTGACCCGCTGCATCCGCGGCGCGATGGCATCTTCACGCACCTTCAGCGCTGGGCTCTGACCCGCTCACACGGATCGGTGGAGCGCTGTCGACGATTGGTTCCAGCCCACCAACGTCGTAACTGAAACTAGTTTGTTGGCCATTGAAGCCATGGTCGTGTTCCTCAATCAAAAGGTGGAATACGATCTAAAAAAAGGAAGTGGGCTTAGGTGAGCAGATCGAAGCAATCAGGTCAAGACAGGACTGACGTCATCAGCCGAGCAATCGCCCCGGGCTGTTGCACCACCGCAAAGCCCCACGCTACCATCCCCCGGGTGCGAAAACACCGGGGCGTCCTGCACTTCGCCGAAGTCCGCACCGAGAGGCCGTAGCGCCCGTCGAACGGTTCCTCAGCAGTCATCAGCTCATCACCAGGCGCAGCAGTAGAAGCTGGTTGGTTGCCGGCCGGCTTCAATCGAAGCCCATGCACCTGGTTGCCCGCTGGCGTCCCCTCATATCCACGCACGAGGATTTCGACGTCCTCAAACCAGTGCCGGCGCATCCACCGACCTGGTAGAGGAATCAGCGCTGAGCACCTGGCGGCTGCGGTGCTGATCTGGCGGCGAACCAGTCCCTTGCCTTGGTTGATCAGCACCTTCTCGCCACCGTTTGGCGTTTCCAACCGAATCCACCAGCGAATTCGAGCTTGGGTGAGCTTCAACCGAGCCGCTTCGTTATCAGATGGTCTGGGGAGCAGCAGGGGGGGACGCTGCTCAGCCGTTGAAGGCACGTGGATCAAGTGGCATCGCCGTTGATGATCGCCGCTCCAGGGGAGGCGCTATCGAGCGGCACCTTCTGCTCGTCTGGCTGGCGCGGGACTCGGGGCCACTTGAGGTCAACGATCGAGCGATCCAGCGTCGAGATCGCCAACCGAAGAGGTGCAGCGAACTCCGAATCGTTTTCTCAAGTAATCCCTGCGGTAGCCTCATCTGACAGCGCGGAAGCCAACGCGAGCAGCTTCAACCTCTTTGGCGAATTTGCAGGCAACCACCAGCAAGGTGCGCCAAGTCAATGCGGCGAAGCAGTTCACCTTCAACGAAGGTCTTGGTGACCGCCCGGCGGTCAACCCTCGTTCATGCTTCATCCGCCTCGATCAGGTTGAAGGCCCATGGTCACTCGGGGGTCCTGGGCCCCAAGCAACGTCACCACCTATTGCCAGACCACGCAGCTGAATGGGATAATGGGGGGCTGACGGCCTCTTGTGAGCCTGAGGCGGCGGCGTGCGGGGTCGTCACCGATCACGGCGGCGCAAGGGCGGCGCAAGTCCCGCGAGGCCGCCTGCGCGGTCGCGGCCCTTGCCCCTCGCCGTGGTTTCGCTCGAAGTCCCTCCGGCCTTCCTGCCATGGCAACCGCAAATCCTGCTCATCCAGCGCCGTCTCAGCTTCTCAGTGGCTCAGCGCCTATTGCTCAATAATCGCCACAGATCGCCACGTGAACGCTCACAGCCCCGCGTCCTCGCTGGCTGGTGGCAATGCCGCTGGCAGGCACTCTCGGCCTGGGCGGGTCGGCCCGATCTGGTTTGGCCCATGGCCGGCGAGTGGGGCCGAGCGCCACGAGCTGGAAAGCTTCCGCTGGAGCTCAAGGCAGCACGAATCATCCCCACGCAAGGGCCGGTGAGCGTCATGCCCGATGAGATCACCGGCGGCTTGTCGGCACTCCACTGAAGGAGAAGCCGAGCATGCCCACAAAGATCCTGGGCTTGATGGGGGCCATCACCCAGGCCAAATGCCGCTCGATTTCAACTTCAAGTTGAGGCTCAGCCCCATGGAGCTAAGGCCTAATGAAGCGGCGATGAAGCGGCAGGCTTTGAAATGCGCATCGGGTCTCTGGGCTGGTCAAGCGCGCCGCAAACAGGCAGCTGCCCATCGCTGGCGGCCTGAGCCGCAGGCCGCACCGGGAGCCTCAATCCGGCACCAAAACACCGGTGTGGCGGGCGGCCAGGGCGGAGGGGATCAGCAGCCAAGTCATAGCAGAACAAGGAGTGACGGCGGGGCGCGCGAGTCGCTGGATGTGGGCTGCGGCACAGGCCCCTTCAAATGTCGGTGGGCTGCTCGGCGG
>Ga0163217_1091674_pt1 | contig 10890 bp, 5 predicted proteins | sample SynspAceP_FD_185933 | JGI IMG/M metagenome (GOLD analysis project Ga0163217, IMG submission 185933) | Saline lake microbial communities from Ace Lake in Antarctica - Synechococcus sp. Ace-P (PacBio error correction) | ecosystem: Environmental > Aquatic > Non-marine Saline and Alkaline > Saline ...
CTTTAACTTTATGCTCTATTGCAGATTTGGTTATAAGCCAGCAAGCGAATTACTGTAAGCTGACATGCTTATTCGACTGCGGATAGCAGTTAGAGCTATACTTCCTTGCGTAGTTTTAGGCGAGGGATCAGAATGGGCCTGTGGGGGTAATTTCCAACCCTGACGGAACTGAGTAGTTTTAGGCCCTCTTAAAAATTTAGGGAGCTTAACTGACACTTTTGAAATCACTTCTCCATGGGTTTATCGATTCCAGGAACATTGAAATGGTGGCAGTTATTCATCAATAATAAAAATCAACTCGGATATATCTAAAACCTATGCTTATCCAATTGGATGAGGTTACATACGCGGTTCCAAAAAAGAGAAAAGGCGAAGAATTGCTGGTATAATAAGAACGATAAGTCCCCAGTGTCGAAGAGGAGGATTATTGAGATTCGCACAATTCGTACTCAAATATTTCTCGGGTTGAAATTTATCGCCTTGTAAAATCCACAGTCCCCCATATGTAGGTATACTTAGCACTGGATTACCAAATGGATCAGGAGGTATTTACCCAAGTTGGAATTGAGTTCACATTGTTCTGAGGTGTTCGACAAGGGTTTCGAGGACTCTGAATTATATAAAGGACTACACAATACTGAGGATATTACGAAATCCTTAGAAACAGCGAACTTCCACTTGATTCTTTAAGTGAAAGCTATATGAGAGCTAGGTGTTGATACAAGACCCACCGAACGATTCCTCTAAGCCTTTTGAACAGCCTAGGTGGGCAATGGAGTTTGGTTATTTACTGATAATGGATGCCCATCAGGAATTATCATGACCACTTTTTCCTATTCCTTTGTGATCATTTGGATGGGGATTTTTTAAAAACGCATGATTTTCTGGAAAAAGATACGTTTTGGACGGGAAATATTGTATGTGATTGACATATATAAGTCCATAATTGGAAGTATATGGTCCGGGGCAACGATTTATATTTCAACAGACAACTTTGAAATCCATAATTGGAATACGCACTACCTTATATGATGCTTTGTTGGGGACTAGAAAAATAAGTAAGACGTATCAAAAATAGAGGATAGGTTAACTTTACGCGAACTGTAGTGTGAGTATGAGAGCCGAAGCAGGATTGAACAAAACTACCCATTAAGTGATATTCCATTCAGCAATAAATCTTTCAGTAAAAAGTGCTACGGTTTTTACCGTCAGGATGTTTGTTATCAACTTGTGAAAACAAGCGAGTTGAAAGTATATTTAAATAGGAAGCCCTGCATTTCAAGGCTGCTCAAGGTATAAAAATACAATATCAGTTATAAAGGTAAGACAATTGAAAAGAGAACATTGTTCTTAAGATAATGTAACCGTAGCGTTGTATCCAAGTGAACCTTGGAGATCAGGCCTTGAGATTTTTTATGCGGACCTGCAGATATTTAAAAAGAGAAGATTTTAGTTGTGGTAATGGATAATCTTATCCGATTTGGAGGGCCAACAAGTTGGTTACCTCGGAGACTTATTCCTAATGCATTCAAGGGAATTTTTTGTTCAGCAATAAAAAAAAAATCAAAAACCAATTAATTCAATATCCGAGGACCGCCTTTTTTATGGATAAAAATTGCTATATTCCAGATAGCCATTTTAAACCTGAAATTTACAATGACTATTGGATGAATACCCCACTTCTAAAGAGGTGCCATTTGTAAAAATCTAGGGAGAAATAAAAAAAACCGCCCCTCTTTTCAAGAAAAGGACGGTCGGTAAAAATAATCAACAATATTTTATTCTCTTTAAATACTTTTAACGGATTTACCGTTTTACACGATTCCTACCTGCAATTTTTACGGATCACCGTTAGAACGCGGCTTCTATCTTCCTAACCAACTTTTTCCACCTTTTGAAATGTAATGACGGAAATTCACATTGAAGCTCCCCTGTCAAAAAAAGAAATACCATAACTAAGTCATGTATAGAGCTGTTTCAGCTTTCCCTGTTAAACGTTTGGTCGTTGAATCTCACCGTAACTGCAACTGTGCTCTTTAACAACTGGACTGGAAGGGCTCGCATATTTTTTTCTAAACTGCTCATAGAACAAAAGTTCTCAAGGTAGTGTTGGAGAAATTTGCGTGCATACCTGAAACATTTCCATGGTGTCCACCAAGAGGGTTTTTTGGTTGGTATTTCAATATAGTAACCATGTTGCTCAGTTAACTCTGTCCAAATAAAATACTGGCAATCCAAAATTTCATCACCGCTTTTTTTGCACTTTTTGCCAAACAATTGAAATTCCTTGCCCACAAGCTACTTTCTTGGTTGAATACCGCTCAAAGTTTAGGTCTCATCAATACATGCATTCAGCATGCTCCTCGAACTAAAATCACGACCATGGGTATTAAACAAAAAGACCCCCACCAACAGAACAGTAAGCTACATACCCTGTGGTTTTTGGATATCTGCCCTCTTGGAATCCTAACGGGAAGTTCTGTTTTTTGTACCATTATGAAATATTTCTTGCCTCAAATCCAAACCAGAAAGTCGTTGTCTTCCATCTTCAATTGTAGCCCTACCATTAGTATGTGCGGGAGTACCATCGGCATTCAATAACCCTCGGTCATTACTAAAAAACAATCGATGCGAATGTGGATCAGGATAAATGGCTCTGGTTTAACACACAGTCAGAAGACTAACTCCTTCGCCTGGCGGTTGAACTTCCATCAAAGGCACAGTCCTTGGGGCAATCTTACCATTTACCGCGAAATTTCCCTCAACCTTAGTTTACCTCTCTCATGTCTGTGTGGGCTCGTACACACATCAACCAAAATGTATTCTAATTTAACTGACTTGCTCATAATATTTTCTTGTGATTTTTATTATTAACGCAGACAAAATAATAATTTTCGTCATATACGACATTTTTTAGCGGTTAATGATTATAACGATGTTATGTGCTTTTTTAGAACCCCCTAGAAAATAGGGCGCAGGGATGAAATTATAAAATAATTAATTTTTTGTGGAATTATTTTAATGAATTCGTTATTTTTGTGTCAAAAGATGTATTTAGATCAATCAAAGTTATGAAGGCTATGCTAACATCATACTAGGAGTAAATTGGGAAATTGAAGAAACTGGTAGGCTTCCGCACCATATTTTGGGGCGAACGTGTTCAATGAGGAGCGTGTTTTGCAATACTTGACCAAGCATGCGATACAGGGTGAAAGGGCTGCTGTAGTGTCCGGTGCCAAAATAGATAGAAAAGTATAGCCGATAGGGTGGCCGAAGGAATGAAGACTTGGGCCATATCTATGGGGGCTACCACTATTAGAACACGCATTGGTCTTCAGCCCACTCACCGGAGGGCAACTGCAGATAAAGCCCGAATGCTTTTTTTTGAACTTTTCAACGGAGGGTAGGGTATGGAGAAGTTTGGAGGTGGCCAATTAGTTCAGCAAGAGTCCGATGCATCCAGTTCTTCCCCATAGGGGAATTCGCAGACACTTTGAAGCCAGGGCTATAACGGGCATGGATCCACCACTCCTGCAATTTTATATGGTAGCACCCTTGTATACCAAGCTGGTTTTGTGGCTAATCCGGTGAGGCCCTTGATACAAAGCGCCACTCTAAGGCATTGAACGCCATGGATGAGGCCGCCTACTGCCGTTGCACAAAGTTCTTTGATAAAACGTAACCAAAGTTTATGCTACTTGGGTTGGGAACAGAATATTTCCTAATAGATAAATCCTTGGCATTCTTCCCGCCCCGGAAGTATTATTATGTTTTGGGGCCGGCCGAACATTGGTGGGCAATTCTGCAGCAAATAGGTCAGCAATTGATGATCCTTTTCTTCGGGGTTATTCATCGGGTGTTGAATTTCATGAAAGATTTGGAGAATGGAAATGTAACCAAATTGGGTAATTCCCTGTAAAAGAACAAGACATAATGAAGTAGCAAACCGAACCATTTGAATTGGCACGCAATTTTTTGAGGACAACCAATTTGGCGGTAGAATCACAATCTTTTTGCTTCACTGGATGTCATGGAAAAGATGCATGATACAGCATTTTTAAAGTACTCTTTTCCAACGAAAAAACCTTTTAAGGGATATAAACGGTTCTGGAAACATAAACAATTGGTCCTTGCAACAAGACACCGGTGTTAATTTGCTTAGTCAGGTCCACCCAATGAAAAATTGCAGTCTCTGCAACTTTTTGTGAATAGACTAAATAAAAGGCCGTAGTATTAATGAGGAATTATTGCGTTCTTCCATAGCTTCCGCAAGTAACGACCAATAGGTTGGTGCCAACGAGGCAGCCACCTGCATTATGATCGATAATTATAGGCGAACAATTAAAATTGAGGTCCTAAATGAATTGGAAAGGGTTACCAAAGGAAAATATCTCCGGAAGAAAAAACGAGATTAAAGCTTAAAACGGGGTCGGTAAGATCCCTGAAATATTATTGGACAATACGGATCGTAATCGTACCTCTCCATTGCATTTTTAAACTGGAAATAAGATTTGAAAATGCGAAGTGTAGGGTCCAAATCCAATTGCGCTATACCAATGACGGTTCTGAACACCATGTGGCCAAACAACTTATTGCCTTTAAAAAGAGGTGGATTCAATTGGTGGACAAGAAGGGACTTAAAAGGATGAGGCCTATCTTTAATGTTCAAGGGATTATTAAACCTCCAAAAGGATTAGGTTCGAGGGCGAATGTTATAGTGCAGCATGGGAAAATGAAGCAAATCAGGGGTTGAGGCATAATAAAACACACCTCAGGTCTTAACAGGTACTTACCTCCAGGAAAGCTTGGCATTGTTGCAGTCTATGAACGTCATGAGCCGAAATAGAGGTAAGGGTAAGGCAAGAAGTGGAATTGGAGGAATATATTCTTCATATTCAAATAAGAAGGAAGGGTTTTTACTGAGCTTGCTTATGGAGATGCAAATTCCGGATGCGGTAGAATACTACAAATAAATTGAATAAAACAACGTCGTAGGCTAAAGGCGATATTGGTGCTGCCCATAGAAAAATGTCCGAAAAGTCAATTGGGTATTGTGGAAGCGAGAGTCCTAGAACATATCCGTGCAACACACTAAAAATTAAGAACCGATGCTATGGTAGACGAAAGAGAAAAAAGCCAACATAGTGTCGGATATAAACAAGAAGGCATTGCATATTGTGAGAATGTGCGACCTAAATTTTGGGTGAAATAGCGCACGAAACCCATTAAGAGATAATTGGAGAGTCGAATTGGCGTAGGCCGACAATAAGAGGATCACTGGCCCCTAATCCAAATATAGGGAACTGTTGTTCATTAATAATTTGGACGTATTATAAATAATTGGAATTACAAAGCCATCAGACTCAGTGATGGGCTTTTTGCAATAAAGCTGGATTTTCCCACCATCTTTTTGTAACCGCAAACTTTATTCAATCGAGCTGAGAATACATACAGCAAAAGATACGATCAATAGAGGATTTATGCATGCCGTAAAGAAGACGATATGCACAATGACTTTATAGAACAAATATTGATAAGGGCTGTTTTCTCAAGGCCTTTCAAAATTGTAGCCCGATTACCTACCAATGAATGAGGATTACTGTTTGGCATGCAATGCGATGGGCAAGCTACAAAAATTCTTCTCTAAGCTATATGTTAATTGGAAAAGTAGACGGGACATCCTCGTTTGGGAAAGGGAATAGCCCACGGATGCCTTGGCATCATGAATGGGAACAGATCTAATATTTCGCGTCGGGGCTACGGACAAACATCTAGGATTGGTCCACTCATGGAACCAGACGGGCGAGCAATAAAAAGTTTAATCCCCAGGAGGGTTATTTTCTGTCACAATCAATAGAGATGTACGGAAGAGTTGATCTCGGATTTTTGGAAAAATCACGGAGATTACAAGGTCTACGTGGGGAAACAGCTGATGTAGGATTTGTGCGTACCATAATTGTGAGATATCCTCACGGTGAACCGCAAGAAATCTGAAAAGAAGTGAACGTATCAACAATCGCAATATTAAAAGGCGGGAGATGTTATTGTTGGAAGAGTGTGCACTACTTAGTCGGACAAGCCAGTTACGAAAGCAATATAACGGAGGTATGGGAAGCAACTGGTCTTTACCTATCTGCCCAGATCATGAGTTTTTGCAAAATACTTAGGGAGAGAAATATCCTGAAAGCTATGATGCAGCAGATGCCTATATGAAGGATATTGTGTATTTTCCGGGATATGTGAAATGACCGAGAGAGTGAAGGCTCTCCTAACGCTCCTTGCTAGAAATGACAAAGGAAGATATTACGTTTTTCGCCAACACAGGACAATGCGCCACTAGTCAAAAAAATACTCAAGAATACATCGAGTGAGCTATTCATTGAATGGTACACTGTAAGTAGGCGGTGCAGCAATAACCATAACATATCTTCATTTTGTGGACAAACATATTTTCTAAAAGATAACCTATTTCCCGGTCCTCCATTGTTTAAATAATATACAGGACAAATCCGGGACATATGGGAAGGAGATGTACCAACGATTTTTAATTGTGGCCACAGGTGCTGGAACGTGTATAAAGTCTAGACCCATCTAATTGCAAGTGATCTTCAGAGCCTACTTGTCTCGGAAAGCTTTGGCGTGCACTCAAATTGTGGCAAAGTGAAGCTAATTCTGTTAAAAACTCCATGAAAGCGAGTACGGCACCCTTAGAGTATTGGGTATATCGAATACCTTTTTTTTTAGCGTTTGGTTTTAACTTAGTAAATTACCTAAATGGACACAGAAAAGCAGATTTATATAAAGACTTTAGGAAAATAGGGTCGCGGAGGCATTGTGCACGCTCGCACATTTCCATGTTTAAATGGTTGGCTCAAAGATAATTGAGCACGGACGTATTGGAATTGGAAGTACCCGACGTCAGGTGGTAGACTTTCACTATTGATCTTGAATTCTTCCGCAGAGGGGCAAGCTGAGAAACAATGGCAAGTTTTATTTTAAACAAAATTGTGCGTTGGTCGATCTAACAAGAATTTGGGATGGTAACTTTGTGGCTGGCTAGTCAGGTTTGTAGTCATGCAAATCTTATGACCGAAGTGCGTTTTTAATCGACTAGTATGTGGAGGCATAATTTTTTCTACTGTGTGGAATGTACACGGGTCACGAGTTTGAACTGGACGGCACACCTTTAATCAAGTGGATAGTAATTTCCCAAGCAAAAGCAACGAAAAATAATTTAATCATCGACGTTGACGGGGCAGAATCTTCGTGTATTTTGAAATACGCTCCAAATCTGAATTTATGACTACATTTTCATGAGTTCTTACACTCCGAAATGTGGTTCTATTTCATAAACGTTTATTTGTGAGACCGTTTGAGATATTTCCTTTTTTTATGCTATGGAATTTGCGAGCTATTAATTGATAGTGGGGAACATTGTCTGATCAGGGAGGGACAATACTAAATTCGATGGCCCCTATTTATATGAACTAAATTCATCAATAGGAATTTCAATTCTATTTTTCAGAAAAGGAAAAGTTTCAATCTTTACTTGTGAACGGTATACGAGGATCTAATTTTTCTTAATTTTATTTTGGATGGCGCTAATGTGCCCATGCCTCAAGTACAAAATGGTTCGTTACGCGTACATGGCGAACGTGGACCAATAGGAGGGAAGAACACGATATATTTGATATATTACCTATTGTGGCCGATTAATCGAGGAAATAGATATATAACCTATATCGAAGCTTAGTGGCCGTAATCGTGCAAATTAAACGAATAGAAAAGCGATGTTCTTGCGTGGGACGAGAGAGAATACGGAACCTCAAAGAAATCAATAAGAAATGCGAGCATAAAAACTCGCCTGATGTTAAGGTTAGTGTTGAACTATTCTTAAGCTAATAGATAAGGGCAAATCAAATATTTTAAGAAATATTAGCCCACTGATGGCGCCGGCTTTTTGGATATTTCTATTTAGCCGTTGGACAAAGTTTGGGAAATTGAGGCCACTTAAATGAATACAAGCCCACCATGAATGAGATTAGGCAGACTGTGAGCAAGGTACGGTTATGGGGTAAAATTTGTTCTCAATGAGGATAGATCAACAGTATTACTCTCTAAAGAGATGAAAGTGGATCGACAGATGTGGCTTGGCGCGGTATTAGCCAAGGGTTACTCGCTGTCTGATAAAGGCCAATGAACTGATGGTTGGAAAAAAACAGTAACGTGGCCAGTGATTATTAATGCCATCAGGCAGTTCTCTACATCTCTTGGGTACCAAGGCAAACAGGGTTGAAGAAGTGGCTTGACTTATTCGTTATTTGGTGCCATTGGCCACTTACGTAAGGATAATCAGAATTATTGCCCAATTGTGCCTGTCAATGGAATCGGTTTCCGTCACTACTTATTCCAAATTTAACTGTACAGAAAAGGCCATGATCAATAATCAATTAGGAAAAGAGATTCCATCACACATTGAATAAGAACTATGTGCGCGGTCAGGACCTTTCCTACTACTTACTTGCCAAAAAAAATAGTGTATGTCTAGTACTTTTCTAAAAACAGCGCTGAATGTGTGCAGGCTGCACATCTGACTAACTCGGATAAAATTATTGATGTACTTGGGGTTTGAAACGTATCTGGGAATGGCCTTCGAGTAAGCCCTAATTAGAGAGGGAACTGAGGTAATTATTTGGTGGATCGTATAACAAGGTGCTCAGCAAGAAGCAGTTGGTTGATTAATTTATTCGATAGATCCTCTTATATGAATCGATAATAAGAGCTTCTCACCTAATGCAAGTTCCTTTCTATTTCTTCTGTTTTTGTTTATTGAGCACAGGTCGAGCCCAATTTTTAATGTAGAATATATAAGTTGTCACTTTACTTGCTACGATTCACAAATCACTTGAGTAGAAGTTGATCCGGTTAAACATAATATATCTGGTACTTTTTTTTATTTCGTTGATCAAAGAGCTTTAAAATTTTTCCACACATACTACTGTTGGGCTATAAAGGAGAATGGGCTCATCTTAGAAGAATTTAATTTTCTTTTCCCCCGACATTATAGTAGTTAAATAGGACTTCAAGTAACTCCTCGACCCATTTCGCACGCAGGAATAATTATTAACTGATTTTTGCGTAATAGAGGCCACTGTATTTTTTAAACAACTTTCAAAATGGTAGATAAGGTCTCCCACGAACATTCAATAACTTTAATATACAAGAATTTAATCATTTAAATATCTTTGTAAAAGTGGATATTTCGGGCAGCACGAGATAAGCATATACTTAGTTGCATCCAACTATTAGAGAAAAGGTTTTGAAAAGCATGTCAATTACTGAGCGAAATGTTCTTGTTCGACTTAGGTATAGTTTTAAGACTCTCCGAACAAAATTCTCAATAAACATGTTTTTTCCATTTCCATTTCGTCAAGGATTATTCGGTGACTTTTTCTAAGTTTACGCGAACTTATGTAGACAATTCCGTTAAGTGGATCTTTTTTGTCACAAAAGACTGCGCAGGAAGCACTGTCTATTTAACAATGTGGTTCTATAAGCTATAGAGGAATGAAGGTTTACAATGTGAAAGGTAATGAATATGTGTCGAACATAGTTGCCAAAGACAAAAGGACGGTTTTTGAAGATAGCCCACAAATTTATAAAACGTCAACGTTTTCTGAGCCAATTTCAAATAAAATAGACACGCACACTAATAGTCCACTCTTATGAAGGCGAAATTTCACAGAGCGGTTCAGACGCGCAGTGATCATGGGTTTAGCATGGGGCATATTAAAGATAGCCCTGACCCTAACAGCATAAAAAGGGTAATAAGAAAAGGAATATCCATCAGAATACCGGCTTGGCAAGAGAAAACCTAAGTTGCACATGAGTGGAAATACGCCGGGATTAAGGTCTAACTTGAAAATTGAATTCATCTATTATTAGGATATCTTTAAATGTACAAATTTTATCGTAAATTCGCAATCCAAGTGAAGATTGTAATGATAGCATAAATTAAACAGTAAAGCAACGTTTTCGATGAGGTTTCGGACCTTAATACCTTCAGCCAGGAAATTAAAATCGCCGCGACCAAGAAAGCGTTATGTGGCGCTAAAACAAAGGAATAAGGATTTAAAACGGCTATGGATAAGAGAACTCTTTATCTTGGAGTTCACCAATAATATTTCCGAAGCAGAGGAGATTTTGTCGCGATGGTAGTGATCCGCGAAAATGGTAGATATGGCTAAAATGCAGTTGGACGAGGTCAAGTGCAAATTGCCTCAAATGGAGGATGAAATTAAATTTAATGCTGATACCGAAGGGATCTGGAAGATTCCAAAAAACGTAAGTTGTTGAGGTACGGGCGGTACAGGAGGTGACGAAGCAAGTATTTTTGCGGTGACCTTTTAGAATTGTATACCAAATATTGTGAACCAAGGGATGGAAAAACGAATGTTATTGACCTAGTGACAAGGTCCGAGTGGGGGCTATAAGAAATTCAGTTCGAGGTTTACGGGCGAGGGATGTTTAGTGGCCACCCGCTTAAGTTTGGAAGGCTGGGTAAGTAACTCGTGTTTTCAAACGGTTCCCACAAACTGAAACACAAGGTAGGGTGCCATACCAAGTGCCGCTAACCAGTAATGGTGCTTCCTGGAGGCGGAAGACTTTGCTGTCAGATCGATCCCAAAGGAGGTTCGAATAGATTTTTTCTGTTCCTCTTCTGGACCTGGAGGTCAGATCGGTGAACACACCTTATAAGCGGCCGTACGTTTAACTTTCACTTACCTACAGGGCTTGGTGGCCCAAAGTGGCCAAGGGATTCAGAATCACAGCACAAAAACACAGGTAGGCAGCATTTCAGTGTTGCTCGGGCGCTCGCTCTTCTCGTAC
>Ga0163217_1114995_pt1 | contig 10890 bp, 9 predicted proteins | sample SynspAceP_FD_185933 | JGI IMG/M metagenome (GOLD analysis project Ga0163217, IMG submission 185933) | Saline lake microbial communities from Ace Lake in Antarctica - Synechococcus sp. Ace-P (PacBio error correction) | ecosystem: Environmental > Aquatic > Non-marine Saline and Alkaline > Saline ...
CGCTTTTACCGTAATTTGTGATATTTGGCGACAAACAGGTATCGCTTTGGCCGCTTTAATCCCAGCCAATTTAATGTTTGACGTTTCTTGTACAACTAATTCAGTCAGTTAACAGCTGGAAAGAATATAGGCTATTCAATAAAGATATTAAGAGGCTTTTGGAAAAATAATTAGCTAGCGGTGTGTTGTGAGCTAGGTTTTTCGCTCGGCCAACGGCCACTTAAAAGTGCCGTGGATATTAGGTATTGCCATAAAAATAATATTTCTATTTTGATTGACGCAGATTAAAGAGTCCCAGCACAAAAGTCAATTAAGGATCTTGGAATGGTTATTTATTTGTCATTCAGGTGTACTCTTCCAAGAAGTGCAGAATAATCGGCATTATCTGGTTGATGGTTAGTCATATGCAGGCAATGCCTTCAGCATTAAGCGAAACAACAAGGCTCACTATGTAGCGATATGTCCGCATAATAGTGGCCAACACTCACATTGCCATGCATCAGAGGAACTTTGAGTAATAAGTACCCGTCAACTTGAAGTCTTTTAAAACATAAGCTCGATAATCAGAGGAAGGAGGAGGGAGAGAGTCGCTTTAGCGAAGGTTCTTTGCCACTTATCGGGTGCGGTGCTACACGAAACTTCCTGATAGTTCGCCGATCAGTTTCTGGTGATTGTGGCACGCTCCCATCACCAGTGGCGCCAAATAATTAGCCCCAGCCAATATAATTTTTATCCATTCAGGTCAATTAACTCTTCAAGTCACATTTGTTTCAAACCCTCTTGGTAAAATCAGGTTGGGGCTTTATTCAAGAAAACAGGGTGTGAGGGCATAGCCTTATTATATTTTTTAATATATCCCAGGCTTACAGAGGATAGAACGCTGATTGAAGGCGAATAATTGAACTCACAGAGTGGCCAATAAAGTACACGGTCGCCTTAATTGCAATGTGCCAATAATCTCAACGATATCCTCTTGCATAATCCTTCTAAGTCGATGTAAGGGTTGGTTTTTTCGCCAAGTTCCATAGGGCCGGGGGGCCTTCATCGGTTGGTGTTTGGCAGCGGCTGTTGGCGGCGGTGCGTGAGTCGGCGGTCCGCCCCAACCCTGGCCCAGGCCGGCGCAAGGACGGCGCGGCGCTCGATGGTGGCGTTCTGGAGCTAGGCCATGTGCGGGAGCTGGTCTCGCGTTTGGCCTGCGGCTTGGTTCCTTGAGAGACGGAGCACTGACAAGGTAGTCCTCGACCCCCGCGGCGGGTCACGAGTCTGGGTCTCATAGGCAACTCTGAGCCGATGCAATCCCCTTTCTCCCGCGTGCTGGCTTCTCAGCGCTGGTCTATGGCCCCTGTCCCTGGCGCTCCTGGCCGCCTGCCGGCGCTCTCTGATCCACCACCGTTCAGCTGCGCTGGCCGAACGAGCACCCCGACATACTGCGGAGGCGCGGCGGCGAATGAGCCCGAGAGGTCAAACGAGTACCAAACCACCAGCCGACGGCTGCGCCTTCTCCTGGGGCTGGAGGCTGAGGACCGCCACTCCGCCGGAGCTGGCCCTGCCAGCCGCTGCTATAGGAACGGCTGCGGCCGTGGCGGCACTGGACCTTGCAGCTGCTGCAGGGTGAGCGAAGCTGGAGTGGGCCTCCGCCGTAACCTGGCAGCACCGAGCGCAGCAAGGACAGGCCCGAGCTGGGTGAAGGCTTCAGCCTGCCGAGCCTGAACGGCAGCCTGCACCTCCCAGCCTCCAGGGCAAATGATCCGCCAGGTGGCAGCCTCCGGGGTCGTCTGTCCCCGGTGACTCACCGAGGCCGACCCTGAAATGGCCAAAAGACCGCCGAACGTACGCCGCCAGCTGTTGCGTCGCTATCCCAATGAGGCCCGCAGTCAGGCCCTCACCATTGCGCGAGGTGATCGGCCTGCGGGCCCTCAAACCCCGTCTGGAGGTGCAGATCGAAGAGGGATGGGGCCGAGGGTGTTTCGCAACAGGCGATGGCTGATGAGGCGGCCCCGTTTTTGGATCCGGCCGAGACGGCGGCCCCCACAGACACGCCTCGAAACTGCTGGTGGCGTTTCCTGCGCCAGCTGAATGTTCAGGCGCCGTCTCTCGCCCAGTTCCACCAGCCGATCGCCAGCCAGGCTCAGGCAGTGAATCGGAGCACGGCCTGGATGGCGCTGGCGATGGCCGCCAGCTGGGCCCGTCGCCCCGGGGCCGCGGCGATGCCACATCAAAGAAGACAGGGCCCCGATCACCCCTGTGGCCCCGACTTTGCAGCGGCTGGGCTCACCCAAGCGACAGCATCTCTCATGGCCAGGTCGACGTCGAAGGAGCAAGGGTTTGAGAGGAATTGTCGCCGCTGACTTCATCAGCTCGGCCGTCCCTCCACCACCCGTCACGTCGGCGGATAAATGGATGCCGGTGCCGAACAATCCCATCACGCGAGGAGTCCTCCGCCTTCGACTGCACCGCCAGGGGCCTGTGGTGTGCTCTTGTGGCTTTTCTAATGCAAACTGGTATTTCTGGACCGCTACCTTTGCCGCTGAGTGAGCAGCACCCAGGCTGTGCGGATCCCCTCCCGACGCATCAGCAGGTCCCCTGCTGGCGAGGCCTGGACCGGCGCCAGATCGGCGCGTGAGGTGGAATCTTTCAGCAGCAACACTTGATGCGCCATCAAGCGCAACGATCTTCAAGACGCGATTCACTCCTCCCCACAGTGGCAATCAGCTCCAGTCCAGGTCAAGCAGGTTAAAGTGGTGCTGGGCGCAGGCTCCTTCCAGGTGGGCCATCAGCCCGCCTGGGCCATCGCGGGATTGGCAGGTCGCCACCGGTCGATGTGCCGCCTCGACTGGCCAGGCGCAGACGCTCAAAGCAGTTGTCCGGGGTTCGTGTTTCCCATCGCTCGAAGCAACCTCGGCATTGGTGTGCCACCGCCTCACCACATGCTCGACCACCCAGATAGCTGCCATTTTTTGGCACCAAGACGGATATGGACTGCATTGGTGCTGCCAGAAACAGGTTGTGCATGGTTGCCCATCACCTCGCTCGGAAGCGCCGCCGAGAAATCCACACCGAGATCCCAGTTAACGCCATGCGGGCTGGCAGGTCCAATGCAAACTCGAGCACGGTTTCAACCTGGCCGCATCGATAAGCGGGCCCCAGCTTGCCGTCGAGTGCACAATGTGAGGATCCACGAAGCTTGCCAGCGGTTGGGCGTTCTTGAGGCGATGGATCGGCAGCACCGGGAACAGCTGGTCAAATTCCGCCCAGGTTCCGGGGCGGAGCGAAACACCGAGAAGTTGGCGTAAGAGGTGCTGGCCAGGGCCGCCGCAGGTGCGCAGCTCATCGGGAATCAGCGGCGCTGGCCCCGAAGAACCACGGCCACCCTGCCACTGGCGATCGATTGCGCAGCCAGCCCAGGAAAAGAGGCCGTTCGGAGCGCCTAACCCTCGCTCCGGGAGGGTCCAGGTAGCGAGACGGGAAGGCGGAGAGGGCGTCGTGCTTGAACTTGATCCGCAAGTCGTTCCAGAGGCTCCCTCTTGCAATGGTGGGCGGCCAGCTGCTGCGCTCTCTTGGTCTCCGGCCGTCGATCGCCGAGAGGGTGTCTTCGAGTCGCCAAACGTTGCGCACAATCAAGTGTTGCGCACGCGAACTCACGCGGCGGCACTTTGAAACAGCGCCAACTGACCTGGCCAGAACCGAGCACGTCGAACACCAGCGACGCTGAAGAATTGTGACCTCTGTGCGACAATTCGCACGGCCGCTCTGCTGCAATCAACCAAGGGTGGGGCAGGGGATGCGTGGGCCGTCTCCGTGGCACAGCACTTGCGGCGCACGGGTGGCCACCACAATCCGTTACCTGGCGTAGTTCTGTTGCATGCCGACCCGTAGTATTTGGTGGCTGGAGGGCGTGCGGTGGCGTGTCACGGCGCCGTCGTAAAGTCCGAATGCCGGAGGCCCCGCCGCCCCAACCGTAAATTAGTTCATCAGAGGGTAACCGGAGCGAGTAGCACCGAGGCTGGGCCGAGCTGCACGTAAGATCTGACCGGGCTTCCTGCAGGCTCCTTGAGCAAGCGGCGAGTCGTTGAAACTGGCTGCCCCGTGGAAGTGCAGCAGGCGCATTTCCGCCAGCAGAATCCGCCTGGCGCGGGTGTGCGAGGGTGGCCAGCAGGTCGGGCACCGAGAGACCGAACTTGGCCCGCTGCGCCCACCGAACTGGCCCGCAGCGGCCGTGCTGGCGGGCCTCGAAGAGCTTGGCCCGCACCCGATCAATGGGCGCTGAGCCGAGGGCCTCGCTGGCGGCAATGATCGCTCGGACGCTCATCGGCCTGCTCGGATCACCAAACCACCCCCTGCGCCCGGCTGCGGCCGACTTGCCGGCGGGCGCACAGGATACGCCGGAGGTGCCTCGAGGATGTGACCGCGCTGAGTGTTTGTAGCACTGTGCATAGATCACAGGTCCCGAGGGCCGGAGCAGCGACAGGGCGACACAACAAGTATCGGGCCTTGCCTTGTGCCAGAGGCATCCCCGAGGCCCGAAGTACAGCTGGCGGCCTGCTTTGCACGCGAGTCCTATCTTGCCTTCACGGGAGAGCGCCGCTAGTGATTGTGCGATAATATGTCAAATTTCAGACCGGGAAAACGCCACCCGAGTCGAGTTCCACAGCACAGATAGCTCGTGATCTGTCGGGCATCGTCCTCCTCACGCCTATAACAGGTGAGAGTGCCCGCCCCAAGCGCCGAAGTGAATGGTCTCACAGAGACTCCATCACGGATCCCAGTAAGACAGAGATGGATGCTGGGTCGACTTTAGTCGGTAGTAGAGCGAGCAGGGCAGGGAAGATCGGCGCCCGCTCCACTGCATTCCTACTCCCAGCGAGCCAGTCCACCAGATTCCCGTGTAGGCGCGCGCCTGCTGGTATCAGAGCCACGCGAGCCATCTTGCTACTTGAAACCTATCATCGATGCGCGCGCTACGCGCACTATCTGAAACCTCAAGGAGGATCGTCTTCCGATTGCTCGCGCCGAGCACCCTTGAGGATAAATTGGTTCATTCTAATTAGAATAGAAAGAACGCACGCCGTACGCGGCGCGGCACAGGGTCCAGGCGCTAGATGTGCCGCCACACTGCGCACTATCCGAGTCACCAGCACAATCGTCCAGCGCCGTTGCCTGGGGAAATATCCCAGAATATTTCGGCACTCTGAAGCCGCGGTCCGGCCAGAAATACCTCGGTTGGGAGAGTCAACGTCTCAACGGGCTACCCCCTCCATTCCCCGATCGTCCCCAGGGTATCTGGATTGGGCCGCCTCTCAGGCTGAGTGGCGGGAACCACCCTGCGCGCGCGGCTAATTGCTCAAAATGGCGGCCCTGGCCGCAGACGATGGGGCTCACACCAACGCTCTTTCAATGGCCGTCCAAAACGCAAATTAGCACTTACTTGCCATCTAAGCCACGATTGAGAGCGTCCAGCGGGCTTGGTGGGCGTAGAATCATCTCGGCCGCTTCGAGCGCAGCAAGGGCTTCAAGCTGGTGGCCTCAGCAAAGCCGGTGCCACAGCCGTGAGCTGGCTGAAAGAGACCATTTAATACGATGAGGTGCAACAGCGAGAGGATAAGCGAGATCCCTTCCAAATATCATCGCAATCGCGGGTCGAAAAGTCAATCTAACGTCAGTGGGTCCCCGTGGTGCGAGACTAGGTAAACTGGGAAAGGTTCTCAGAAGCTGGTTTAGTGAGCGCCGTGCATTGTTGCGCGCGTGTCCAATAACTTGAAATATAACCCGGCGCCACCAGAAGCCGCGAGAGGCCGTAGCCCGGAGCAGAATACTACCGCGTGTCTAAAAATTCTGGACGAAAAAACACTCTGAGTTCGCAGAACGTGCTATTTCACCCACGGCTGCCACGAGAGAGACTTGCAGAGAAACTCCTCGATAACCGAGCGCTGATTTTGCCGGTAGTAATCGGCCTCCCTGGTTCGAGCCGCTCCGAGCTGAGCGAACTGGAGCCCCGCCGATTCAGGTCTGCGCGTGGAGCCCTGGCGGCTTTTGAGCGGCTGAACGCTGGAAGAGTGTCGAAGCGGTAGTCTGGCCCCAACAAAAGCGGCGATTGGCGGCCGACAAAAAACGCTGCGTCCGGCTGGCTCGACCTGATACGGGTCCCTGGCTTTTGCCATCGTCCGCTCACGCCGTCGGCGAGCGTGATCGAAGCATCGTCTATGTGCACGAGGCCGGCGAGAGCAACACACACCGTTGCGTAGTGGCCGGTGCCAGCCACCTAATCCTCCTCGACGGACGTTGAGAGGAGGGGCCCACACCGCAATGAAGAAGCCTGATCGGCAGCGCTTCCGCCCAGGAAAGCGATTATCGAATACCCAACTACCAGCGCTCCACGGGCGGCGCGAGACTAAGGGCAAGCCAGCGGACAACCCATGAAGAGAGACGCCGACCAAGTGTACACCAGGTCTTGACATCTAGAAGCTCAAGACCAACATGGTCCGGCCGGTCTGGAGCACCCCACAGCGGCGGAACCACCTAGGCAACTGCCGGTTCGCTTGGTGCCCCACCAAACCGAATTCCAACGCACGCCTCAGGCGGGAACCAGATAAGGGATTGCTCTTAGGCACCAGAAGCATGCATCAGTCTAAGCCGCGCCAGGCACCCAGAGCGGTCGCGGGGGGCCTGCAGGGACGAGGCATTCTGCCCCCTTGATCGGCCAGAGCGCCCGACGCCAAGCCGGGCAGCAGCCTGGCCTTAACGCAGCACCCACCGCATAGCCAACACGTGTGCCCAAAGCGACAGGCTACCAAGGCCTGCGCACCATGCCGAGCCGCGCGTCCGTATCAGGCGCACCCCCGCGCTGACGCGCAGCCACCGCGTGGCCATTCTGCTCATCAGCGTTTTATCCAAGCACCTTACGGTGCCCGAAGGCCGGGAAGCGCCCCACGTCCCCAAAAGCAAGAAACAGTCACAGAGCATACGCCCATATCCAGGAGACACAAACTGCGCTCAACACTGGGGTGAGCCAGGCGTTCCGTCCCGAACCCATAGGCGATGCGCGCGCTGGGTGCTGAAACAATACCTGCACAGACCCGCACAAGTCAAAATCTCCTGGCGCCGAATTGCCCACGGGATCTACCGTGCTTGCGCATTCCATCGTGGGCGTCGATCTAAGCATCGGGTTGCCCCTCTGATATCGAGAGAGTCGCAGTGAGGATGTAAGGAGTCGCGCGCGCTGCGGCTGCGTCTTTAGCCTCTAATGGATCACGCGAGCGTATGACCACAGCTATAGCGAGGCAACACCGTGCCAGTCCACGTTTTCGCCGCAGAGAGAAAGGTCATCCCGCGCAGGAGAACAACTCTCGTAGAGACAGTCCAGTCAATTCACAAACCATCCCAGGGTCTTTGTTCATCTTGGCATCACACCACACACTAGAACTATCCTATCCAGTGTAGCCATTAGCGGAAACCCAGCGTTTCAAACGTTGGTCCGACGGCGTAGTTTTCTCTGGGCTCTTTCTGGAGAACCAAGTGGCTCATTATTACTGATGGTGTCATATATTGACCTTGAAAGAATATGAAAGGTTATTGTGCGTGGCCCACAAAGGGCACGGGACGGGAGGACTGTGGTTTTGGTAAAAAAAGAATAGGCACCGGAGTATCAAGCGGGTTGGTGCGTTAATATCACCACCCAAAAAACCAAAGCAGTCGGGTGTTTGAAGTAAGGTGGCCGAAAAAAGTTTAAATTTCAAGATGAATGAATACCGATAAAAAGCCAGTGTTTCAGGCGAACTAAGGACAATGCTCAGGGGGTAATTGCTCATCGGTCTTAAAATCCGCAATTTGGACGCTACATTAAAAAAATGTTCACAGCCACCGGACGAAATAGATACACTGACTCAACGAGGATTATGACAAGCGCCAAGGCATACGTTGCCATGTTGAAACTAACTAATGAAACGCGCTAACTAAGGCGAGAGTACGAGCCCGCGATGACAATCGTTGTTTTTATTTTCGAAAAGACTGAATGAAATCCCAGAAGTGAAATGGCTGGATGCTGGACTTAGAATTCAACTCAAAGTGGTCGTCATCCTAATTGCCGAAACTTTTACCAAATAGCAGTGGCTCCAGCAGACCTTTGTCTTGAACACGTCATTGATCATCGATTTGGAAACTCGCACTTATTGATCGAGACAACTGGCTTTTCATTCAAATAAGTAAACCAATCGGCACCCATGAAGTACCTCGATTACGGCTTAATCGAAGCGGATAGACACTGGAATTGCGCGAAAAAGGTGATTTTACCTCCATCGGTGGGCCGACAACAGCCTATCGCCAACAGGCACTTTTTTGTGCACGACACGGATTCAAAATTGGATAACAAACCTCACAAGAGTTTCCGTGTTCGCATCCCCAACAGGTTAAACGAGTCTAAAAATATCAAGTGGGGCTTTTTCAATGGTGGCAACAACAGTCCTGAGCGTAAACTTTAACCGTGACGCTTAGTTGTTCTGGCAATTAAACCAGCAACTATTCAAAATTACATGGTGACAAACTTGGCCAAAGCAATCGGCTACAGCAGAGTCAGGCTAATCAATTCATTGCTGACTAGATTTGTTGTCCTGTACCGCAACGATATTGTTAGCGGCGACCGCGGCTATATGAATAACCCGAGTTTTAAATAACTGGGCGGGTTTGCTGACGGCAAGTATCATATCAATGATGACCTGCCGCGTTACTCTTGCTGCCATTGCGTTATACCGTGATGATGAACGTGAGCTTCGATCAACAATTCGTTATAATAGACGACGAATAACCGCCGTCGTGCCTTCAGGGCTATCGTGGCTTGAACCAATACACCAAGCACAGGCGCAGAAGCCATTAGCAATTCCCTTTTTTAGTCTTCTCGAGCCCCTTCATTGGCCCGGTCCATGGGGTAGGCGGAACTGGGGCCTACCCACCGCTTATAGATCGGCTTTGCTGGGGGGCAGTACCGCTCGAATTTCGCGCCGAACTGAAGGGAGTCACGCACGAAATCCCGCCGGCCAATACGTGCGCAGGACTCTTGGTTGCGCGAAGAGTACTTGGGTAACCTGCAGGTTCGCGGCCAGTTTAGCACCAAGCGGGCTTTCGAGCGCCTAACTAATGGCCATGGGAACTTATCGGACAAAGCGACGTGACTATAATGACAAACCCTGTTCTCCGGAGTTTGGGCCGCGACGTTGATTGTTTAGCCGGCGGCCCTTGTTGTTTTTATTTGGTTGTGGCGGGGAAGCGTGGTTGGATATTGCCATTGCTTCGGGGGTGAGGCGGGGGGGGCGTGGCACATAAGAGACTGCTGCATACACCGCGCACGATTTTTCCATTGGGGCCGCAACGCAACGGAGAGCCCTTCCTGCGCCTAAGGGGAAACTGGATGGAAGCAAGTGCACGTTGGCTTACAGCGGGTGGCGTGAGTAAACCAAGGTACCCGGGTGCGGAATCACACTTGGATTCGGCGGCCGGTGGGGCTTTGGGGAATATACTCTCCCGGCCGAGCGCGTCCGGGCCGTTCAAATGAGCCGGCAGACCCGAACATTAAGCCCGCTGATATCGCCGGCCGTTGTGCGGGTCAACCTCAGATTTGCTGGCCGGAACTGTGGTACATCAACTAACTATATAATGAGATCCTAACCAGCTGCTGCCTTTTCCCGGGGTGGCGAAAGTTGGCCGGGGATGCGCTCTATAAGCCTCAGGGACTTCCTCGACGCCCAGAACCTAAAGTCAGCAAATAATCTGGTGCCAGCGCAGGGGCAATTATTACCTGTTGTTACGGCGACGCGGGTGGGGGCCGGATTCATGAGCTGGGGGCAGATTTGCCTTCTTCCCTTTGCAGCCCCCCGCCGGATTAATACTCTAGGCCGCGGTATTTATATTCCTTACGACGCCGCCGTCAATTGATGGCGGCAGAAACTGCGCCAAGCCCACTATAGATAATATCAACCGACAAGAAACTCATAGCTTAAATAAGTGTTGCTTTTTGAGGGCTCAATACTACAGGGGATCAGGACTCTGGGGTTTCTTCTTTACCGGAGGCTGCCGGCACCAAGGTTTTATGTAATAGACCAGTTTTAAACTAGGATTGTTCATGGGCCAACACCCCGCACATGGACGGCCTGATCTTTGGCGTTTGGGTCCAGCAAAAACCACGAACCGTGAGAGATAGGATCGTCACTCATCCAAGGCGTCGACCCGCTGGGCTCACGCGACTTTTAAAGCACCCGGGCCACAAGCAAACCTTTGCTGGAGCAGCTGGAGGCAGCCCGTTTGGGGCGCCCTCGCGAACCGGGCCGAGAAATCTGTATGCCTCTTTATATCCACTTAAGCCCAGAGCGGAGTTGGTGGCAGTATCAACGTAAATAGCCAACTAAATCTTAACGTATTCTAAGCTATCGTTGCCCCGGTACTACTTTCTATAGCATCAGAATCTAATATTGCTCCAAGATTCACGACAAAGATTGCAAAAAATCAACGACTACGCTATCTCGCTATTTCAACCTTATTCCTATCAATTTGACATAAAATACTTACCACTTCTTACAAATGCCTTAGAGCTCTTTGCCAAATAATAAACACCTGATATTAACAATTAAATATCATTCTGTTTTAATAGCCGTTGGCAATGGCAGGACTGGCCGCCGATTTTTGGAGCGCTGGTGGGGGTTCAGTCCAGGAAGCACGTAACGCAGAGCCTAATTTAAATTTTCCCTGTATAAGTTTGCACCCTGCTCCTCATTGCTTTTTGGAACTCCCCCATCCAGAGTAATCCAAAACGTCTGAATCTTAGGGTTGTGGCTTATTGAGCTCTGGAACCGGCCACTACCCGGCATACGTTCTATGAAAATCAAGCAAAATTGACAATATGTTAGC
>Ga0163217_1023725_pt1 | contig 10889 bp, 9 predicted proteins | sample SynspAceP_FD_185933 | JGI IMG/M metagenome (GOLD analysis project Ga0163217, IMG submission 185933) | Saline lake microbial communities from Ace Lake in Antarctica - Synechococcus sp. Ace-P (PacBio error correction) | ecosystem: Environmental > Aquatic > Non-marine Saline and Alkaline > Saline ...
GAGGGAGGAAAAAGAAATTGAAAAAAAAAAACCACATTTTTTCCGGCCCCCATACCAACAAAACAAAATTTTTTTCCCCCAAGACGCGGCCGGCAAAACAAACCGCGCGCGCCCTCGTTGCAACAGACCTTGTTAAAGCGCTATACCGCGGTAAAATTCACCTGCGCCAATCTTCATTACAAGGGCCAAGGCCGCCCCCGTTTTTGAATGACTGTACGTGGTTGAAAATCGTCCATAAACCCAAACACGCCGGAATCGAAACACAACGGGTCAATATTCCCTGTTTCGCCAACTCGCTGCGATCTCTAGCGCAGCACACGTGGGCAGATACACAGCAGTGCGCGTGTCGATCACTCTCACTCACGAGGCCACCAGAGCCTGCCCAGCGTCTATAACGCCAAACACGACACATCTCACACAGTCTGCGCAATATGAGAGAACGTGCCGTGAGTAGCGACACGAGTATTAGATCGACGTAAGAGAGATTTCGACATTCTTAAATAAATAGAACACTCTTAATCTTTCTCTTTCCTTTTATCCTTTAAATTTTTTATTGCTTGATCGGCGATGCCATGAATGGTCGCCCTAAACCACCCCACTGCCTCTTCCGCAAAAAATAGCAGGATGCAGTTTTTATGAGTCAGTCCGCAGATAATTGGCCGGAACGGCCATCGCGCTTCACCACGTCCTTTTTTCTAAAATCTAACAACCTGGTGCAATTCCTGTGAGCACCATGGCCCTTCTTGACGGCAACTTCCAGCACTGCAAACGCTGCAGTAATAAACAACACGGGCTTGGAATTTTTGCGGCCAGGTCACCAGCTTGAAAGTAATGTGATCAACGCGTTTAACAAATTTTTTGCACCTTACCTGTTCTTGAAAAGCACCGAATACTTTGCCATTGTCGTAAGCCAGTTTAGCGCCAATTTTCACCAAGGTGCCACAAAAAAACGACTTCTAAGCACTTTGAGAATGTTGATAAAACCACCTGGGCCGACCACTTTCGGACCAAACTTACTTAACGTTTAAATTGCCTTGATATCGGCCTGCCCCAATCCCAAATAGTGCCCGATATCCAAACCACCAACCTGTCGTAAAATCGACATTGCGCTCGTGTCAAATAATCGCCAATCTTGCATTCCAACGCCGCGCCAAGTCCAGCCGCCAAGATGCAGGTATGCCACCGTAAGTACCCATTCGGTCCGTTTATGTGAACAAATGCGGAGACTTTTTCTTCCGCGCGATCGCCGCCACGTACCGCCGCCGGCATGCCTATACCTGATTCACCAATGAACATTTCGCTTTTAGCTCCATCGCAGCACCGACGCCGCGAATAATTTTCCGATCGCCCAATGCAATTGCAGGAGCGCATTTTAAGGCACGACGAAGCAATTTCCAGCAAAGGCCGGGTTATAAACAGTACCAAAATTGGTTGTTTTGTGATCTTCGACTGTTGCCACCGTGATGGTAAGTCCACCAAAACACCAGGCACTTTGACTCTTTCGAATGAATAGAATGACCTCCGGCAATGTATTTCACTTGAGCGATAACAATACCTACCGCGTTCTTTGCGGCCGTGAGCCATTAGGCAGAATTTCAGCCAACATGGCCTCTTCTTCTACCGATAAATTACCGTCTTCATCGGCGTGGTTGGCACGCATATCACCACAACATTGAGAAGGGAATTTTTTATAAAGTTACCACTGCTCTTGTTCAATTCGATATCGCTTAACAAGGTCTTCCGTCGCCAAAGACGTTACTTTACCGCCGCTTAACAGAGGATCAACATAGGTACCCATGACTATGCTGGTAAATCACACTCCAGGTTTGTTACCGCGAATCTGACGCACAGTTGTGGTCAACACAACCTTGAGTGAGTAATAGAAGCTTCGAATAGCATCGTCCGCGTAATCATTTGCGCCATTTAGGTGCTTGTCCGGTATGACCAGAAAATGAGACGCTTTACGAGATTAGAGTGCGCCATTGTGACATGCCCCGTCCTTTACCCTGTCTACCGCAAACCGCAAATCATGGATCGAAGGGTTAACTGTTCGGATGCCCTTGAGCTGATAAATCGCTGCTCGACGGCCTTTGGCCCACGGCTTCTGCAAAAGAAAGACATACCAACGGTTGACCATGCAAACAGACGTCCGCCAATCTATGAGAACCCCGCTGCGTGCTCCAGAGAAATAACCTGTCTTCATTTTAATGCCCTCACATGTCCTGTTTTATTGGTTTGTTTTGGGGGATAGGTGATTTATGTTGTACACCCAACCTATTTTTATATCAAACGTTTATCAAGCTTGCTTTTTTTTGAAATATGAAGGAGCAAAAAATTAATAAATAAATTGTTGAAAAGCGACAACAATATGTGTCACAAATAGATTTATCGGCTTGAAAATACATAAAAAGCACTGTGTTTCTCCAGTCCCTTTGCCTTTAATAATGGATTAGACCTGTGAATAGCGTTCGGATTAAAACACTTAATAATCAAAACAATTAAGGTGATTAAAATGAAGAAGATAAAACTGCAGGGCCCTAGCCCTTGTCCGCTGGCTCTAGCTGTCTATTCAACGCCATCGCAGCGGAACCTGAATACACCCTAAGAACTGCATCATAGATGCTTCCGCATGTCGATGGCAACATTCCAGTTTCTGTGCCTTGGGCAGAAAGAGTCGAAACAGATCGAATGGTCGAATCAAATAGACATTTACCCACATTGCAAATGGGTCGGAAAAACCACCTCAGTTTAATGTTGATCACAACTCGCCAAAGGCATGTGTGGATTTGTCTTGGACAGTGGCCGGCTACACGTCCCGGGCGTTTCCAAAAATGACGTGCATTTGGAACTCCCTTTCAATTCCAGGCTCAGCAAAAGCGACCAGTATGGCGCTACAAGATATTTCCGAAAGCCGAAATGCAAGATAAATGAAAGATGCCACGTCATCGTCATTGGTCAATACTCACACCTCCAGGTTCTTTCACTCACGAGACAGAAGCCATTTAAAACGCTAGAAAGACTTGAAGGCAATGAAGGTTCGCGCCCCCAAACAAAGTCCATGTCAAGAAAGCCTTTATAAAAGTGTGGGTGCTAATACCGTCTTTTGCCCTGTTAGCAGAAAGCCAAGTGGCGTTATCGAAAGGCGTCATTGATGTAGCGGTATTTGCCTTTCGAAGTGGTATTTGCCAATGAAATATACAGTTGGTAAAGACATCACAACAGAATTTTGAGAGGCGCAGGTCTTATACAAAACACCTTCGTTTTCTCAAGAAGCGAACAAATCTATGACAGCCATAATCCTGCTGATCTACAAAAAAAGTGATTGATAACAATTCTGGTAATTGCGTTACGGGCACATCTGGGGGATTTGTTGATAACTACGAAGTGTGTTGGCGCGTAAAATACGCGGTAGGATCAGGCAACAGCTTGATTATATCGAAGGCCAGACACGCTCGCGGGAAAAAAACCCATGGCGCCTATTAACCAGCCAATGGTTGAAATGACAGAACGATGACGACTACGACGACAGCGGTTTTTATAGAACAAAAGACCAAAGCAACTTAATCAAAAAATACGAAGCACTTTTAAAGCCACTTTGTTGGATGAATTAAAATGACAGTTATTCTGCCAATATATACAGGCGATCCTTCTGGGTCGCTTAATCAAAATATTTTTCACCAAGGCGGTCTTTGTGATCTTGCATAGGCCGCCGTCACTGTTGCGAGCATAATAGGTCGAACGCACCGTTTGGACAATCGATTGAAGGAGAATTATGAAATCACTGAAATGGGTCTGGCCATGGGTCGTGTTTCTCTTGCCCGTTGTTATGTTGCGTAAGTGGTCCACGTGATTTCGACCTCTTTACAGCGCCATTTAAAAAATAGCACAATTACGAAACATGTGAATATCACGGCGGGACATCGTATATTTAACTGTGACCGCATTGTCTTGCCTATCAAAATGAGGCCTCAGTGGGTTTGAGCAAAGAACTAATCTGAAACAAAAGCATGCGCTTGAACTTCCCTTGTGGACATTCATTGTCGGCGTCACGTCCAGATGACTGCCTGTGTGGACTCTGTGGCCTTTTTACAAACTGTTTTCCCGTGTTCTTCTAGGAGTGCGAATGAGTAATATTGCAGCCTGGCAATTTTTTTTTTTTTGTTTTTTTTAATGATGGGCTTGTGTTTGCTGTTTTAATGAAGCATTCGTATCCGATCGCGTTGGCCTGTTGGTGTGTGGCGCGGTGGGCTATTCCATGATGGCGGCGTTCATGCGTTTAGAGTATTTAAGAACCGCGCCGTCTCTAAATTGTTCAAAACTATGACCTTGTCCGTAGTGCCATTGTTTCTATAATGGGCGAGCTTGCCACACCTTCTGGCATACGGGCCGAGTTAAATTTAAAAACCTGCAAATACGTGGATTGGACGTCAGCGCGGCGGTAAATGCTATGGCGGCCCGTAGCGGGTTTTGCGGCATTCGGGGCGATTTGTGGTGTCATCCTTGGCAACCGCGTCCACATGGGGAAAGTCGCGTAGCCTGAATGGAAGCGCCTTAACTATTCTGGTAGTGTGGCAGCGGGCGCGTTAGCCGCTGGTGCACATTGGGGATTTTTGAATTCCACCTCTATGTGCTAAAATCATTTTTGCGTTCTCACGGAAACAAAATATTTCCCCAAAATGTTCAAATTGCGCCTTTTATTCCTGGCTTTCCTTCACTGGACGGGCGTTACATTCTTGCTATCCGCAATTTACTAAGAATTACCCAAATGCGGGGGCCACGTGGTGAAAAAACCACTGCTGGCAACAAAAATAAAAATCGACGAAGAACTATGGCATAATTAACGACGATCTTTTAATCGTATTGGCGGCATTTTACATGGGGATTTTTCACCCCAAGACAGAAAAAGCCGCGTCGTCGGTGTTATTTTGACAGCCATCCCTAGGCCGTGACTCATGGGAAAATGCTCTTTGATGGCCTGTTGGTGTTTGTCCCTTGAAAAAGATAATGCGCACAGCGGGTGTCTGCTGCGCATGAATCGTTTTCATCGTGCTAGTCGGAATTTATTTAAGTGTGTTATCGCGCTTCTAGGTGTGCCTGATCTAGGTGTCGACTCATTTCAGAAATTCGGCCTGTCGCCTGATCACTAATTCTGGTGCTGGATGCTATTTAACCTAATTTGGTGATGGTGTTTCTTAGACAGCTTACGATGATTTTGCTCACCATTCCAGTGTCCGATTTAAGCTTCCCGATGATTATGCCATGGATTGGCTATCCAACGCAGATGTCGGCATTCTGGTTGCATATCGTGAGCGTTGATCGTCGTCCCGAGGTCGGCTCATCATCACCCCCGTGGTGGGCATGAACGTTTTTATCATTAAAATTCCTTTGATGATAGCCTTAAACTAAAAGATGTGTTTTAAGGGGGGTGGTTCCATTCTTAATATCCGATTTTGTGAAGAGTTCGCATTATTGATATCTCTTCCCACAGCATTACCGCTCAAGTTTTTGGTCCACTTAGTCGGTTAGTTTGCATAAAAAAATATCCCCCAAATGCTGGTTGTCCCAGTTAACGGGGGTTATTTCATTTAATCCGTATTTTCTATACCCTACTCAAACAGTTTACTTTACACCAAAATAACGTTTTATATTACAATAATTGATTATAAACAAGGTAATGGGACCTAAAATGGCTGACGATACAAAAAAAAGCTGATTCAACAGTGACATTCGGAATACTTAATTACACCTTGATTTGGCTATCGCTTGCGAACGCGCCCAAATGAATTTTTTTCAGTAAACGTTTTCTGAAGTTGTTCTGATCTGGTATGCAGTCCTGGTTATTGCCCATTATCGTGCCATTGGTGGAACCGCAAGCCCGGGTTTAACACAAACGGCGGTAGCCTCAAGCTCTAGCAATGAACCGCTCGCATGGTTGCTGCTGTCGACAAATTAAGAAAAAATGGATATTTTAAAGCGCCCGTCCGATAAAAACGTCGCCGCTCTTATGCGCTATTATGACAAATACGGGAAACATTTTTTCAGACATTAAGTGCAGCGTTATGGAACATAGCAAACGTATGGCCGACACGTTTGAAAGGTGAAAATGAAATAGAGTGTTACTAGATAACAATTAGAGACACGTTATCGTTCAACGTTAAAGCACGAACATGGCCGACGACAAGAAAATTCAGCCAATGCTCTACGCTTAGTTCGTAAAATTTGTTAGCTGAACTGTCCAACGGCCAATCAACTCACCTTTGAGCGCCGTCTTGAATTTCAAATAATTACATTACCCGCCTTCAAATTCGACAGCAAAGGCTGCTCTGCTTGCTCTTGCCTTTAATTAATCAAAGAAACCGCTTTCAGCCAAGTTATTGGTTCTTTTCAACGACCCCTACAAATCTCTCTGTCGCGCACTTGGTTCCGATGCTAACGTCTGACTTCATTCAGCAACAACGGCAAAACCTCGACCGTTGTTTTCTCTCGCTCGCTGCCGCCTCAATGGCCGCATTAAATCGTAGGTTAGTTGATCCGAATGCTCGATACTTTGAACATAATAGACCCCACCAGCTGAGACTGCTTATCCAATTCAGCAAGCCCTCGAGAGAGCGCGCGAGTGATGCTGATAATTGCGCATCACGGTGACGGTATCACTGACCACCCTGAACTGCTTTTTTCGCAACTATTATCTGTCTGTGAAGGTCGCTAAAAGCCAATATCAGCGCCTCAGACACGCCCCAAGTTCCACGATTGATTTGATCGCTGAGAAATGGTCGCAAACTAACGACTTTTATACAGACGACCATGCCAACGTCAGAATTTGGGTTATAAAGACGCCTCTAACCAAACAATACACCTCGAACTATCAAACGCGCTTAAAACGCTCAGCAAACAAACTGGCCTTCGCTTAAACGCTTCCAAATCTGCGTAGTCCCGCTGAACTGGACTCATCTTCAGTTGCAATAATATTCTTATGGTGTCTTGCCTTTTGATTTGCTCAAAGCTTAATTAACCCATACCACCGAGAAAAAAGATTCATTCGCTTTCAAAAATATGGCCGCCTCATACAAACTCAATAACGGCGTTGATCGCTGTAGCGCGGAAATTAATATTTTTGATCTTCAACGAGAGCTGGTAATCGTCCGTGTTAAAATCATTACAGTGTAAGGAAAAACTGTTTCAACAACCATCTAAATCCGGCTGTAAGATAACTCGTAACCACGGCTTCATCACCGTTTTTCTTTTTCCAATTCTAACCACCAACCCAATGCTGGCGTTTTTTTGGATCGAGTTAAAAAGCCCCTGTAGTGTGTCGTTTCCGAGAAAATAACTAAGGCACTAACTCTGATATTTTTCTACCTATAATGGCCTCTTTCGAAAAAGCCAACTCATCAGTGAAATTTTTTTATGACCGATGTTATCACGCCCTCAGGGCTCAAAATGATAACTATACATTCTTGGTCTAAACTTTCTTTTACTTGATTTAAGAGAGTACAGCTTCTTCCTTTAATGCCTTAAATTCATTCTTCAAACTCTTGTTAAATCATCCAGCTCTCCTCAACGCCTAATCTAACAGCTGTCCTATAACTAAACAACGCACACCGGTTCAACCCAATAATAATATCTTCGCATAATACTTTTCTAGAATCAATTTATGATTCAATCATAGCAATATAGCTTAGCTAAAATTATCGTAAATCACGTCAAATCAATTAATTTCAGCAATAATAAGTAGCCAATTCATCTGTTGAGTATGGTTTCAAGCCACATTAATAGAAGAGAAACACGTGTTCCAGCGCCTTCATTTATCCTCCGTCGTTTTTAGAGACCTGTTCAAAATCGGAATAGTCGTATTTAAGATAAAATTGCAACAAGGCCATCGTCAAAGACGCACCTTTAAGTATGAATGTGCTCTCACCCAGCGCCTTAATTTGATCTCTGTCTATCATTTTTATCAATGCTTTCTAAGTAAACTCTGGACTCGCTTCAAAACCATCAACCACACTTTTTAAAGAGATCGAACACTGCCACCAAACCGTCCAATATAGAATCGAATATCTCCACGTTTCGTACGAATGGCTGTCTCCACGCCTATAAGCTTTCACGGCGAACCAAGAGTAACGTCTACCTCCGTCTTTTTGCCTACATACTGCAAGATACAAGCGATCATCCAAATCGATAATCTGAAAGGCTTTGCCAAGGTGATCATTCATGCCCGCCATTAAAGCACGCTGACGAATCATCCTCTGACACATTAGCTGTCCATAGCAACAAATGGGAAGAGAGGTGATGGCCCATTTTTTCGGATTTGTCTTGTTGCTTTTCCAACCATCTATGTCCTGGCATCTGCAATCCATCCACTAGGTCGAAGGCGCCTTCAGCGTTATCCAAGTACAATGGCAACCCCTTCCAAAACCACAGCTCTTCAACAAACGGTAAACGATTAGCGCCTTCTGCGACTAAATATTCCTGTCGCGACTTACGATTAAAGGCGTTTATCTTCTACTAGTAATAACTTCTATTCCCGAGCCGAACTTCGTTTCAATCGATCATAGCTTTTCGACACCTTATTGTGAGAGTAATGCCCCCATTGAATAAAGACTCATAAATCCATTTCAGATAACTGACTTAAATGTCGTGGGCTTTAATAAATAGCCGTGACTGAATTCCAAGAGAGCTTTCAAGTTTTCATTAGTGCATTGGCCAATTAAAATAGTATTTAGGAGACTGTGGTTGAAAGTGTGAAAACTCGCGACAATTTCCATGCTGGTCACGTCCGTACAAAATCTGATTTTAATATCAACTAAGAACAACATCAAACAGGCCATCATCTTCTGCGGCTTATAACTGTGTAATAACCTCTTAACCTCTCAGCCTTTTCATAAAACCAACCAAGAAATTATAAATTGCCATTCGCGTCAATATAGCCTGCGAAGCAGGATATTGTCTACAATAGAATACGGATGGGTTTTTCGTGCTTGTACATTCACATTTCTCTACTGGAGCTTCAGCAACGGGCAAATCAATTCGGAACTAGAAACGACTGCCTGACCCCAATAGTACTTTTCAAAAACATTTAACACCCCGCCCATTAGAGCGACAAAACGACGGCAAATAACCAAACCCTAATACTGAACCAACAAAACGTCGAGTCGTCGAAGACATCCGCTTGAGAAAATACGTCAAAAACAGACTCTATTTGGTCCTTCCTGAAATACCCCAATGCCAGTGTCTGTAATAAGAAATCGTTAAAACGGATACTCCAGACTCCAAATCGCTGTTTTTTAATTCCTAAAATCACAGCTACCGTTCTAACGTGAATTTAAACCGCATTTACTCACCAAAATTTCAATGAGCACCTGCAATAAAACCGCAGTTTAAATCGCGACAAGGAAAGTGAGGAATGTCTTTATCAATAATCAAAATGAGCTCAACATCATTTCCCAGTGAACTTCCAGAAGCACGTAGAAAGTTAATAAGAGGTAAGATTTCATATTCGAAAAGGTACGCTTTCCAAGTTAATTTAACCCGCATCAACTTTGGAAAAATCTAAAAATCAATTAATTAAACAAGCCAAAAAGATTTGGCTGAAAATAATGGCTTTTGGAAACATAGTCGTCTTGCTGATGCGTTACACGGACGTTCGTTATCCAACTCCAACATGCCCCAAAATAGCATTCATCGGGGTGCGGATTTCGTACTCATATTCCGCAAAAGCTTGATTTGCGGCACTGGCGCATCGCTTCATCTTTTTGCCACGCACAACAGGCTTCCAAAACTTCTCTCGGCTGTAATCACTCGATTAATATCCCGCCACAGAAATGGCTTTTCCCCACTCGGCATCTCTTCATAGAACGCCAGTCTGAACATACGAATGTGCTATCAGGTAGCAAGAGCGCAATGACAAGATTCGTAATCACCAATGCCTTTTATGGCAATTTGCAATGCAATGCGGAACGCACTCTGTCCTCGGGATGAACCCTTTATACCCAGTGCGCATTAAGTAACCCCTTCATTTTTTAATGTCCGTGGGTACTGTAATATATCGAACATAATTTCGTTCCAATCCAGATATTTTTCTATCCAAGTCCAACGCCCAGTTGTGCTAACCTCTGCCGCCAATAAGTAACTGGGTCTCGAGTCAGAAACTAAAGCAATGCTGGCTGGCTTCGCTCGGTAATATCTATAGCCAATTCCTAAAAGCCATCACGTTCATCGGTCACTGTTCCTTCATTGAGTAATAACCAAAGACAAACCGGTTGCCTTCCCATATTTATGCAATATAGGTCCATTCTTTGCTATCGAGTTATCTCGAAATGCTTTAAAGATCAATACTTCCATAGATCTGAGACTAGGTACCGCAGTTTCAAAAAGAGCATCACGCTCTTTACAACCCTCTGCTTAACATGGAAACTAAGAGGTGTCATTTGACCACAACCTCTGCGGCAGAAATACCCAGATTCTTTTGTGCGCCACTATTAAAAAGATTGATCTTACCGTTCATGTCGGTAGCAATAATCGCAATTTCAGGACGAGCGTCTAACACGTCATTCAAAAGTAAATTAATTTCGGTGAAGCTCTAAAAGTGCGCGCTCTTTTACTTGGCTTTCTAAACTGGAATGTAAGTACGAATTTTAGCTCGGCTTTTTTACGTTCAAGAAAATTAACACGCAACACTGGTTTCGAAACACCAACTACTAAACGATTAGAGTCAAAGATAGGAGAAACAGTCAGTGCAACCGGAACATCAGACCGATTTAGTTTTCCTACGCGTTCTCAAAATAATAAGGAATTTTTTGTTAATCAATTACAGAAGACAAGAAGTCGACCATTATCTGTCAATCTTGAAAAGGTCGGCTGAACCAAGTTCAAAAAAGACTGACCAAATC
>Ga0163217_1030621_pt1 | contig 10889 bp, 10 predicted proteins | sample SynspAceP_FD_185933 | JGI IMG/M metagenome (GOLD analysis project Ga0163217, IMG submission 185933) | Saline lake microbial communities from Ace Lake in Antarctica - Synechococcus sp. Ace-P (PacBio error correction) | ecosystem: Environmental > Aquatic > Non-marine Saline and Alkaline > Saline ...
CTGAAATGGCAAGGCCGGTCTGGGTCACGCACGTAGGGGCTTTGGGCGCGTGCGAGCACAAGTATTGCGGTTGTCGAATTCCTGGTGCTGGCTGCACTTGTCAACAACCGCCCGAATGTTATCACCAAGGGATCCTGTTTTGTTGTGCAGGTCTATTGGGCTTTCTACGAATCTTCTATCTTTCTTGTACGCGGCGTGTCGAACGCAAACGAGAAGAACAACTTGCGTGCCGGGAACGGGTAATTATGACGACGATTCATATGATGACCCGACCGTGGCCGCGAGAGTTCGAAGAGGATGAGTGAGCGAGGGAAGTGAACCGGGACCGGCGTATGGGACCGAGTGCGGCAGGGGCGGGCCGGGTGGAGACCGAAGTCTCGCTGCGCCGTCTGAGAGCACCGATGAGTTCGGATGTGTCGTGAGGCGGCTATCGTGTCATGGCGCAGAACACAAGAGGCCCTGACGAATCTGGGCGCCAAGTTGAGTAGAGCGGTTCAGAAAAGCGAGTCTGTCCTCCCGCTGCTGGTAGGGTGTTAGAGCCGTGCGGCGGGGGAGAGGGCGGTTTGCCGGCCAAAACACCACGCAAGTTCGCCGCTGACTGCCTGCAGAACAACGCGCTGCTTTGGGGCCCGTCGGACGGTGGATGGGCAAGTCCCGCACGCCCCTGGTTCAATGGGCCAGCTTTGCACGCCCATGTCCGCGAAAGCCATGACCGGTTCGCATCGTTGAGTTGCAGCGTCGGAAAGACCCTGCCGTCGGTGGGCCGTGCCGTTGCTGACCCTGCGCGTGGCCCCGCCGCGGCAAAGCGTTTTAATCCTGAAAATTGTGATGAACTCAGCATTTTTGGTCATGACGATGCGACGATCCCAGACACGAATCGCTCAAAGGCGGTGCTGGATTGCGGGATCGAGGGGCGGCCGAGAATTCGTGCTTTTAATGCACGTCGAACACGCCGCGAGCTTGTGAGAACCAAACTCCGCGCCATAAATGATCGATAAACCGAACGCGGTCCGCCATCAAACCCCTGCCGAAGCGGTTGCGGAAAAAGTGCATTGTCGGAAATCGCTGCCGGGCTGTTGGTTGGGTGTTTCACCCCTGCGATCAAAAGCAATATCTGGATATGAATCGCGGCTAACGCGATGCCTATTGGCGTAGAGATTGACGCAAGACCCTCAAATAGCGAAGCCGATTGAGTGCAGGCCACGTTCGCGGTTTGCCGCGCGGTTCGGGTCGTGTGGCCGTGGCAAGTATTTGGTGTGTTGAATCTGGCCTGGGCGGCGCGGCGTCACTTTTGTGACCACGCAATATAGGTCAGCTGCGGCCCCCTTTTGGAGGGCCGCAAGTACCAACATAACACAGAAAATCAGCTTAGTTCAGATAGGTGTCGGGTCGAACGCTATCAAAGTTCCGTTGCGGACATCGAAAGTGGACGAAATGAATTGTCGTCGCAACGCCGCCGGCCAATTTGTGCGATGAACTCGGCCCTTTTGGTGGCCGACACTATTCCCGTACCTTTAGGCCGACCCGTGACACATTGGCCGTACGTTGCAGAGAACGAGCTCAAGCAGACATTTCAAAGGGTGGCGGAATCACGACGAATCGGCACGCCCTTTCGCGCACTATTTGGTGAATCCTCGCGTAGCGAAACGGTAACCGCTAAAATCGCGCCTTCACGGCAGCACCCGGCCGGTGCCCTTGATGTTTGATTGCTTCGTTCTTGCCCTTGGAAATAGGCGCGGATGATGCTGCCCCTAACGGCGGCCGGACATGCGCCCGCGACGAAATTGCGGCTGTGTGGGTCTTGGCCCACCGTCAAGCGACGGAGTTTGGCCGCCGCGGGTTCGGGTTTTGGTGCAGCGAGGCTTCATCCACGGGGGCAGGGGCTTGCTGCACTTGGCGGGTTGGTGTGGGCGATCCGGTGCCTCGGCAGGCTTGGGTGTCGGGGCGGTGGGTGCCGGCGCAGTGGCTGTTTGCCGCGCGCACGTGCGGCGCTGCGGTTGGCGCGGCCTGATTTTTTATTTTTTTTTGTTTTTTTTTTTTTTTTTTTTTTTTTTTTATTTGCGCGACAGGGATCAGCAGTGAATTGACTTTTCGCGGACAGAGAAATCAAGCACACGAAGCCCGTTCCATTCGCCAGTTGTTTCAAAAACCGGCAACGGCCATAGAGGCGTGCGACTGGTAATAGGCGTGGTCTAGCGCGTTCGACTTGTGGCGGATGGGTTCGATCCGGGTTCTTGTTCGGCTGGGTTTTCGCGGGGTCATGGTCTGGGCCGACGGTAGGGCGGTGTTTTGGACGCCGGGGGTGGCCGGGCGCGCGGTTGATCGCGCCGCCGGCCAATGGATTGAATATCGACCGCACGGTGGTGATAAGACCGGTACCAGATGCCCCCGTGCAGGTGACGGTTCGGATACACGCGTCGGCAAGGCGATGATCCTCATCCCTTGCGGAGGGGGACTGTGGCGTCCGATGCCGTTATAATAGCGCGACAGGCTGCCCACCAGAGTCGGATCCTCCTACGGGGTCCGAGCGAACGAGAGCCGGCGCAAGTCGTGGTACCACGCGCCGACGCCACGGCGACCTGATCCTTATTAGGGGCTAAGGAGGACCACGCTGTGCGCTCAGACGCTGCGGATGTGCACGCGGAGAGAGGGACCCGTCGCGAGCTGTAGGACTCGGTTTACCTGCGCGGCACATCTGTGCGCGCGTGTTGAACCACCGTCCACCAAAGCCGCCGCGAAAGTGCGCATGAACTCCTCTATGTCCGGGCTCTGGCGAACAGTGCGAGCGACGCATAAGAGGACGCGGAAGAGAAAGCTGCCCGAAAGGCTGACCGGTATCAGCCTGAGGCGGTGCGCGCGGCCACACGTATTTGTGGGTCATTGCTCGTCCTCGTATTCGGGATGCCAAGTCATCCGGCGCACTGTGCGTCTCCTGGGTCCCATTTAACGGGCGGAGTCTCCCGAAAACTGCTATAATTATGCGAAGTCCCTCAAGGAAGACTCGCTACGTGGGTCTGCCGGACTCCTTTGCAATTTTAGTGCCTCGTATCGTTGTCCTCGACTCCTATCCAAGCATGCGGAACAAAGGCGCAACTTTTGCCGCAGCAGCTCGTCGTAATTCCAGCCCGGTCTCTGTTTTGCCGCACCCCGGCGACCAACTGCGCCTTTACTGGTTTAACGAGTCTTGAAATCAAGTTTCCGTAGGTCCAGCCTGGCGCTACCAGGGCACCAGCATTGGAATGCGCCTTTCGAGAACTGAATTGAGTTTGGTCGCAATGCCGCCAGAACCATGCGGGCCCGGGGTCGGTTCTTCGGCGCAGCCGTGACAAATGATCCCGCATCAAGGGGGCTGTTTCGCAAACCAAGCTGCCATCGCCGATGATCGCGTGATGCTCTCTGACACCAGGGCGAGGTCCCATCGAAAATCTTGTCGGCTCCAACAACTTCAACCGTATCAACTGAGTGGCGTCGAATGAGTAGACGACGTCGCCACTCGCAAGCTTAATGCATCGGAGGTCGAGATGCCCGCGCGTTGATAGGCGCAAGACATTCGACTGTCTTTCAGACTCGAGCACCCAATTGATCGCATGCGCCGACGACACCTATCTCTTCGAGAAAAGCGCCTGTCGTGCATTCAGGGACGTGACATATCCGGGTACGGCGATTCCAGTGGCGGCTGTATTCGTCCTGTGGCCGCAGGCAAATCGACAGGTGAATGTGCTCTGCCGTAGTGCGCGCGAGGCAAATCCCAGCCGGAGCGGACTAAAAACCGGCCCCACTGGCGATCTGTTCCATCGCGTTAGACACGGGGCGTCGGGTTCATGCTTTGCCCTTTGTGAGTCGGGAGTGGTGAGAGGAGTATATCGTGAGCTATCGTTCGCGGGTGCGCCGGCCCGGTGGCAATTGGTGCCTTTTGTGACTACATCGTGTATAGATTGCCGCCAAAGTTAAAGCGCGTCAAATGTATCATGAGCAAGTCAGGTCAGCGCGGCGGCATGCGGCGTGACGTTGATATAGCCGTCGAGGTTCAAGCGCGCATCCGTGCCAGCGCTGTTGCGCGGGTGATTCTGTGTGTATCCCGGCCCTTGGGATCCACAAGAACCTGCCGCCCCGAGGGGGACAGCTGCGGATGTAGAGAAACGTGGGTGTCGCGCCGCAACCCCTTGAGCGGCAAAGGCGGATTAACCCTTGGACGTCGAACGGCAGCCACGGGGGGAAGTTCACGTTGTAAACAGACTGGTAGCCCGACCCGTGGGGCGGCGTGGCGTCCAGAATGCGCCGGATCACATCGCCCCGTGTGATGCGCAGCTCCAAAAGGGATCGTCAGATCGCGGTTTTTCCGGACCATATATCGCGACAGGGCCACTGCGGGCGATGCCTGCAGCGGCTCCATCGCGCCGCCGATTGTGCCGGAATAAAGCGGTGTTTTCAGCCGCGTTATTGCCGCCAGGTCACGCCTGACAGCACCAGATCAGACGGCATCCAGCATACAGTCGTGCAGCGCCGCATCACGCAGTCGGCCGGGCTGCTTCGACGGAAAAAGCGGCGGTCGCTGACGTTCTCGACCATCAATGGGTTTGGTGTAGCTGATGCAATGGGTCGCCCTGGACGGGCCGCGGATTGTGACACAGTAGGAACATGGCGAGTCAGTCGAGCACCTTGCGAGCCGCGCGCGTCACCGAGACTAGTGCGGTTGGCTACAGCGTGCAGGGCTCCTTAACCAAGACCCGGAAAAGCATGAATATCCGTTCGTCTGCCTCGCTGATTCAGTATATGTCGCAAATAGAATTGCCCTTGCGCTTGATAAGTTCGACGAGCGCGGCGCGCCGAAGCAAGGAGCCTTCGCGCATCAAGTTAAAACAGGGCTCGGGAAGCCGCAGAGGTTGCGACCACGAAATTTCCAGCGGCCTGCGACTGCGCGGCCGTGTGTAGCGCTGTGCTTCCGACCGCCCGAGTGGTGAAGACGTTGCGCCTGCGGCGCGCTGTGTGCGAGAGGCGCCAGGTCGCTCATCGACTGTCACGCGCGGACGCCCGATACTTATAGATCAACGCTTTCGGTCTGCCACTTTTGGCCAGCGCGAATCTGTTGCGGCCCTTTGGGGCCCATAGCTGCCAAAGATCTTTGGATCGCCGGCAACGACGAGAATGTATAAGTAACGACACCTGACCCGGAGTGGCCCCTATGCGAGCGCGGTGCCACATAGGTAATGCGAGCGTTCGAGGTGGCCGTGACGTTACCACGCGACAGATTTTCGCCACGTCCCTGGCCGTCGATGTGATCGGTCGGGGCCAATGGGGCGAGCGGGACGGCAGCTCGCTGACCAGCCCATAGACACGTATCGGCCTGCCTCCATCTGGTCGTCGACATGGGGCCGCGAGCGCCAGGGTTACGTCTCATAGAGCAGCGTGCATTGCGGTGAGTAAATCGCAATGCGCGTGGCACCGCTTGAGCCGTCGCCTGCGCCACGAAGGACCGATGGCCGTACGACCCCGAGGGCGCTTGCCGAGAGTGCGCCGCTGGGGTGGTCTTGGCCACCTACGCCACGAGCCGACTAAGTGCCCGGGGCTGTCGCAAAGCGCTTCGGCCAAAGCGGCGCACCCCGCCCTAGAGGCCGCGGGAACGAGCCGGGAATAATAGCCTGAATTTTGGTCCTAGGTGCTTGCTGAGCCACCGGTCCCGCGTCGAAGTAGGTGGCGCGGGGCGTCGACAGGCGGCACGGGGCCAATACGGGCGTGCAACAGCAGGGGCCAAGTACGGCCGTGCCTAATTCGGCGCGCGGGTCAGCCCTCTGTCGGCAGTTCACCCTCTACGCCCGAGTACGTCTCGTCAGCTGTCGACAGTACCATCGGCGTCGCTCGGCCACGCGAGGCGCAACGATTCCCGTCCTTCTGATTTCCTTATGTCCGTACTCACGAGACGGTGGAGAGCGCGTCCGGTTGGATACGCCCGCGGCAGCTCCCGGGAGGCATCTGACGCTCCCGCGAGTTCAAGCTTCAGACACTCCAAACAGTCAAGCTTTACTCAGGGCAGAGGTTGGGCGCTAAGGAAATCCCTTGCTGGCGTTGGCCAAGCATCAGAACAATTTGGTATGCACGGATTGTCGGGGAGCACTCTTTTCGTCGGTCCGCCATAGGGTGCCTCTTGTGCGCCTCGGTGTCGGGAAAGGTGGTTAGACCGCTTTGAGCTAAGCGAGAGAGACGAGCGAGTCTATTGATCGATAACGCAGGGTCGAGGACGGCGCAGGCTGGCCGCACACGAGACTGGCTATGCTACGGTCTCCGTGCCGAAAGCTTTGCCAGCGGCGCGGGGCATAAACCGAATAGGCGGTGCGTAGGGGTTGATCCCTGCGTCCCCGTCCTTGGCGGAAATTGTAGACGCCGACGTAAGCGCCCTTATTCGGCGGCTGCGCATTGTACGAGATACCCTTGATTGATCTGGTCAGTAGGGTGACAGGTAGTCGCCCGAGAAGCGAGCGCATCGCACACTCACTGCGGGGCCATGTTGCTGTGTTCGCGCCTCTGCTTCGCCCACGGCGCGATACAACCCGTCAAGCGAGAGAACTTGGTAGGCGAGTCCACGAAGGTGCTACGCGCATTTCTTCTCTGACATGGTGCGGCCACAGCTTTTTCGCGCGGCGTGTCCACACCGTAAAAAGCACGGCCATGCTGGGGCGGCGAACGCGATGCGGAAGTGAACTTCCTTCGCGCCGGCATCAGAAACTCAATCTCTTTGATCTTGCGGCTGGTTGGTCCCACGGTACGACCGAACCCGCGTCGTCAACCAGAATGACCCGCTGGCCCCTTGAAATCAGCGCCCGGCGTATCGTCTCGCAGGCTTCACGTCCGCGACGCACCGCAATTGCCTAACGGATCTGGTATGCGCGTCGGCCGGTCGAATGAAGGTTTGCCCTGGCGCCTGGTACAGTTCGGTTGCGTATGATCCCCATTCCGCAGATCAGGGGGATACCCGGAGCGTCCGAGCTAAAGCGCGCGCGACGGATAGGCTGCGGCCGTGCTGCTCGTAGCTCTCTCACGGCAGACATATCTCGCGACGTCCGCGAGGTATCGGGAGGGTCCAGTCTTTGGTCTCCTAGTCTACGAGCCGAGTCCGAATCGCGGTTGCATAAGGACGGACCGCCCGCCAAGGGATGCAAATGTCAAGGGACGGCTTGATTAGGAAACCGTGTTCAAAAGATTACAAAACAGCTCGGCGCTGCCTGACGCGCGAAACGGAAATGCTGTTGTCGAAGCGGACCTTTGAGGGAAGGTGAGTTTGTACCAGCCATAATTCGCGCGTTCCGGATTTCACGAATCGAATTCTGCCCACCGATGAGGATGTGCAAGTGCGCAGGGTTCCCAGGAGTCTGAGGCCGCACCAGACCCGTACACCGCGCGGCCCGCGATGAAGCTCTCCGAGCGAGGACGACGAGCGACACCAATGTGACTCCACGCGCGCCGCATGAGTTTTGGTCGGGTCAGGCCACAACGAAAACGCGCCTCGACACGGCGCAGGGCGCTGCCCATCCTGGAGCTTTCACAAGTGGCTCTCGGGGATGTTTTGTTTGGAGCAGAGCACAGAGCGAGGTGAATGATACATTGCGCTATCCGCCGAGGACTGAACAGATCCGAAGACCTCCGCCGTTCCAGTATCCAAGCGCGAAGCGCACGGGGGCGTTGGCGTAATGTGGGACGAGGGCCGATATATAAATGCGGAAAGTCGCCTGGCTACCGCCCATGCGAATTCATCGCGAGAGAGAACGGCATTGTCATCGGTGGCACGGGATCCGGCCTGCGTCAAGCGCCATCCGATGCTATGCCCGACGGTCACGAGAGACAGGGCGCGCACGGCCCGATCGACTAGAGATCCTCGCCGAGCGCAGCGTCTCCATGATTTTTTTGGCGAGGTAAAAGTTATCCCGCGCACATAGCCAAAGCGGCGCGCGCGATTGGAAGCCGGCGGGTGGGGTCATAGCTGACAGATCCCGCCCGCTTTCTTGGACCACGGGCTGCAGCAGCCGTGCAGGCGCGAGGGGGCGCATCGAAAAGTTCGAGCGTCTGCAACGCCAATCACGCCGCCACACCCCACATTCTTTCTCTCACACGTTTTATCCCATCATCTGCGGTCAACGCGAGATGAACGAGGCATTGCCTCGGGAAGGGTGAAGTCGTAAAACACCCAAGAAAACACTGCACTTTCAAAAAAAGATGGTGTGGGCGCGGGGGGATGATCTTGGACACGGGGAAACCCGAGCCATATCCGATGTAACGAGCAGTATAGGCTGGGTGAAGGAGCTACTAGAACGCGCCCTTGTCCCGGGAGGGCGCCAAAGTTCCAGATGTCGGCGATCGGTGCATATATGCGCGCCGAAGAGAGGCACACATATTGGCCATAGAGCCGCAAACGCCCCGAAACGAGGGGCGTAGCTCATGTATGTCGAAGTATAATTGGTCTGGCGCGGAATCAGAGACGCGCAGCCGCACCAGACGGAGCGGCTATACACTGAGCGGTGGTCGGACTCCAACGCGAGAGTTACAGGGTTTTGGCATCTCGGATCTGGCCGAGGTAAAACTGGGGCGCCCGAACACTTGAGCAGAGCGCTTCATTGCCACCATGGGTCACACGGACTGTGGCTCTAGTGATCACCGTGCTGTAGTACATAAAGACATTCGAGCGAATTTGCAACCAGCAGATGGCCGCGCGCCCACGCGAAAAGGAACCAAAGGCCCCTGCATACACAGAACCCCCCAGAAACCGAATCAGCCCCTACACGGACGAGAACAAGCGGGGAAAGCGACACCACGACAGCACTCCGCTCGTTGCCAAAGACAATTGCACCAAGGCCTCCGATTACACGATAAGCTCACAAAACCTGATCACGCATAGAAGATTCGCCCACAACCGGAACACTTTCTGACACAGCGGTTCGACCTGCGGCGCAAAGAGAAACCGCGAGTAATCGCGGCGCGGATCAGCCGACAATGGCCATAAAAATCTCGCCGTACGAGCCACTGCGCCATCACGCAGCAAGCGGAGACAAGAATATGACAAGCCCAAACACCCCCGTCATGATAAGTTATGGTGAATCCGCTGGGCGGAATCGCGCCAAAATTGTTTCCCAACACAAGGCTATTGGTCGAAGGAGGAAATCCTAACGTGCTCGATGTCCGGCCGCTTGGTCCGAAGTTTGAAAACGGGAATCTGGAGCAGTCCCATGCCCGACGGAACTGCATCAAGCGATTGGCTTTCCTTTCCTGGGTCTCAACTTTCGTTGTTTTGTCGAGCCCAAAAACTCGGCAGTGACCTTTCCATGGCGCCGCTTTCGAGTGGGGGTGCGTGAAGGGAGTATTCGTGAGCCGGATGTGAATGTTCAATGTGACCGAGCCATCGCGGAGCGAGCACATAGCCCCGGTTTGGCACGGTGCGGATCTCGTGATGAAGTCGTCAGCGAGGGCCGATCCTGCTCGCGATCTCATGCATTGAAGGAAGCAAGCGAACTACGCGGCCCGACGGTGCAGGCATCCCCGAATTACTGGATCGTCGACCTCGTGACCGCAGCGTCACCAGTGCTGCCGTCTCGAACCCGGTAACGGAGCGAAGCGTCTACACCGAAGCGGGGCCGCTACGTCGGCGAGCCAACTCGCCGTTTCAACTTGATTCCAGGTTTCGAGGTCAACGTTACGAGATGGTTCGATCGGCCGGAAAGCGTTAGAATGTTTGCCGACAGTTGCAAGGTTCAATGACGACGTCCGCGATCTCGACATCGGAATTTTTGACAAGGCCGTAATTTTTTGAAGGAGATTGAGGACAGGAATATACGATGCCTGGAATCCCGAATCCGTCCACCTGGAATTTCCTGTCTAATCTTCTGTTCATCGTCGTTTTGTCATACCACGACCTGCCGGATTGCTTCGAATCGGGGGCAGGGGGCGCCGGAACCGGGGGCCAGGGCAGGGCGGTTCAGAATTTCCCGGTGGCAAGAATGTCGCTCGGTTCTCGAACTGGAAGTATAAGGGCGGTGAAGCACTATCGGCTTCGGAGAGCCGAGCGAAAGAAAAAGGAGGGGGTAAATAAATGACAAGCGTGCTCAAACTACCTCGTTCCCCGGTATTCCCCTAGATCATTAAAATCTAAGCAGAAGGACTCATTCGAGTGCTTCTTATTGGAAGAACTACCAACCTCTTCCAAATGGAGACCTCGAAATGGTCACAAAATCGAAAAAAAAAGAAACAATCCGTCAAATCCAAACCCGGCAAGGCGATACGTAGGCAAAGCCCGGTGGAGTCATCCAACAGCGGGTCAGCAGGTTGGTTTTTTTTCGGCCCGGAGAAGCTTCGGCATCGTTCCGCAAGTGACTTTTGTCTTTTTTTTTGTGCGCTAAGAAAGCGGTCCAGAATGGTTTCCGTGTGACTATACGGGACGTGTCCAGTCGAGCCAACCACTGTTTTAGAGTCAAGTTAACGCGCCGGTTTCCTCAAAGCGAAAATGACGCAGCAGATCATGAGGCTTGCCAGCCGAAGGCATCACCGACACGATCGCCGCGAGTTCCGAAAGTGACAGGTGTGGTTATCATCCGACCCGTTATGCGGCGCTTCGTAAAGCGGCTTCGATCGCGAAGGTCACCCGATTTGCATCGTCCGCAGTTACGCAATAGCCGGCTTCAGTCCCGTTTGAAGACCGACGACAATGATCTTGGAAAGCGATCTTTCCATGCCGCCAGTCAACGGCTATGGTTTGGCAACTGCGCGCGTGGATTTTTCGGTCTATCGATCACTGTCAACGACTCGCTCGTTCATGACGCAACCTCGTCATAGCAGAAGGGCTCGATTGCAGATATCATCCGACCTTGATGCTCAATCGATGGCCAGCTACGCCGAATCTATTCGGGATT
>Ga0163217_1048571_pt1 | contig 10889 bp, 5 predicted proteins | sample SynspAceP_FD_185933 | JGI IMG/M metagenome (GOLD analysis project Ga0163217, IMG submission 185933) | Saline lake microbial communities from Ace Lake in Antarctica - Synechococcus sp. Ace-P (PacBio error correction) | ecosystem: Environmental > Aquatic > Non-marine Saline and Alkaline > Saline ...
GAGGGGGGGAGGGGGAAAAAAAAAGGAAAAAATTTTTGGGGTGGAAGTTTTGGGGATTTAGCCCCCCGCTTTTTTTTTTTTTTTTTTTTTTGGGGGTTTTAAAAATTTTTTTAAAATTGTTTTTTTTTTTGGGGTTTTATACGCAAATAAAGTTGCCAAAACCAAATCGGAAATTTTTTAAATTTTGGCGGTAATGGAGCCCCTGGTGAAAGGTCTACCCCTAAAAGTTACTATCTAAGGTTTAATTAAATCGCCATGTTTAAACATTAGCTTTTAGTATAAAGGTGGTTTTTCCATCTGCCAAAGAATCCATTCCCTCTTTTTAGCCTTGATTTTGGCGAAGATTTGGATAACACTTGCCAAAAATCAAGGTTGATCTGGCCACCAGGTCCCTTGCTCAAGATTTAATCCCACGCGGCCACTAACACTTGATAAAAAGCGGGTGCCGACTTTTTAATTGATTTTGTTAACCAATACGCCATGCATTAAAAAACTCGCTGATGAAGTCAGTGCTGCAGTCCTATTCCGTTATTACATCATTGCCGATGTCCAACCGCGGAACTGAAATGCCCTATCAACAACAAAAATTCAACTATAGGTTTGGCTTGTTATGGTACACGTTTTACTATGGCAAGAAACCTATTACAAAACAGCGTCTTAATTGATAAATTTAATATGCGATGTTATATTGTTTCCCCCCGACGAACAGTCAAGCTTTAATTCACGGATTAAATTTATCAAAGAGCTATGTTAGGTAATCTAATCAAGCCGCCTCTCAAGGCGTTGTTTTATCCACATTGACGGATGCTAGTAAAAAACGGTGCCCAAGCAAGTGATACTAGGTTTGCCACAAGAAATTTGTCTGTTAATCTCAACAGGATTATGACCGCCTACACAGTCCATTATTTTGATACCCGCAGTAATACATGCCCTCATAAATGCGGTGGATTACTCGCCCTTAGGTACTTCCTAGCGCTTTAAGCCCTCAAACCTACCAGCAACAAGCTATTACAACATTTATCCTAACACTTGACACTATTATTTTAAAAAGCCAAAACACAAATTTCTTAACGCCTTTATCTCAGAACTATCTGGCTTAGCGGAAATGACTAATCATTCACATATGTCTGTAAAGCGAACATTTAAAAGTCCTCTTCTATGTTCGCTGTTTACTACTGCGGTAAATTAAAGCAGTAGTGACCTTTAATAACCGTCACTTAAGGAAAACAATGTGCATAAAATTAGCCACACACGCCTTATAAAAACTGCGATTAAACAAACCTGAGTTTTATCTTGGTGATAAATTTCGTATCTCTTGCCCCTCGTAGCAGGTTTGGCTGATTGGTAATCGTACCTACAGGGTTCGATGCAACCTACCATTGTGAGGGAGACTGCATTCGTAGTTAAACAAAAGGCTTATCGACTAGAATTTGCCCTATTAGCGGATAATCTACACCCTATTAAATTTAGCGACTCCCGCCTGTGTTGACATTTTGTCACCTCTTAGCTCAAAGCGAGCTCGATATTCCCGATTAGTAAGTGATTGGATTGCCGGGAGCCAATATCCAACTAGTCAATAACCCACATTAATTATCAATGCCAATTTAGTCTCCTGACTCAACACACATCTTCAAGTCAGCAAACTGAGCAATCTAACCTGAAAAACCCCATAAAGTCGGTGCAATTTTTACAAGCTTTTCAAGTATCCGATGGAATAATTGACAATGGTTGAATTGTGCCAAAAGACAGCTATTTTACTTCATGGGTGGACAACCGCCAATAACAGTGCTGATTCCTTGTTATGGGTTTCCCCTGTACGAGAAATTTCACAGGTAAAGCCCTCGTGTGCTTCGTCCTCACTTGCCTCACAAAATAATTAATTTGCCCTCGTTCAGAGCGTTTTTTTGGCAAGCACGATTTAAAAATGAAAATTTTCATTCTAAATAATTAAAAATAATACATAGACAAATTCAATACTTAAAAAATACTTTAAAAATAAATTATGTTCGATGAGTGAATAAAAGTCTCAGTCTCAACATATATAGAATGGTAGTCGCTGAAAGGGTCTACAACTGTAGTGAAATTCACTAAAACGCGCTCCCGCTAGTCGGGGTCACATAATTAAGTTTAATATTGCTTAATCTATGAGATATACAACAATGCGTAATATGACTTAACTCCCCATATCCGTTTCATTTCATTTGGTTTTTGGATTCACTTGCTAGCTTTCTATGACGGACATGCCAGTAGAAACTGAAAAACAATCCACTTATCGCCCTTCATACATCGAGTTGTTAGCGGAAAGATAAGTATCGAATTACTATGCCCCGTTGCTTGGATTTGCTAAACATGAAGTTAGCATCGAAGTGGTGAAAACACCTTGCAAGTTAACAGGCACTAGCCCAGGCAAAGAACGACGAAGCGTAAAAATCTTGCTATAAAGGTATCTCTGAGCGCAGTTTTGAACGTAAATTCCAGCCGGTGATCAATGTAAAAGTGCTGGCTGCTGAATTGGAAAACGGTTTATTACATGTTGATTTTAGAAACGTGTTGTGCCTGAAAGCGAAAAAAAACCAGCCAAAATGAAAATCGGTCTCACAAATACATTGAAACAATTTAAAAATCATTATATTAATAATAAAAACGGCGCTTAATGGCGCCGTTTTGTTTTAAGTAATCTTGTGATCCTATTGCAATACAACTCAATAGAAACAATGCCTTGAAATAGGAATTGCAATTTGACGCTTTTATCGCCGGGTAACATACCAAATATTTACGCCAATAAAACTGCAAAACCATGCCAAATAAGGCCCACTCATAGGGAAATTAGTATCAAATCCGGTGACAGCCGAAACGAATATTACCGTAAGCCCAAAGCCAATAAATTATACCGATCACACCGCCAACATTGCACAGCACACACCCAGCCCCTCAATCAAAATTGCACTAAGATATTGGTGTCTTTTTGCTGCCTAAAGCTTACGAATACCGATTTCTTTGGTCCGTTCAATGTTAACAGACACAAAACATAATATTCATGATGCCCTACGCCTGCCACATATCCAAAGGCAACCGTCCCAGCACAAAAGCGCCAATTTTAACCGGCTTGGTTGACTCTTTAAATTGGTCTACTGGCTTAAGCTGGTGAAATAATAAAATATCCGGCTCGTTATGTTTGATATTTCGGATCCGGCGTAATACCCTGAACGCATTCCCTCGAATGGCATCTGCAAATTAGTTCTGGGGTAATGCATTAAGGTCCACAATTGGCAGAAAGCGCGAAAACCTCGCCCATCCGTTTTGCATATGAGCCGGGTATAAGTGGTGCCGGGGGATCAATGAACAATGTTTGTAGGACCACCAAATGCCGATTACTTTTGAATAAGAAGTCCCAATAACTTCATATTTTCGATTATATCAACTTTGACGGTTTGACCAATGGGATCAAACTAAGGGAAAAAGCCTCGAGCCAAGCACTGCCTCAAAAACCACAAAACCCGAACGCTGAGGCGGCCATATCCATTCTTAGAAAAATATTGCGACCATTTGGCAATCAAGTGGGTATTGTTTTCTGCGTACTCGGCGAACCTCCACATAAGGAGACCCATAGCTCCCGTATTGTACCTTTAATGCTCCGCTAAACTTTGCCGCCAACCCAAAATTCGGTCCCTGACCAAGTCCAACTGATTTGCAACCTGTTCGCGGATCGCCTGTGCTTCTTCGTAAGGTACTGCGCCACTTCATTCGCTGCAACGACGTTTGTGCAATCAACGCTGAAATCCATTGGGCCATTTTTTTGCACTTGGAAGGTTGGGTACCTAGCACAGTCATTTCTTTTTTTCCATGGTAAGTTGCACTAACATGAAATCGCTGTCATTACCTCAATAATCGATGCCACCCCCAGATGATGCCAAACAAGTGTTAGTCCTGAACGTAACTTATTACTGCGAATCGAGCTAAGGACATTTTGAACCGGTGTCAAAAAAACTCTACAGATGCGGGTATCCTCTTTCACACCAACACTCGTCTCAAGTTATTCATTAACCAAGCCACAATAGAGTCTAACTCTGGCACCGCGATTAAGCAGGCATCAAAACGCTGAGACACATCCCCAACTACCATAGACAATACACTAAGGCCAAAATAATAAGGCGGCGATAAACTAGCCCGGAGCAAGTTTGATTAATTATTTCCGTAACCCGCCAGCAAAAGCAAGACCGATAATGCCTCCGAACAAACAAATCAATAAAGCTTCAAATAAAATATTGCATGAAGTATATTGCGTCGTTTGCCCCGATGGCTTGCGTATACCTGATTCTTTGGGTGCGCTCAGTCGACTGAAACAACATAATATTCATCACACCCTACCGCCCACAAATAAAGAATACTGGTAATACCCAAACCCTACGCAAACCACGACCCCCAATAATGGAGTTATAAGAATCTAATAAAGTGCCTAATTTGTTAATGGCATAAAATCATCGCTTTCTATGGGCTTTAAACGCACGGATTTTGCGCATCTCCCAATAACTCTCATATTCAAATCTTCATTAACATCAGGAGAGGGCGCTTTAATGCCGATATCAATATTGCTTGTCCCCCGTCATTTGCCAAACACCTGTAATGTGGTGATAGGCACAAAAGACTGGCGAATCGTAAGTTTGGCCCACCAAACACACTGCCGCTTGTCTTCCATCACGCCAATAATCGTAAACTTATACATGCCTTATCTTGAGTCTTTACGATGGGATCCTATTCAGCACAAACAAATTCGGCCAATTTCAGAACCTATAACTACAACCTTGTTTTTATAGGTAATAAATCAAGGGCATTAAAAAACGGTCCGGCCGAAGCAGCATATTAGACACAATAATCTGGCTTGTCTGTGGTACCAATAACCCGGGCATTGTCGGCCCACACACTTTGATATTGATACTGCATTTTGCCCAGTACGGGTTTGACGACGCCTCGGTTGTTGAGTAACTTTCTCTCGAGTGCTTCAATGGCATCAAGGGTGAATTAGGCGGAACGAAGTTACGATAATTGAAACCATGGAGGCCATATTTTGAATCCAAGGACGCTGTGGAGACAGATACAGTACACTGAGCCCACCGAGGCAAAAGGACGCCCCGAAATGAAACTGTAAGGCCATTAAGCGGCTGTCATAAGTGGTAATAACCGCAACCGATGCGATTATAATTTCCCAAGGCGGTCAGCGCACCACGGGCTTTATTGGCGATCCAACGCACTCAGGGCAATTTAAGGATTTCGCTTATCCTCTAGGTGTAATTTCATCAACACTCTCCTTAGTGAACAGACCTTAAAATCATTGCGGCTGTTTGTGGATGTGCTTGGTTTTGGCCGTTTTTGCGCTTGTTCAACTTTTCGGATAATCCAATCCTTAAGACGCACAACGTCGCAAGAGCATGGGCGCAATGTTCAATGCCTCTGGGTACCAAAAACAATGGTTGCCCTTTAGCAGTTGCAGACCATCCCAAGATGCCATAATGTCGTTACCGGTTTTTAGTATCAAAGGTTACCGTTGGTTCATCCGCTTAAAAATAATCGACGGGGTTTACACACTAAAGCTCGAGCAATAGCCACTCCTTTTTGCGTGGTTCCCGCAGACATAATTGGGTTTGTGGTTTTTAATGAGAGGTAAGGTGACCGACCTCTATGGCGCTATCACTATTTTGATTCTTTCCGCTTTACTCAACCTTTATAAAATAAGCGGTTAGTTCCTACATTGCTAAAAAATACTGATCGCCGGCAAACGAGATTAAAAAGGTTTGAAACACAAAACCTATCTTCTTGATTACGGATAGTCCCGCGAGTTGATTCCTCACCTCATTTGCCCTAGCTGATTGCCCTTCAAATGATAAGTTCCCGCGCTGGTACATCTAAAACAAGAACCGAGTCATAATTCATTAAGGTAGACTAACCCGACCCGTGGCCCCATTATCGCCACGTAATTCACCGGGCATTAATAGTTAATGATACGCCTTTGAGTCGGTACTTCCTGCTCGCCCATTTAAATAGACTTTGTGACGTGCTCTATCACCAAGGTGGACTTATCCTAAGTGCTGAACTTGCTGCGCTAGTCATACCTAATTCTTCTCAGGTTGTTACAATGAACGTCCACCTGTCGTTACTCAACTCTCTAGATATAGCCTCGGTAGACTGCCCGTCACAGATAGTATCGCCGAGAACTTACACCATCAGTAATCTCTAATTAGTGTACGCCTTGTAATGCCCGTTTTGACTTGTCTCGCTCTGTTTCTTTCCGTTACTGACTACCAAACACGATTTCACAAAGCCGTCATCAGCAGCGTTATAAGTTTTGCCCTTCTGCTTTCTAACTGTCTTGCCGTTCTAAACCGTTACTGATTGTAAGCACACTGACCGCTTTTCTCGGTATCGTCACAATGTCAAAGCACTTGCTGTCATTCCAAGGGCGTAATTGCTTAACGTCGTCAGTAATGGTGACAGTTCACCTCAAAATTCAGTTTTCTGATAACACGCCCGCGGCAGCTTTCAATGGCACTTGCTGCAATTTTCAACTTACTGGCTTTGATTGTTTGCCCGAGTAAGGCTATCTACTTCAATTTCAGCTGTTGGCCTCCAGTTGATTCGCAACAAATGTCATTTTCATCCACTTTTAACCCAATCGCTCCATTTCATTTAGATCCGCAATGATCATGAATTAATAGGTCTTCTTGAAACTGCGAACCAATGGCAATTTCCACGACACCCAGCTCTTTATTCGTTTGCTGAACGGTACCCCGACATTTGGGGCAATAAAATAGTGGTTTTTGAAATAAAGGCATCTTGTTGATTGTTTTAACAAACAGAACTTGCGTTCCAACTTGCTGTAATAAGACCATAAAGGCAACTCTTACTTCATAGGCGGCTTGGGTGCCTTGTCCGAGGGTGGATTGTGAATTCTAGTTTTTTCTCAACTAAACTCCCTGGCTCTATCTAAGACCCGTTTTGCTTTGTTTTAACGTTTTCTCCTGCACCAGTTGTGCTTGGGCCTTGGGCTGAGCGCACATTAGCTTCTTCATTTCTAAACTGGCCAACATAGCGTTCTCTGTCGAGCTCCCTAAACAATTGGCCTTTTTCTCCCAATCACCTCTTTCACATTTTTTTTTTTTTATTCTAATCGGGTAATTTTGGCACTGAACGTCAGCGCTTGTTTGACTTTGAGTTTTTTTCGGTTAATTTTGCCTGTGGCATTTGACTTTTTGGACAATTTTAGCCTCAGCCCTCACTTGTTTCATTTCACTTCGATGCTTTTTTATCTTACTTTTTTAATACCAGCGATACACGCCCAAATATACACAACTGCATATTAACTACTGCACCGACGATTTATTTTAGGTTTCATTATTTTACTTCCCATATGTTTGTTTTTAATTAGCGGAATTAAGCGTCCCTATTACTTAAAAAGGATAGTCGGGTTTTAAGCTATGAAAGCGCAATACGTAAGAGAATATGTATAAACGTAACAAGACGTGCAAAAAGCAGGAAAAGTAGCGTAGTAAGCAGCGTTTTGATGGATTAAATTGCAATCGCAAAATATAATGCCCTAAATAACACAAATATCCGATGCAGGAAATGACTTATTAAATCACCATGATAGCCTACGGCAACATGCCCTATCGGGGTTGTTACCCGCCTTTTTTGTACCCGCGGGAATTATGCAGAAATTCGAGTAAATGAAGTAATGACCCACTTTGCAATGTAACAGTTTGTCGAATGCAGTTTGTTACAAATCTCTTGCAAGCAGTAATGCAGCACTAAAATAAAGGAAGGGTAAATTCAGTGAAATTCTCGTGCGAAAGCACTCCTGCATCAGCTGTCGGTCACACCTTCATCACCTAAGTCAATTTTTGAGCTGCCTCAACGACTAAGAACGCTTAAAAATATAAAAAGCCGCACAGTGAGTGGGCTAACTATATTTATAACTTAAAAAATTTAACCAAGCAAAATTAATGCAAGCTGTTTTGGCCTACCTTTGTTCCACTGGCTGATACATCTAATTTGTGTATTGACAATGCCCAGCTTGTGCTCCTTAGTAATAAAAGACACTAAGGTTTTAGTTTGAAATCAATGGTAAATAGCGAGACGTTTACGCACGGTTTTCTTCTTGACGTCGGGAACGAATAGCGAGAGCTTCGCCCGTCTCATCATCTTGCCCTCCAACGCTTGGGGGATTGTAGCGTAAGTGATAAACTCGGCTGAACCTGGATGAACACGATCGTCCCACTCATGCGCCTCACAATGATTTTCATAATCGACATCAAAACTCACAATAACATGATCAATTACAATACCAGAGCTTTTCATGGGCATCCGCTTGCGGAATGGTGGCGAGGAAAACCGTCTAGTAAAGAAACCTTTAGCACAGTCAGTCCTGAGTGATACGTTCTTTGACCAAAAGCCAATAATTAAATCAACAGAGACGAGTTTACCTTCGTCCATTCACTTTGTTTGCGGCAAAGTCCTAGTTCAGTTTCTGCTTAATTGCAGAACGTAACAATGTCGGCCTGTCGATATTTGAGGGATCCCAAACTGCCCATCAAAAACTGAAAGCTGAGTTCCTTTACCTGCACCCGGCTCCAAGAAGGAATAAATGCGCATACTGTGGTCGCTCTGCTTTACCCTGCAAAAAATATGAAGGCCCGCAACTTTAACATTCACCCTTGATGTTACAAGAAATATTAAGCTGACAAGCACCATATCAAAATCGGTAACTGTTCGTGATTATAGTTTACTTCAAAACAAAAACGGTCACTAAGCCCCGCTTTTTAATAAGCATAAAACCTTACAATACTAAAGCCATCTAACGGCAAGTTTATTAGTAAGCTTGTCAAATTCCCTGCACAATAGCTTGCTGGTCCCTTTAAAACACCTTGTTCAGACCAAAGCGGCTTGATCATAATTAATACTTTCTGTCCCAACTGAAGAAAATTGCTCTTTCAATCTTGCACATCAACCAATAATTTAATCAATTGAATGTTCTGGATTTAAGTTCAAATGATACTGCGCCTTCAGGAACTGGTTGACGCTGGCAGACTGCATCAAACTTTATCCAATCTTGCGTTGTCATACTCATTTTTTCTCCGCCACGATAACAAGCAGGAGAATCAGTTAAACGATGAGTAAACTTAACGTCTTTTTAACTCTATCAGCCTATAAGCAGCTTTAACACGTCTCAAGCTTTAAAACCTGAAACTTGTTTTTTCAGCTTCTTTCAGTGCATTTTTTGCTGTTCCCTTCTCATCTATAGTCGCCTAATTCAAGCAAACCCGTGATGATAGACCTGCAGTGATTTTATCTTCAAACTCAGTTAAATGCGACAGTCAACCATTCGTCAAATACGCTCAGACATTAACAATACCCTCATGCCTTTTTTTGCGGGAATATTCTAAATGAGGACTTGATTTGGCGCTTTATAGCTGTCTGCGTATTGTAAATAGATCCTTTTCTTGCTTCTCTGTTTCCTTGCAGTACGGCTTAACGAATCAGCCAATGAGACGTTTTGCATCAGAATCCAATTATGGGTCGACGCGAAGCGCATTAAAACCCGAAATTTTTATCTTATTAGGCAAATTCTTCGGCCCAGGACCGTTCTTTTTCAATACGTTGCCAAACCTCGCCCCAAAAAACTTTGATATTTTTCAGGCATCATTTTTTGGCAATTTTTTTCTAACATTTGCAATATGCGTGGTACAACCTTGACGCATGGCTTTGTGTTAACTTTTGTTATCTTGCAAAATTTCACGAGAAACGTTTATAGGGTAAATGCGTTAGAATCTAACAAAACTTTCACAAACGCAGATAGTTTTGGCAGCAATCTGCTAGCGTCAATCCATGATGATACACGCTGCAACATAAAGCTTAAGAACCGTGCTTCTGATCACGATTCCCACAGAATCCGTAAGGGGCTCTTTTGGCGGAATGTAAATAACAGACTGGTTATATATTCGGTTTTTACCCTCTACATTGTTGTGTGCCCACACATAGGGTCCAGCAAAGTCATTGAGAGAATGTTTGTAAAACTCTTTATATTCAATGCGTCTGAAATATTCCTTGCATATCAACGAGTCCATAAAGCAGTGGCTTTATTACAGCTTCCCACTGCGTCTGGTATGGCAGGGGATTTTTTCACCGTCTGGACCGTACTTTCTGGTACTTCAAGCTTTTAACATCTTAAAACCGGGATACTAATATGATAGGTATTTGCTCACAATAGAGCGCAAACCGCCAAAATATGCTAAAAACTTCTTTCTCTTCTTCTTTGGATGCAAAATTATTCAGTAGCCGCGACCGACCCTTTTTCGATATCAGCAAATAAGTAAATTCGCCTCTCTCCCCGCTTGATTGCCAATTCAAACCCCAGTGGCTTTATCAAGCACACACTGCTTCGCCGAGTCCGCACTTGTTACTGTATCGGCAACAATAAAGGCAGAAAATAAAAAACCCACACCAAATTGAACCAAATTAATTGTGAGTCTTTGGCTTGATCACCGGATAATTTGCCGAAAAATTCCTTTGGTACTGATTTTGCTATGGTCCCCAAAATGCTCAATCGTATCGGCCTTATTCATACCCAATTGCCATGTCTCTAATGGTAATGGTACCGGCATCTTTAATCGATACTTAGTTTGACGTGTAAATCGCCAATCCCTTCATACAAGCTGTCATTTGACACACGTGCCTCTGAAACGCAATTTATCCGCAGCAAAAATCGGCAGCATTGGATATTAATTCTCGTAGAAAAGATCTCTTTATTCGATAAAGTGAATGGATCACAGCTGATAGAAGTTGTTTTACCTCAGTCTGAAAGGCCGTGAGTCCTCTTGAATGAACTGCATTCAGTCATG
>Ga0163217_1103404_pt1 | contig 10889 bp, 5 predicted proteins | sample SynspAceP_FD_185933 | JGI IMG/M metagenome (GOLD analysis project Ga0163217, IMG submission 185933) | Saline lake microbial communities from Ace Lake in Antarctica - Synechococcus sp. Ace-P (PacBio error correction) | ecosystem: Environmental > Aquatic > Non-marine Saline and Alkaline > Saline ...
CACAGGAGAGATAAGGCCCCCCCCCAATTTTTTTTCCCCAATCGTGGGGAATTTTTGGGCCCATTTTTTTCTGAAAACCCGTTTTGGAAAATTAAAATTCTGAATTGGTCAGCTTCTGCCGATCTTTTAAGAATGAAAAAACGGGCGATAAGCTCTATTTTCGCTAATCCCCAATTTATATCCTTGGAATTCTTACCGGTCCTACAACTTGCTGTTTTTTAAACTCCTTGTAATAACAATCTGTTTTGGTAAGAACTGGAGCAACTCAGATAATATCGGCCTACATCAAATCATCTCCCAGAAAAAATTGAAGCATGATTTCCGAACATATCAATAGGAGCATCACGTGATGTACGATAGAAACGTTTCCTAATGATTGTCGACAATTTGTTGCACGCCATCAAGGCCCCTCCAATAAGGCATCATTAAACACCCGTTGTTGCTGGCCGTTTTGTCCTTCTGACTTTGTTTGGGCACTTCGCGCCCCAGACAAGTTCCGAATACGCTGGTCGTGCCTCCAAGTTTCGAGCATCAGCCTCAAGGGCTACGAGTCCCCCCGCTGAACCAAGATATAAATGAACTCCATGACTCGCTCATGGGTTTTGTCCATTAGCAAATAGCGTTTTCTTAAATGTGCCTCGCTCCAACATCCTTGCCACTGTTTTTGGTGGCCAGCGTAAACCTTAATCATGCCCGGCCGCACCCAGGCTGCTCCAATCCATTCGGTAATTAATATCGGAAATTGTGGGTAAAGTTGCGGAATCAAGTATTGTTGGAAGACTTGCCTTATACGGTTTTTCGGGCGTTGGCTAAATACACTTCTTGGTTAAGCTGTTTACGTTGACCATTTTTAAACCGTGGGTCGGCCATCAATGCCATAAAATCAACCGATTAAAAAATAACTTTCATGACCATTGCTTGAAATGTTCGCAATTTATTGATGCAGTAAACATAATGGGCCAGAGTGTAATCAGGCGCAGTGTGGATCAACAGCCCGCTTTTATTTTGTAAAGGTTACCCTCATTTTAATTAGTCACCAGTCTCAATCAACGCAAAAGAAAATCGGTCTGCCCCCTCGTTGAATTTCTGCTAGCGCACCTTTGCCATCACCATGTTCAAGTACCTTGCCCTCTTATCAATCAATACTAATTAGCGCGCTTTTTAACGTGTCTACCCGCCCGCATTGCAAGGGTTAAGAACGTTTTTTATCGACTTGCCAATTTATAAACTGAAGATAAAGTGTTCAGAGAAAAACAACTACCTCTAGAAAATGGATTAAATGTTGCAGTAAAATATTCGCTGCAAAGACAGATAGTTTTTTGAATATTAGTCTTCGGTCAAAATTGCGCTTTAAACACTTACCAAACCTCATAAATGGCCATAACGTCCTAATGGGTTTTTATTGGTGTTAGTCTTTATTCCCGTCGAACAGTTGAGTGCAATACAAAAATACGCCAGTTTCCTGCCATTGGAATTAGGTAACCGTTTGATTTGGCTGTTGACTTTCGCTAATCTCCCCGAGGCACAAATCAAATGCGTTGATCCCGCCGTTGAGAGCGTAAAATATTTTAAGGTGAAAAAAGGCCGATAATTTTTAGCCAAGCCAACTATCAATGTGCTTTGGCTAACTCTCAAGAACTATTCGCGTTCTTTCCAAGTGAAGAGCATGCGAATAAATTAATTAATCTGTAACCGGGTGAATCCTCGTGAGAAATTGATAATGCCCGGCACACCTAGAATCGAATCACTATATTTATTCCCAGCTACTGAAACCGTTTGTTTATTAATAGAACGAGAATATAGGCTTTTTCTGGACACATTGAGGTCGAACCTTTGAGACGAGGTAACTTTGCTCAGGCGAATTTTTAGCAGTTTCGGAAGCGGCAGGACTAAAACGCAATTTGAGTGAAAGTCAAGATTATGAGCTTGGTGAAATTTTGGGCTGGGAAATACGATTGCTTGGAATTAGATCGGGGATAGCTTTTTCTGTGATGTCTTCGAAAGTCATTTTATGACGGTGGAATTTGTCGAACATGGCGAATTGTTGCAGCAATTTGTTTAATCACAAGTAACATATACTGCATTCGTCATTCTGACGGCAGTTTTATACACCTGAAGTCGCAGTTTTACGGAAGAGCTTTTAACGCGCACGCGGTCCATTTCAATATACTATCAGTTCGAAATTTTCAATCCCAACCTTTCCATCCCATTCAAAAACCGTTATAAACCGCACAACGGAATAGACTACCGACCGCTAAAGGGAACTCTGTGTAGCGTGCTGGAGATGGAAAAGTCCCATTGAGGCTGGTTATAATGCGCTTCAATGTTAATCTACGTATTTATCACAGGAAACCTACACACAATACTTACACTTTCATAAAGCAGTAAAAAGTGCGCCAAGTAAAAACAAGGGCAATGTTGGTTATGTTGGCGCAACTGGCATGGCAGAACCACGCATCTTAACATTATGAATTCTGGTTGATGGCGTACATCGCAATCCACGCCAACAGTTGCTTTGCCTAAGCTTCCCCATAGAAACCATCAGAAGCAAAACGCGTTGCCAGCATTGGCCCAACGATAGACTACTACAACTGAATAATAATAATTACAGTGCGATGAACTAACGGATAAGTTGTGTCGCAGTTATATATAGGTTGAATGTCAGGCACGCAGTTATGGTGGTGTTGATCGTCCGCCCTGGTCGATTCGCTGGACTTCACCCGCATTTATAGATTGCAATCTTTTCCTTATCCAAAAGCATTATTAGCACAACACCTCTGTGTGCTCCAGTATAACGAATGTGCCAATGGGTCACGCTGCAGAGCGGTAGCCTGAAGTATTCGCGCAAGCCACCTAATTGTACCCAAGAGAACTATATCGCCCCTGAGCAAGTTCGCGGCCATTGGCTTCCCAGGTCAAACCCAATTCGACATCTGTTCATCTGGCGACATTAGTACTCTGCAAATTGGTGACCAAATATCCCTTACCGTAGCAAGGCATTGATTAATAGCTGACTTCGTCGCAAAGACTAGGCTTCCGGTGGCAAGGTGCCCCTCTAGTACAGCATTCATCAGCGGTGTTTGGCCAACGCTGACAATCGCGCAAGTAGTAAACATTGGTGGTATCGCAAATTTGACCTTGCCTAGAGCGGCTTAGGCAAAGTACTGCTATGAACACGGGTCAGGCACAACATAATGGATGCTTGGTGGTCATAAAGCCACAACAGTCATATTTGACTTTAAGGGTCAATGGGCGCTCAAATTCAGCTCGCTCATGCACTACTGAGCGTTGTGTCAATGCATATTATTTTTCAAGCAAAGCGCCAAAAAGACGGGCCGAGAATTGTTTAATTTGACCTGGTTAGAACACAACTTGGCTGCTCATTCGAATGAATTGTTAGCCCCAGAAGTGCAAGCCACCTTAGCTATTTACCATAAAAACTATCGCTGATGAAAATATTACATCCCTGATGGTAGCGAGTTTATATTTGTGGTGGTGCGTGCCCAAAATGAGTTTTATGGAATTTTTTAGAGTCGCGATTGCATGAATGTGAAGTGTTACACTGAATGAAACTGGGTATATGGCCCCTGACGCGGTAGACAAGCGATGGCATTTTGCTTGGTTAGCCTATGCCCACAAAATAAGCTTATGGCAGTCTGCCAGGTCACAGTGCCACACGCGACCGACAAGTGCTTGGACGTTTTTGTCCAAGGTAAAATAGGAGAAACAACGACGCCTATTAGATAACGACTGATGTAGCTATTATTGCTGCTCTATCAAGAGCACATTAAACAATAAAAAGACATCGCCGGAAACAATTGACCTCGCACGCCTTCGTGCTTGCAGAATCAAAAAGTTACAAATAGACAAATTACATTAGTTCGAAATTAGAAAGTTAGATTTACATGCCTGGTGGAAAATATTCAAGCAATGAATTTCGGTCAAAATTTTGCTGATCCAATGCGCGACGGTGGACCAAACTTACAAAGACAGTGGTTAGAATTACCGAATTGGTTGAGTCTTTAATCATATGGGTGGGGATATTTGATTTTTTTGTACATGTAGTGTCCTCAGACACCTCACCTACGAATTTGTATTTAATCAAATTTACCCGCTCAAACGAAGTCAGTCATGTTGAAACGCACTGGTTACGAACATTCGAAAAGTAATACCCCTGCCAACCGTAATCAACTGGTTCAAGTTCAAAAAAAGCCGTAAAACACTTATACAGCGGGCCACTGAGTAACTGAGGCTAAGACAATCAAAAATAGGATAAGTCACCACGAGCCGAGACATGTCATGTACCGGTCATTTTCCATTTATCCACGTTTGAGTACGCGAGGCTAATAATCACCTTTTTACATAGTCGCCTGGCTTGCACGTACTCAACAATCCCCCTGCTGAGTATAATAATTTATAATATTAAGTAAGCGATACGACCATGGTTTGTGTTCAATGTTTCCCTTAAAGCAGCCCTTTAGCGCTTAAATAAGTCCAATATAAACTTCCTGCGCATCATATTCACACCTCGCTAAAGCTAATTAACGTCCTGAATGCCCATTTCTAAAGAAAAAGCCTAAACGGCAAATCGACTGGCTCTTACGTTGAGCACTCATACTAATCCTCAGCGTCCACCATGACAAAAAGTGCTTCATCCAATGCCCCAAGAAGACATTGGGGTATTAAGATACATGGGGAATATTAAATTTCAGGGCAGAATTCGCGCATACTGCGGCAACATAAATATGCCCGAGTCGACACATGGCATGTGCAAATCTTAGTAACATAGTCCGGCATCAAAGGCTACTGTTTGAAGCTTCAGATTTAATCGTTTGACTACAAACCCACCCCATTCTTGATCGAGCCTTTTGCGATCTGTTTTTAATTTGCTGGCGAATTGTTGTTTTATGTCTGTAATCGAGTCGTCCATCATTTGCGTTGCGCCAAATTGATGCACAACAGATCAAAATAAATAGCTCTATCCAATTGGTGCCATTGACGGGATCAAAGCGACCAAGGGATTCGCCTGCTTTATATTGTACTACTGGCTTAACACAGTGGTAATAGAATAATATTTCGCCGCGTAAGGAATTTTTAAACCATTGAATCAAATGATAAATAACTAGTTACCCTGAATTCCGCACCGTGAATTGAGCTTGGAATATCCACTTAGGCCCAGTTGGGCGCCGATAATCGATAAAGAGGCACATTCATATTACGCCCAGAAGCGTCTGTGCCACACTAAGTAAGCTTTATGAATTGGTTCAGGCCCTTTCACAGTCAAATAGGGCGGCTTTAAAATTAAAGATTTTAGGCCTTACTTCCGGAAAATGCCGGAAAATAGATTTTCTACCCCATTACCACCTCAAACAATCGCTTTCGTTAAAAGACTGTGTAAACTTTGAATCAAGTCTAATATTTTTCGAAATCTCCGAATTAACTTGAGTCCAGTTACCGCTCTAAGGCCTTGAGACCAAAAGTATACAGGATAAATTCATTTGACCGCCACAACAAGGCCCTTCACCTATCAACAAAGGTAGTTTTCCACTAATACTTTCATATCTGATCAGTAGAATGCACAAGTAGCGAAAACAAACCAACTAAAACGCCGCGGTGATTGCTACCCAGCCTTTTTCTATCCCCGCCAAATCGCAAACACTTCGCTCTAACCAAGGAATAAATGAAGTTAATTCACCTGGGTATTCAATCACTTAATAAGCTAAAAGCAAGCAGAGAATAAACTTCTAATCGCCACTCTCCATGTAATTTAATGCATGGCGCAGTGACGTTATTTTACTTAACGTTTGTTATAGTTGGTTGTTAATTAAAACGCAACAGCATGTAAGACAAAGCCCTACATCGTGTCAATACACCATTGAATGCTATCATATCAAGACACTAGAACTCGCCTCCCATAATTCAACTAGGGTAAGTTTGAGGTGGAGAAATTGTTTTTGGGTGTTAACCAGGGCGAGCAAAAGAAGTAACCTTGAAAATAATCAAAACCTTCGCGATAAATCGCAAATCTGTTGTGTTTCGATTTTGGCATATTAACTGCCACATCAGAAATCTTTGTAGATGCTGACTGTTTGGCAATACCTCCGTAATCGTCTTTGGTGTAATAACTTCACCATTCAATGAATGGCAACAAAAATCATTCCACTTTTGGTTTAAACGATGCCTCAATGGCTAATTTAAATCCCATGTTTTCACGTGTTTTACAAAATTCAGCAAACTTATGCATGCTAAAAGCACCGTCAACTAGTGCTATTATAGACGTCTCAGAGTCAAGATTAGGGGAAGCGCCATGTAAAAGACTGTTTCAGCCTTGGAAATTAAATAAAGATTTTTATTGCAGAAATATCACCAAGCAGAGTTAAATAATTTGTGCAATTAGTTTGTTTTGCCTCATCTTACAGTGTCGGGATAGCGTTTGTTTTTTTTCCGTCGCGAAAAAGCAAATTCATCGCAAAAACTTCCTTTTTTTTTTTTTCCCCCCTCCCCCTTGGGGGTCTAAAACAGGTTGCGGAGCGATTAAACGAAACATGATCTTCCAGAATTGGTATTTATTTTATTAGTAACCAAGCTAAACGACTAGTCCCAATAATAATCAGAAAACACTACGACTTAATGAGGAAATAATCGTAAAACTAGTAAAATCAAATCTACAAACTGTTTATAAATATTCAACAAAGTTAGTGCAAATGGCACTTAATTTACCTCATTAATAAATTGTTTCATTGCAATGTCCCCACTTTTTATAGCCTCATGTAAAAGCTTGATCGTGGCAAGGTTCAGTTTCACGTTGAGTATCTCGGTAATACCCTCCAAAACCCAATTCAATAAGGCTTATAATCCAAACTTAAAGTAGCCTTTGAATTCATATTCTTTCACCACAAAGAGCCCCTTTCAATTGATCACCCAAGGGGAAGTTTTTTCCAACGACATTGCGCATGTTGATATCTAAATGGCACAGATAAGAAAACAACCGAGTAAAAAAACCATTTGGCGGGTTGTCGGAGGAAAGTTTTCTTGCTTTGCCACTAACTCACAAAATTAGGCACGTATAATGATAAATGACGTATTCAATGGTCTTTACTATTACCTACGATTAGCCAAAGAACCAAGGGTAATAAATTTTAACTTCAACCTCGCCCATATAATTCAAATAGCATGGGCGTAGCTACTAATTTTATTGCTTTTTATCGATTAAAGGGTTATGCATAAAGCGCAGTAGCTTATAATGACAGGGAGACGTCTCGCTCTTAATAATGTCAATTAACCTTGTCAGGTTGAAATCAGCGGCCGCACTGGCACAAAACAAATCTATCAGAGCAAGCTACTGTGGAATGCTTTTTGTTTAACGATCTCAGGCCGCGCAAAAAAATACCTTGAAAAATAATCAAAACCCAAGATTTGTATTCTTTCAAAAAGTCCTATTGGTTTCTATTTTTCAGCCACCAGTTTTATAATTGGCTGTTGAAAGTCTGTCAATATTACTGGCATCAGTGTTGGTCGCACTCAACAATATCGACTTACAATAATCAGCATAGGGCAGCAAACGTCCATTTTGATCAAAGTCAAAATCGTCAGAGCTCTACTATAACCCTTTTTTAATATTAATACAGCCCTGCACCCTCCGGGTCGTTTTTACCGTTTCAACAATTATTCAATGACCACCAGTTTTTGTTAAAGAGGTAGGAAATCGGTCTGCAGGATCCTGATGAAAATTGGATAAAAGCGAGCTACCGCCGTAATATGCTTCTAATCAATATCTAAATGGTTGTTAGTAATATTTTTGAAGTCGCTTCATCAGGAATTAATATCGCGAGAAAAAAATCTGGTTCACCCGCTCTAAAGAGCAGCTCGTAAGCATAAAGGTTTTTTCTTAACTATCGCAAAATCGCTGGCGAGTCACATAACTAAAACATATAATGTCCGGTCATACATGAACTAAGATTACAGGTTAACCGTAAAGCAGTAGTTTTAAGATTTATCTTAAGCTCAAAGCCTTGATAAATCTATTTTTAAAGCACTATTTTGTGTTGGATTGCCAATTTTTCAATTTCACGGTCTATTGGACAGGTAAATAACAGATTTTGAGTCGCACAACTAGCGTGCTTTACATAAGCTAGCGATGTGTAAGGACCGAGTGTATTTCTGAGTACCAGTTTACGGCACATTGACATTGACAGTCCCGCAGATCTGGAAGCATCGAAACTAATATCAGGCAGTAAGTGCACAGTCGTTCTCAGTGCGGAAAGAAGAGCGTGGGTTTAGCTGAGGCGTTTGCAAACAAGATGGATGACATACAAGCGCTAGAAAGTTGAATAAGTTCACCTGCGTTTTTGTTGTACATAATCGCAAATCCTATCAGGTTATGGTTGCCGCAGGTCGGATTCTGATCAAGAAGCAACATCGGTTTGGAATGAATGGCGGTCAACTTCGATCTACTTGGAGTGAGATAGTTTCCTTTCGCTGTCATTGGATTAAAGCTGATCCATGGTATTTGTGTTTGCGAAATTTGGCGTATCGTTAAAAGGTAGGACACCAAAAGCACAACGTAAATGTTTTTCAATTGGCCCGCAAAAACAAAAAACGCTTGGTTGGTCACACATGCCGAAGTGGCAAAAGGTTTGCTGAAGATTTAGGTGTAGCACCAAAGAAGCTGCAAAATGGGAAGAGCTCGAATGAGCAGGCCAAGATAAGCTTTGATCTGTCTCTGAATGAAGATGAAATATAACTTTGCACCCGTTGCAATTCTGGAAGATAAAAGCGCTGACGTTGAGTCGACGTGTTAACGCCAATTGGGATTCAAGGCCATCAGGTAACTCTCTACAGAACGATTAAAACCTGGATGAGCGTAGCAAACAATTAATTCAACACCGTTGGTTTGTCTGATGACAAAATCAACTACAGGATCTTGCTGAAAAGTTATCATATTCCTGCTGAGAAACTGTGGTTCGTTACATGAGGAAAAATGCGATGAAAAAATTACAACTGCGATGACAGCAGCAGCCTAATCATTCTATTACAAGTACGCAAACAAAAGCCGCTAGAGCGTGCTTTATGCCCTGCAATAATTTACTTTAATCTAATAATTCGCTTTTCGTCGCTTATCTTCAGCGATAGGTAGCACACACGAACAAACAGAAAAATTCAAGCAACAGGCAGTGTCGCCATCTAAAATAGCCTACTTTGTTATTTACATAAACTTTTATTTGAGTAGGCCAGTGCTAACTTGCCACTAAAAGACTCAACATTACATAACGCAGCGATGGCGCATGGGAAAATGGTTTATGAAAGGAATATTGCCGGCACCTAGTACGATATCCCCACTCTAAACCTTTCTCTTTAGCTGAAAAAGATCATGCCCCAGCTGTGAACGTGGCCAAAGAAAAATGCTACACGCAAAACATGGTGCCAAGATGTAGATTAATATTTTTATTAAGTGACGCCTAGTTTCTAAGTCCTACCGAATACGTAAATTAATCCCCATTGCCACATAATGGAAGAATGGTTCATACAAATACTTTTTGCAGACGATTGCACATTTAGGTGTTAATAATAGGGTATTCTCGGCGCACTTACTTTTCACACACATTTGTTGGGCAGCTAATTCCAATTCTTACGCTTCGCGACTCAATTTCAAAACCCTGCTTGCTTTCAAAGAGGGTATAGATATCGGAACGCATGTTACCAATCTAATGGCGCCTTCATCTCGGCACGGCGTCAAGTAGGCCAGAATCAACTCGCTAAGCCTTACCCTGATGATCTTTTCCACTGCAATATGGCCGTCACTGGGCTTTCGATCAGATGATTCCATATGCAACTCGGCCACCGGCGACCACCATCCGCCGTCTGATGCCGACTCAACGCATGCTGACGAACTTGCTCATATTCCACTTTTTCTGAACCTAGCGGATAGTTCAAGGTTACGCAGCAAATTTCCAACGCATTTCAAAATTAGTACTGTGCAAAATCTGCTCGCTAATCGGTCGTCTCAATTTATACATAGTTCCTAATCTCTTATATTGCAAATCTACTAAGCCCAGAAGAGCCCAAGTCTAGCCGGACACTTAAATCCATCGTGTTCGGCAATTTTATACTTGTAACATGAAATCACAGACCATGCGTTTGCATGATACTGCATGTCAGCAGCAATACCCGTTTGAACATTCGACGGGTGACGCTGTGCCAAACTAACAAAAATAGTCGTCACCTCTTGCCTAAAGCTGACAGAAGCGAGAGGAAAAACTAGGCCTGTTACCATTAACTTTGGTATCGCAACTAAGGTAATTGCTCGAAACGATCAGTAGCTGCCCTTGCTACTGCTAAACATAAGATTCACTGCAAATTCATCACCAAAACCCGCATAATTGAGGATTTTTTTACATATTTCAGACTTTGTTTGATGTCAGGTCTGTTCAACCACCCGTAAGAACAAAACCATTTGAATTTCACCACCAACTCGCCATTTACTTCTACCTTTGCATGTTTCCCGCTGAATTAGTCCATTCACTTTGTGCTAGTATTAATAAGTAGTGGTCAGCCATGGCTGTTGTCGCAATACACCAATGCTGCTGATTGGCTCAATCGCAACTGTGACTGATTCCGGTACGATAGTCAATTGACTATAGTATTGCTTGATTGACGGCTAATAGGGCAGGCGTTCGATTACAAAACACTTGATCATATAAGAGCGGTGCAGTGGATAATTGACTTGGAGGAATAAATGTAATCCTTAGCTAGTCTGCTGAGAATGCGGAAGTTTCAGGAAATCACCACACACATACAGTAGTGACCATTCAATTAGCTAAACCTAATCGGCGCCATTGCACATCTTTCATCAAGTGTTCTCATCAAAATCTTCTCAACAACACAACGGC
>Ga0163217_1033179_pt1 | contig 10888 bp, 8 predicted proteins | sample SynspAceP_FD_185933 | JGI IMG/M metagenome (GOLD analysis project Ga0163217, IMG submission 185933) | Saline lake microbial communities from Ace Lake in Antarctica - Synechococcus sp. Ace-P (PacBio error correction) | ecosystem: Environmental > Aquatic > Non-marine Saline and Alkaline > Saline ...
GAAGAAGATCGCCGCGCTTCTCTATAGAAGGACCGCAGAGAGAGGATATAAGAGTGTATTGTGCTCTCGTCACACGTAGAAGTAAGAGAGTTGAAAACTGAAATTAAAAAAATGAGTAAAAGTAAGGATTATATTTTTTTCCAATAATTTTAAAAAAATATTTGTTTTTAATTTTTGGAATACCTTATTTAATTTTTTACACTTGTTTTAAAGGTTGTTTTCCTGTTTACTCTTTAATAATCCTGAGGAATTGAAAAAGTTTTTTTAATTACTTGGGTCATCAGGAAAGGCACCAATGGTTTTCCGCTATTTTTTACCATCTTTATTCGATAAATAGAAACCTCGGTAATATTTCAATTTTTAGCTCCTGTAGCATCAAATGCATTCATAACGGTCTTGTATTGGGTTGCGGTGGCTTTTTATAGCGGTGTTTTACGGACTTTTATCCATTTTCTTTGAAATGATATCCCCCCCCCCACTATTTTCTTCCTGCCCAGTCGGGAAAAAGGGTTCTCCAGTCCGTAATTGCTTTGTTCAGCAGTTTCCAATTCCTGTCCCCATTCCTATTACTTGTTAAATAATGACACAACAAATCATCCGTTAGTATATGCATCAAAATTCAAGTTTTTTCATAAATTACCCTCATTCCAATTTTTGTGGATACTCAAAACAATAGCTTTATTTTGCTCTAAACCGAATGCCTTATCTGTGGATTGGGCAACTAAGCATAGCAGTACTGTAAAGCTAGTAAGTTTTTAAAAAATGGGTTAATCAATAATTTTTAAGGATTTTTTTTTTACGGATTTTGTTTAGTGTAAATTCTAAGCTTGGAATTGATGTTAAGTCCTTTTTTTAACTTTGTTTAACCTTTGGCTTTTTTCTTGTGGTTAAATTCAGTCAGGCGAATAAAACAGCAGGATTAAATTCAATTCCCCAAATCTTGTTATAGCCCATCCGTTTTAATAGATGATGCGAGCATTTTCCGCCTTGGTTTTTTCCATTATTCAGCATTTGGTATATCAGAAACTTTTCCAACTTTCGCTACTTAATAAATAATTTTGTTCCGTGGGCAGTCCTTTTTGAGTACAAGCCTATAAATTCCATTGGCTACGTCTTTTACATCCACTAGTGCAAATTCAATGTTCATTGTCATAAAACATTTGTAATAAATTGGATTTGGGGAGCTATTTTATTCTTAAATAAGAACTGTAAACCTGAAAGAAGTTTGAAATCTTCTCTATTTGACAAGGGATTTTTCCCATTACTCCAGTCAGGTGAAAACAAGTTTGTGATTTCAAAATGAAAATATTCGGATGTTTTACGGTTTATAAACTTTTCTACTGTCCCCTGGTTTGCAATAAATTGGCTTGTGCAATACGGATGACTTTTCTTCACTCATAAATGGAGCATCATTTTCGTCCTACTAAAGTCGTTGGAGGACTGCCTTATTGCCGCCAGGCAATGGAAAATTTTGGTGGTTGAAATGCCGCAACAGATGCAATAAAAACTATTTTTTCAATCGTAGGTTGTTTTTCATTAATTACTTCAATAAAGTTTTCCTGTTCCTCTTTAATTTGTTGGGGTCAAACAATTCAGTTTTTGGGTCTTTAACATCTTAATTGGGGAAAAGGAAGTCCACCCGTGAACGACTTATATCACATCCTTTAACAATTCTTTTAAGTTGATTTTTGTTTTCCTACTTTTAAGAGGAAGAATTTCAGATTTTCTGCATTCGGTAGTTTCTTTCAAATGGTCTGTATTTTTTCTGTTTTGGAAATGTCCGTAGCCGAGTATCTGACTTAAATCCTTTCTTGTAAAAATTTCTTTGGTGTTATGACTTCCTATGAAGCCTGAACCCCCAATAATTCCAACTGTTTTTCATATTTTCTGTTTTTTTATTACGTTAAATGTTTTTTTTTAATAAATGGCTAACGTGTGTTGTGGTGCAGTTTTTATCAGTGTTTTTAAGTTTTGCAATATCGTAATCATCTTTAAAAACACATGTTTTACCTATATCAGCTGAGTGGGTTTTGATGTCTGCAGCAGATCTCGCTTATCACATAAAGCAATTTTTTTTCCTCAAATGTCTAGTTGCGACTTTTTTGTTTTTCCACATGCAACTTCTCTGGAAGTATCCTATCTGCATATATTTCTACCTCCTTTTTGCTTGAATACGCTGGCTATGATACCAAGTGCCCATTTGTCCATCCAGCCTTCTAGGATCTTATTCTGTGATTCTTAAATTTGGTCCCAATCTTTTTAAGGAGTTTTTTTGTTAAATGATTTTTTGAGAACCTACTGGAAATATTCCCCTGTCCTTAAATGTATTATCGAATAGCCTTTGATTAAAGTGATTTCAGAATCCTTCGATGGAGATCATGGTAATGAGGAAGTATTTTAGAAATTAGCCATGTAATCTGCAGCAACTATCAGCAATCTAATTTTTGACAGCTTCTAATTTCCTAGAGAAGAATTCTGATGGTCATTAGGTTCGAACCTTGTTCCATAACACTAATTTCGGCGGGGCTATATAGAAATGTAAAGCATGTGCAACCAAATAATGATATCATATATAAATGTCTTTATTTTTTTGTTAATTTTAATGAATTTGATAGGCAATTGGCGCCAGCCTAAAGAATTATGCAACACTAAAGTTGCTACATTTTTTTGAAAATGCCTCTATGTCAATAATTTTAGAATTTTTTCGTGGTATTTTGATATTTTAATTCGATTTATATTGCAATAATTTATAGGCAACAAATCACTATTTCAATTGAAATCAGGAACCATGCCCACTTTGCACACAAGATTCAAAGGCATTGGAATACCGCAAAATGGCCCAGGTCACTTCTCTGATCTTCAGGCTAAGTGGCCATATCAACATAATTTACTTTCATTAAAGAACAGGTATTGGCCAGAGTGCACCTTGAATTTTGAAGCGCTGCTGGCAATTTCCGGGTTGCCAAGCCACAACTACCAAGCGAGCTGTCAACCGGTCTATATTAGATTGCTTGACTGCGGGATAGTTTGAACAACCCCATCTACAAGGTAATGCTGCCACCCAATTCCGTACCAATGCTATTTTGTTATACAATAGGTTCCGACATAGCCACGGGATTAGTTAAAATTATGTCCTACGTGGTTGGTTTATATTATTATACCATTTATCATTTTTAAATGTACTGGTATAGGCATTTTACCCAATCGCCACATCGCGTACAGATAGTTTACCCCCCACCTATCTTTTTACTAAATTTAAGACAAAGATCTTTTTAAGAGTCATCCATTAAGGGACGGACAACCCACTTTTCTTGTCGAAGGTGGTATAATACTTTTCGGAGAAATTTTAGGAGAAAGATTGGAAATTGGCGGTAACGTATCCGCGAACGATCACCAGCGGTTTTTTTTACTCTCGCGGAATGGATACCGAAGGCCCCTGCCCTTGTTGGAAAACTTAATCAAGCTACTATTTTGATTAATTTACAAACTCTCCGACCCTACTGGGCTTTTGAAAGACGGCAGCGAACCTTCGTTCCGTTTTCTATTTGGTCATGGTGATTGTCCCCGGTTTAATTGGTTTGGTGAGTAGGTTCTAAGTGAGCTGCGTACAGATCGAGAAGACAGGATATCCTTTTAATGGTCCATTAGTTATTTCCAATGCCATCCGTCTGCCGAAATACGAAGTTTCTAAGTTGTCATTTTGTTTAGCTCATGACGGTTAATTTAAACCTGAATAGTACCCCCCCTCTTGTTTGCCTTCAAAAGCACATCATTTACGCATTGGTCATCAGCATTCGTTGGTAATTAAACCTAACCGAAATTTGCGGTGTCCAACATCGAGCACTAGGTCGGCCATAACGTCATTTTATCTATTTCTCCTTCGTGCATTGATGGCGTTACGGAATGTTTTCAAACCGAGATTCACAAATAATCCCGATTTTCTATGCTAGTCCAGGTAATTTCGCTCTGGTAGAGTTTTTGTGTATGATCCCCATCGGAATGCAAATTTTTGGCTGGCAAGCAAATGGCAGCCTGTACAGAAGGGCTCACAATTTGTGCCGATTGCGAATCTATAAAACTAGAACACGATTTCAAGGTTTGTTATTCTAACCAGCCGGTAGAATTATCCTTTAAAGTAAGTATCGTTTTCTTTGGGCGTTTTGTCAAGTTTGAATATTAGAATTTAGGTTATTTGGGATACTCCAAACCCTCCAATTGCTGATTTTTAATTTATATACTTGTTTTTATTAAAAGTTATATAACAAACCACCCAACATCAATAACCAACATGTGCCCATATATAAACTTAAATAACTGGTTTTTTTGGCTGTTGGGTTTTATCATGTGGATTGAGAAGAGAATGTTTCGTCTTTTTGCTCGGTTTCGTACTTTACCCTTAGATATCACTTTTTGTAGTGCTTGCGTTTCTCTCTTGATTTAGGGCATTTATGGCAATAATATATATTCCAGACTGTATGTGAAGGCCAAATCTGGCTGATTGAGGCAGCTTTATAGCTTTCTGCGACCATACATAGGGATGATCTTTTAAATTCATTCAGAACTATATAAAAAAACTACCTACTTTTTTCTCTGAAATTGCGCTACAGTAGTATTTCCAAATATGGAATTGTTCGCGCATTTTTTCCTGTAAATAATAGATGCTCCAATGCTGGCAGCCGCCTTTCCCAGCCGTTGGCCATTTCGTCCGCCGTACTTTTCCCTCATTCCTTTCCATGAGAATTCCAAAATAACAATATGCCAAGTGCACTCGTTCATATCTTTTTTATATAATAATAGGCTTGTGCTCCCAAGCCTAACATTGTTATATTGGATTTTATTGGTGATTGGTTCGGGCAATATTAGGTATGAAGTGCTAAACCCTTATTTGCCTCAGCTTTTAGGGCTCTTCCTGGCTCATTAGTTTGACGTAAATATTACTTTTGTTGCCTGATCATAATAGGATGCGGTAGGGTTTTCTTCTTATTTCGTAGAACGGAAAGCGACCATTTTTACGCGGTATAGATTGTTGAGATGCCCGCATGTATAATCTTTAGTATCGGGTCTAGGTTGCTTAAAGACGTTTGGCATTGATCGTTTTTTTGTCTTGCTCCTTGTTGGAATTTGATATCCTTAAAAAAATTGAACCTTCAGCTCGGCATAACGTTGCATAAAGTCTAAATCAAAGCCCGTTCTGTAGGCTTTACTTATAGTTTATTTTCGCCAGTTTTTAAAAAACCTCTTGAAAGTGCTTTAATTATCCATAGAATAATAGGAATCTTATTTTCGGAGGAAAACTTGGTATTGCCAGTTTATTAGCTAATTCTTTTAAAAAACCTTAGCAGATTACCTATTGGTTTTTCACGCACTTGTGCCGGCTTTTAGTACTCCTTCCTTTTTTTTCGCATCATTCCATCACTCCATTCATTTGATTGATGGTTGTTTCACAATTGCCGTATCAATTGGAAAAGACTGAAGTACCGGGTAATTTAAGTTTCGATCTTGGAGCATAGGTTACTTTGCAAAAGAGCATAAAGCCAAAAGAATATATACGACTATTTAAAGCACCAGGTTTAATCGGTGTTTTCATGTGTTGCTATCTTATTTATTTTAAATCTGATTTGTTCTGTCTAAAGCTGGGGTATTTGGCTCACATTGGGCATTTTTACATATTTTAATTTTTTATTAAAGCATCTTGAAACCTAGGGTTTTTGGTTGTTGCCCAACTATTGTTTAATGCTCAATTCCCATAGCTATCAATAAGTTTTGGCTCTGTAATTTACAAAATACCCTGGCAAGTCTGCATTCTTTTGATAATATGTTTTTTTGATTGTTGTTTTGAAGGCCGCAAGGCACTACTACAGGAAGTAACTGGACTCCATTTAAGTACTCAATTTCATAGAGAAACACAGGCTTTGCGAAAATTAGCGAAACATTTGTGCCGTTTTTTATTTGGTAGTGACATTTGGTACCGTTTAAAAATTGTTTGGTGAGTAGCTCAATGAGCAATGGTTCCGAAGCCCGTTCCTTTGCTTTTTCGTCAAATTAACTTTTCCGATTCCGTCGTCCCTGAAATCGAAGTTCTAGATTATCATCATTTTGGCCCTTGGCGGGTTAAATTCAACCTGAATGGTGCCGTCTTTTTTTTTTCCTTCAAAAGCATACTTAAACGCATTGGTGACAGTTCTATTGGCGATTAGACCCACCGAAATTGCGGTGTCTACATCTAGAACCAGTTCGGGCATATCGCCAGTTAATTTTCTCTCATTTTTCCTTTGGCATTCGAATGAGTTGCGGGATATTTTCACCTAGGTTGACAAAAGAAATACGCATTTCTATGGAAGGTAAGGTGTTCGCTTTGGTAGAGTTTTTGGTGGAAATAATCCCCATGGAATGCACCCGGTTTTGGCCTCGATAGCATTGCCGCCTGTACTGTTGGGGTCACAAAATTTGCGACGATTGCAGCTCTAATAAGCCTAGACACGATTTCAAGGTTATTCTTCACCCGGTGGTGGATTTCTTTTAATAGAAGTTTCGTTTTCAGAAACTTTTTTATCGACAGCTCATTTTTTGAAATTCAACTCCGCATTAAAGGGTTTTTTTAGGCTTAGATTATTGGCGCTGCTTTAAGCCCTGCTAGTTAGCGATAACAACAACGAAACCAGTAAAAAATAACAACCTCAACCATTAAAGGATTACAACGAGTTTGGGGTTTGTTTGTTTTGGCGGATAACTGTTTTTTCTTGATTCAAATACATTTATCTTCAATTCATTTTCACGAAAGCTTTCGCGCGTTTTTTTCGGTTTCGAGCCCCAAGTTTTTCTGCTTCGTTTGTTTTATAAAAGCTAAGGCTTGGTTGTAATTAGCCTGTTTCTCATACCGTCTCAGAAATTCAAGGGCAAGTACGTCAATACAAAGTATTTGAAAATATTATTAGTTTTAACAGACCTCCACGTAAATGCTTAGAATTCTTTGACGGCTTCGTCAATTTCCCTTCCTCTACTAATAGTTCCCCTATGCTCATTACGATAGACACGTAACATCTACGTTTGGGTCATTTTAATAGTTTTTCCTAAAAAAATATTTTCTTCTTGTAAGACCCTGTTTGTGCTTCGTCATATTTTTCTTCTTCGGTAAAATCATAACCTTCTATAGAAATATAGCCATCCATGATAAAATGGGTTTTTTGTTGAGGGGTAAATCTTGCTATCATTATATGATTTGTAAGTAATTGCGCCCGAGTCCTTTTGATACCGTCATGCGCTTAAAAACAGTAACTGTTGGAGTGTGAAAATTATCGGTGGCGTATTTTTATCGGGTTCCTAGCGTTTTTGTAAATCGGACCAATGCTTTCAATTCAAATAGTGCTGGCATTTTTCGCTTTTCCGTCGTGTTAGCCATACCGTTCCTAAAAAATAGGCCTTTGGGTCGCCCAAAATTTTAGCCTAAACCGCCGGTCCCTTTTAATCGTTTTTGATATAGTTCCAACGCATTTGGTTGATAAATGTATCGCCTCTTTTTGTTCCTTCTTCGACTTTTATAGATGCCACAACGTCTTAAAAAGGTCGTATTGGAGTAGTATATCCCTGATTTTCACTTTTCGGAAACTATTGAAATGGGTCCATAGCCTTTCATTGCCAGGAGTCTACTCCTAGTAAAGGGGTGCGAGCGAGTTGGCCCGATCAAAATGATATCTTGTGATTTTCGGCTAGATGTTGGTGGTTGCAACCGGTTTTGAGTTTCTAAATAATGCGGTAGCCTTATCAAATAATGTATATCCGTTAAACTTCGGGTTTCTAAAAAATAGCGTTTGTTTTGGTAACTTTTTAGCTGTTCGGTTACTTGTGTAGAGGTCGTGGTAACCGGAGTTTTTGCGCTGTACCGTTGAACCCAACGAAACAAGTAAAAACGTTTAAACCAATTTTTAAGTGATTTCATCGTGTGTCATTTAAGCTATGAGACTTGTCTATCATTATACGGAACTAACGGGTATAGTTTGGGCATTGATATCCAAAATTCAAGGGTAAGCTATTTCTTCTCTTAATTCAATCCACGTGCGAACTCGCTGTTCCAAAAACAGAGAGGCGGCATATCACCGCATCAAGAATAATATTATGAAGCCTTTGATGTCAAAGCATTAACCCAAACTCTTTTCGGCTTCTTTTTCGCAATCTCAAAATGGTAAGTTGTCCAATTTTTATAGGATAATTGCTGTGCTGGTATTACCATATAACGTTCAATTTCTGAATAAATACCAGCTTCTTGGCCATGCTTCATTTTCAAGCGAATAGTCGATGGCTTCCTTCACGTGTCCAGCCTTTTATGATGTATGCCAGTATCTACCAACTAATCTTATGGCTGCGGTGCATTTCGTAGTTAGCATGCCAAAATATTGATAGGATTTGTGTACAATCCCAATTTCTTTTTCCGAAGCGATTCCGCAATACAAACCCAACCTTCTCCATAAGCGCCAGAAATCTGTAAATTTTCCTAAAAGCAGGAATCTTTTGTTTTCTATAGCCAACATCATTTTGAATAATGATGTCCAGGAATGGCTTTCATGTAAAAATATGGCTTCATCGGTGTTCACATTATATTTGGTGACCTCTGGGATGGGAATATAAAATTACGCCTGGTCGTAAGCCAATCAGGAGTAAAACCAGCATTGTATTGTGCGCTGCCGATTTTTCACGAAAAGCTTCGTACGTTTTAACTAATAAAAGGTGTTTTAGGTTTTTTTATCGAACAACTTGGCAGTTGGGGCGCCATGCGTTTTTTGAATGGTATCAAAAATTATTTAAAAACCTGCTTGTGGGTCTGTGTAGGGCATTAGTCCTTATTGGTTCGTACATGATTGAAAAATTCCTAAACAAGCTTCTTAAAAAACCGACCTTCGTTTTTTACTATTTCCATTTCTGTTCTAATCTGGCGCTTCAGATTTTCCAAAAGCGAATATAGAATCTGCTGAAAGGGTTGTTGAAGTCATAATATTCAATCTGGTTTTTATACTGTTTCAGCACCGCCCGGTAATGCTAAAATCCCTGAAGTAGATCGCGGCAGCAGCTAAATACCCTTTTTCAAAAATTCGGCTAAAATTTTTTCATATCTCGGATGATATCTTCATTTATGATTTTTTGATAGGTACTGTCAATCGACATCTTTTCAAGCTTCCGTGAAACTTTCAAGGCATATTTTTTAAACCGGGCTGTAAAATAAGTGGCTCAGTTACAGCGCCTTGTGCCATAGCTTTCAAAATTGCGGGATTATTTTTTTACTATGGCTTTCTGGATGCACATAACCTATGCGTAATACCTTCCTTCATTTTGGGCTATGCCGTGTCTAAGCCATGCGTTATAATCTTCTAGATCCTTTTTATATCCAGTTTTTCATAATCAGTTACGGGTAAGCAAAAGGTTGTAGCACTACTTTCCGCGAAGCCAAGTTTGCCCAATGTAAAGATTTACCGAATAAATTGGTCAAATGGGCAAAATACTTTACAAAATTGTGGTTGGTGCCCAGTTTGTTTTTGCTGTACCAAACCATACATATCATAATTAAGCGGGTCTGATGTATTTGAGTTTGCGGCTCTATCAAATTGCTGAATTTATCGAGGTGAGGGTTTTTGATAATGGGAACTTCCCTAGCTCTAAATTCATCCGTCAGGTTATTGGGTAGCGTGTCAAAAATACCTATTGTACCATAAAAATTTCCAATATAAAGGGTTCAAGGCCAAACTCCCCTTTCGTAAAAGCTATCATAGACTTCAGAAAAATAGGAAGGTAATGCTATTTTTTCTACTTCCTTTTTTTTTATCGGCGCAGCTTGTAAATAGGATAGCGAATGCGAGTAATTTGTAAGAGATGTTTCATTTTTAAGTTATTTTTTTTATAATCTTTTATAGTTTTTATTTTTTCGAAAAACATTTATCTAATAATCCTTATTTTTTCAACAATCAATGGTAGCCCAATTTGTAAACCGCTACCACTATTCGCAACAGCACCGCATGCAACATATCAAAAACGGGTTTGACATAAATTGCAGCCAAGTTTTTATAGTTGATACCCCGCCAATGCAATGACGGCAATGGTAGCACCATTGGTAGGCACGAATTAAATCCATCATAATGGCACTATGTTGGATAACGTCAAGCACCGCAAAATTTGTCGCGATAAGCCAATTAAATCGGCCAAGGGGCCCTAATATCGGCAATGGTTAAAATGCATGAACCCGATGTGCTTGGCATTGGAAATGAATTATAGCATGTGAACCCATCATAAGTACGCGGATGCTGTTGCTGGAAGCCTGTTCTAAAGGTCCGAACAGTCCATAAACGAGGAAATCAATGACCATCCATCCTTTCAAAAATAAGAGAGACTCCATTTGCTAGCCAATAATCAAAGGCCGCAAAAAACCATTTCCTTAAAACGTCGAATATAACTTTTCAGCTCGTTTTTATTTAAAGCTAAAAGCCCGCGATTTGGTGCCACATACCAAACCTAAAACAAAAAAGCAGGCCGGAACATTTCATTAAAATGCCGCAACCTAGCGCAATAAGAAACCGGTAGGTAACAATGGCAAACGTAAGTGCCAATAGGCTTAGAATCCATTTTTTTTCGATGGAGAACGTTTTCTGTTCTACCATTCAATCTAATTTTTCGATTCGATTTTTACGACATAATGTAAGAACATATAGAACCCATACGATAGCAGCAATGGACAAAACGACCAGCCGAACTCGTAAGCCAGAGAGTAGTACTACCCCGGCTTCCTTTTGCGCAATGAATGACTCACAAAGGGATTGAACGGACTAAAGGAGGCACCTACAAAACGCAAACACCTAAGCTTGCGGCAACCACCATCGTTTTTTTGCATTGTACCCAAATACTTCTA
>Ga0163217_1024245_pt1 | contig 10887 bp, 9 predicted proteins | sample SynspAceP_FD_185933 | JGI IMG/M metagenome (GOLD analysis project Ga0163217, IMG submission 185933) | Saline lake microbial communities from Ace Lake in Antarctica - Synechococcus sp. Ace-P (PacBio error correction) | ecosystem: Environmental > Aquatic > Non-marine Saline and Alkaline > Saline ...
ACACACAACGAGAGTGCGATGTGGGTTTGCTTCGTGTGATTTGAGCGTAGGGTCCGTGCGAAATCTCCCGGCACGGGCAATGAAATTCGCGCAGCGTTTGTCCCCCCCGGTTGGGGAGGCCCATCAGCGAGGGGTTTTGGGGGGAGTTTGCCCCCCCCCCCGCCCCAAAGAAAATATTGCCTGGGTTCCCCCCCAAAGCCGCCCGGGGCCCGGTAATCTTGGGCGGGCCGTAATGGGCTGCCAATTCCCGTACAAAACCAAGCGCGTTCGCCCGGGCATGCCCAGCCTGGCGCAATGGTCCCTCCGCGCACATGTGCTGTTGAAGTAGCAAATAAAGGGGCACGAAGGCGGAAACAGGCGAAAACGGCCAGTGGACTAAAAAGGGAAATGTCCGTTTGTGCTGTCCCCAGCCATCCATGGCGGGTGAAGCAGGCCTCGATCTCGCCCGGAACGCAATCGCCCCCGGTTGGGACATGGCGGTTGTTTTGTATGGGACCATTTCGCCCAAAGGTCCTCGCTGTAAGCTTCGGGACGAACATCGAATCATAGCGAACGCGATCCCGCCCGGTTGGCAGAACCACGTGATCCCGCCACGCGCCCTCGAAAATCTCCGCAATTCGTCCCGGCCAGGCCAGCGCCCAGGGCACAGGTGAAACCAGGCGAGATCGTTTCTGTGTCCCGGTTGGCCTCGTGAAGCTGTTCCCAATGGCCCCAGGATAATCGCGAACCCCGTCGCGCGCTGGGCAAAGCGGCGGCAAATGAATGCCCGGCCGCCCGTTCCAGAGCGGCCGACGAAACCCGAATCATCGGCCAGCGCCGGCCAGGCCGCTGCCCGCCGACGGAGCATGGCTTAGCGCCCCGCTTCTCGCAAAGTTGCGCCCGTCTCTTCAGGCCGGGCAAGCCAAGCGCATCCGCGCTGGTGACGGAAATTGCAAAGGCTCCAGCAACATCGCCGATTCGCACCTTGCCGGAATTTGTGCTGGCATGACCAAGCTCGCTGTCTTCGAACCTGCGTGCCAGTTTTGGCACCTGTCGTTTGTCTGCTACTTGATGCCAAGGCGCCTTGCGCTGCACCTTGACCAGATCCTGTGGGTGCCGTCCGGCCAGATGAGGAGTTGGTGAACTGGGCGCTGAGAAGGCTTCTCTTCCGCGGTGCCCTGAATCTCGACAATACCGCCGTGCTCGGTGAGCACGAATTCGCGTCGGCCTGGGCGTTGGAATCTTCCGGGTAGTCGAGATCAGACCGGGACTTGATAGATGCACAGGAAATTGCCGCGACCAGTTTCGGTGAACGGGTTGTGGCAATCGGCAACACCGGATTTTGACAGCCCCTGACGGCTCAGAATGAAAGGGCAAACAGGCAACCGTAATGAGGTCCGTCCGGGCCAACATCGGCCTGCAGGCCGTCACATCGAGGCGAATCTGGCGCTCGCCAAGCGCTTCCTCATATCGTGACACGCGTAGGGAGCGGCCGATCAGACGCTGGATTTCCTGGGTCCGACCGACTGCTTTCCGCGCGCGGCTTTTCGCGATCCGTGCGCTCCTGGGTGAGCGGGGAGCATGCCGTATTCGGCCTGTGACCCAGCCTGGTGCCGGTTCCGGCATCACGGCGAAACAGCTTCTTCAACACTGGCGGCAACAGCACATGGGTGTTGCCGAAGATCGCCAAGACAGGAGCCCTCGGCGTATTTGGCCGCCCGGTCTGAGCTGGAGCCTTGCGCATCTGGTTTGCGGCGCGTGAGGGTCGGGGATGATTATCTGTGCCAATGATGACGGGTTCCAAATCGGGCGGTTTCTTGAAATTGGCGCAACCTAAAAGCCTTCCTGCCGGTTATTTGGAAATATTCCAGCGCAAATGCGCTGCCCGCTCTTTCTTCTACGATTCGGGCGAATGGCTTGCACGCTTTGAGTCCCATGAGTCCATGAATGATGGTTGCGCCCGATGGGGGCACCGTCTTGATCATCCGGCGCGGCGCGTGCCTAAGTTGACCTGTGTCCGCCTGATTGACCGGGCCCAACCATATGGACAAAAGGCGCTGACCGCACGATTTTCCCAGTTGAATGCCCGCATTCCGATATTCTTCGGCACATTGTTACGCCTATCTGCAGACCGGGGATACGGTAGCTCACGCACCCTGTCGCGCACACCTGGGGTGAACTGTCTCCTGCGACGATCCCGGAACGTGAATGCGCCGATCTCAGGATTGCAGGCTGCTGTTCTCGCCCATGCCCTCGCGGGCCGAATTCCACCGATGCGGTTGCGCCTGTTTTTGTCGATGGCCCTGCTCGAGATCGGCAATCTGACCGAGGACGAAACAGTGTGTTCCATGAAGCGCAATGCGCAACCCATTGGGCGGCAGCCTGCAGTCAACCCTCTCGAAGCCTCACGGGGTTCTCTCGGGCCTGAGCAATATGCTGCGGGACTCGTTGTGGCGCCTACCATGGATTCGCCGCTGCGACATATCGAGTTCGTCTCCCTCGCGCCGGTCCTGCGCCCTTGTGTGCTGGATTGAACGCGAGGATGGCAGTGTTGAAAACCGATCGTCGAGGCGCAGCGGGATGCCGGCTTCGCAATGGTCGAGCATATCCCAATTTTCTCTCTGCGCGCATGGCCGGCAAGACGCTCGAGCAGCCCAGCGCCAACCGCGGGCAGACTGGAAACCCATCGCCCGTGATCTGGACAGCCTGACCATAAGCTGGTCGAAGCCGGCTGGCGACGGCCACCGCAAGGGGCTTCTGCGGCAGGCTGATCGTCCAGCGCACCGAACGGCTGCTAGATATGTGCAGGGCGGTCGAGGACTTGAACGTGTGCGCACGCTCTACCGACGCGTTTCGACATGGGAATCCTGGGTGAAGCTGCTCGACGCTGCGCGCAGGGCGAGGAGTGTCCAGATCTTCATATCGGCTCCGGAACGAATTGTTCTCCGTGGCCGGCTGTTCGGTTGTGGTGGGCCCTACGCAACGGCGAACACAGGAAATCGTGGGGCCGTCGGTGTGATTGGCTCACCCGTATCAATCTATGCGGGCGGATTCATAACCCGTGGTCGACTAATACGGCCCCAGGTTGTCAGCCGCCTGATGAGTCTAGAACCTTGAAAGACTGTCCCCGCCAAAGCCGGGACTGCAGGAAGTGAAAATGTAGCGATAACGACACAAATCCACCGACGAAAATGGCTGCCATCGCGCCGCTGAAGATGCCGCTGCGGAAGTAGGCTGCAGCTGCGGATGCGCACGCGTGGATTGCCTGTCCTGCCGCCTTGTCGGGGAGGGGGGCCGAAGAGGGCCCCGGGACCGGCCGCCGGATACCGAACTCGAAGCCCAATCGCCGAGATGCGGGATCACTTCTGCGCCGCTGGCCGAACCGATGAACATCCGCAAACGCGGCGACGCAGCTTGAGGATAGCGCATAAAATTGCGATCACGGCTTTGCGCGGACTTCTTTCGTGGCCGACAATCTGGAGCCGCGCCGTGGTCGGCCGTTCCGAATGGAGCGGCGCGGAGAACACGAACTTCTCGCTTCTGCCTCGATGGTGTCCGGGCGGTCCCAGTCGAGCTTTGCGAGGCCCATGACTCAACAAGTGTTGTCGGGATCGAGCCGGTGGCGAAGCCTTTTGATCCGACATGCACGAGGCCCATGTTCGAGGGTCCCCGCACCGATCTTCCCAACGGCACCGTGGCCCAGGTGATCGGAGCCCGGCTACACGCTTGCAATGATCGCCTGTTGCGAACGCGTGTCGGGGTGGCCAATCGGGCGCTCGGTCCGGCGGCGCCCGTGGCTGCGGCACCGGTGACCGAAGGTCGACACAAGGTCCTGAGTTCGCGTGACTAATTTGCGGGCGGTGATGTCGGTCGGCGCTCAACGCCCAGGATATAAGCCCGGTTGCCAGCCCTGTTTTGTGAGCCGCGCCCGAAATGCTGGAGGGGCGACGCGCGGCAAAGTCGAACGCCATAGAGTTTCGTCCGCCAGGATGGCGATCTTTCAGCAGGGCCTCCGGGCGCGTTTTGCAACTCGGGAAACTGGGGCCGGGTCGCGAAAATAGAGCGCATTGCTCCAGATCACCTCTGCGCAAAACCGCGGTTCGGGTTGGCGTTCCTTGATCAGGGGCCGATAGGGCCGCGAGCCGACACCGACCATCTGGTTCGGAAATGACAAGCCCGTGGCCGCGCAGGTTTGATATCCACATCCGCAAAACAGCGCCTGGCCCTTGTGATGGGCAGAAGTTCACCTCGGGTTTTGCAACGGCCAGCGCATCCGCATGGTTTCGGGGCCGCCTTCGAGCACATCAGTTCCGCCCCTGAAATCAAGCTAGGAAATCGGCCGGGTTTGTGCGTCGGGAATGACGTCACGCCGGGTTTCAAGCTGTTCTTCCCCAACCGTTTCACATAATTCCCAAAGGCTGTTGAAATCCGCTGCTGATTTCCGGGTCGGGCGAAACAGGCGGAGGTCATGGATCCTGCAGGATGTAGAGCGTTTGGGATTGCCGTCGCCAAGGGCGTGCGGCAGGAAATTGCAGTTTGGCGCCCCGCTCCGGTTTCAGCTTTTTCACCACTCGAACGGGTGGGTTCAACCCATCACGAGGCCCGTACCGCTTGTGACCTAGCCGCGTCCAATGTCCGCTCGCCCAATCCATCGCCCCCACCACTGACGATCTGAGAGCGGGATGGTGAGGCCTTCACGGAGAGAAGTCAGCTATCATGGACGCGTGGTGTTGGTCATGGGTTCTGGTCTCCGCCCGGCCGGCGGGCGTACCGGGCAAGGTCGTCAAATATGTGTGGCGTCTGTCGTGACGGCACCATGGAGGCATAGCAGCCAAACACGTGATTGCGCATGCATGCCATAAGATTTTGCTAGTATTTACCGCCTTGCAGTTGCGGAACCCTGCCCATGTTGTCCGTTGCGAACGCGAATTCGGCAAGCCCCGCGAACCCCGTCCCGCACGGGTCAGACGGTCCACATGGGGGGCGCCGCCAGAGTTTTGTGCGGACATATCGAAAATTGTGTGATCGACCGCGCACACCCGGAAAGTTGCGTTACTGCCTTGGCGGCCCATATGTCGCTCGACACGACTGGTCCTGAGCGCAGGACCACCAACCGCAGATAACAGGTTTTGCGCGGTGCCCGACTGGGCGGGCAATTCTGCTGGCGAAGCGTAGGGGAATTATGGCGAAAGTAAATCGGTATCGATCTTGGTACAACAAACTTCCTGTGTGGCCGTCATGGACGGAGATTAGGGCAAGTTAATCGAGAATTCGGAGGGCGGCGCGTAAACGCCGTCCATGGTGGCGAACTTCACGGACGAAAACGAGCGACTCGTCGGGCAGGCTGCCAAACGGCAGGCCGTACAAACCGGAAGAACAGATTTTTGCGGTCCAACGCGCCCTGATCGGGCGCCGGTTTGACGACCCGCTGACCAGAAGGATCGGATCTCGTCCGTTTCGGATTGTCGAGGCGAAAACGGCGAACGCTTGGGTTCGGCGCCAATGACAAGAAATACAGGCCCGTCTGAAATCAGCGCCTTCATCTTGCAGAAGATGAGAGACGCAGAAAGCATTTTTGGGTGAAACCGTTGAACAGGCGGTGAATCAAGGTGCCCGGCCCTATTTTGTTCAAACGATTCCTGCCGTCAGCAACCAAGGACTGCAAGGCAAGATTGCGGGTCCTTGAGTGTTGCGTCATGCATCAACGAGCCGACCGCAGCTGACTTGGCTATGGCCTCGACAAGGAAGGAAACCGGCACCATGTGGTTTAATGACCTCGCGGCGGTACCTTCGACGTGTCGAATCCTCCGAAATCGGTGATAGGCGCTCTTCGAAAGTGAGTCCACCAATGTGACACTTCCTGGGCGGCGAAAGATATTTTGACGCGCGGATCATTGCTACCTGGCCGATGAATTCAAAAAGGACGCAGGGCATAAGTCTGCGGGAAGACAAGCCTGCACTTCAGACGCCTGAAAGAGGCCGGGAAAAGGCCCAAGGTCGAGCTTGTCATCATCGACCCGACCCGAAGTGAAATGCCGTTCATTGCACGGCGATTGCCTCGGGTCAAGCATCTCAATGTGAAGCTGAACCGGGCAAAGCTGGAAGCGGCTGGGAAGACCTGGTGGCCCGCCGGTTTGAACGTCCCTGCAGGCCGCGCTCAAGGATGCCGCCAGAACCGAACGAGATTGACGAGTCATTCTGTTTGGCGGCATGACCCGCTGCCAAATTCAGGAACCGTGAAGAATTTCTTCGGACGCGAGCCCCATCGTGGCGGAACCCGGATGAAGTCGTGGCCATCGGCCGCGGCGATCCAGGCTGGCGTTCTCGCGGGCGACGTCAAGGATGTCCTGCTGCTCGACGTGACCCCGCTGATCGCTGGGTATCGAGACGTCTGGGTGGTGTGTTTCACACCGCCTGATCGACGCGCAACACGACGATCCCGACAAGAAGGTCCGGTGTGCTCCTCACGGCGCGAAGACAATCAGGGCGCGTGACAATCGCGGTTTTCCAGGGCGAACGTGAAATGGCCTCGACAACAAACTGCCCTCGGCATTTGATCTCGTCGGCATTTTCCTCCGCCCCGCGCGGTATAACCGCAATCGAGGTGACTGCGACTGATTGCCAAGCATCGTAAGTGTGTCGCCAATGGAAAGGGTACGGCAAGGAGGCAGCAGATCCGGATCCAGGCCTCGGCGGTCCTGTCCGATTCGGATATCGATCAGAATGGTCAAGGATGCGACAGCCATGCGAGCGACGACAAGAAACGGCGGGCGAAGCGGTGGAAATCAAGAAATCAGGCGGAAACGCTTGTCCACCAGACGAACGCAGCTGAGCGAACATTGTGACAAGTTGGCGATGACAGAAAAATCCGCGATCTGAGAGTGATTCGGGCCCTGAGGTCGCTCTCGAGGGCGACAATCACGAAGAAATCCGGCCAAGCTCGAGCTCTGGCGATGTCGTCATAAGCTCGGGGAAGCCATCTACAAGCCGAACAGGCCGATGCGAGTGACGGCGGAGCGGCGGCCATGCGGAGATGGATGGTGATGTCCGAATGACGAAACCATCGTGGATGCCGACTTCGAAGAAAGTCCGATGATGAGAGCCCAAGGCAATCGTCAGCCTCGTAAACGGACACAGTTTGGATATGTGCGGCGGCTGGTGACACTGGTTGGCCAGCGCGCATACCCAAAGGGTCCATGTCGGGTAGGGGTCCGTCGATGGCGATGCGATTATATCAAATCTTGGGCGTGGATGCGGGCTGACGCTGCCCGATCAAGAGCGCCTATCGCCGTCTGGCCCAAGGAGCTTTCACCGACCAAGATCCCGGTGATCGACAAGGCCGAGCAGCGTTTTCACAGGAAGTCATCGGCTTAACGAATCCTCAAGGTGAGAGAAACGTGCGGCTATACCGCATACGGTCATGAGCATTCCGAACGGCGGCGGTGGAATGCGGTGCGGTTTGACATTTCAACCGCGGCGTGGCTTTGCTGAATCTTCGATGAATGTTTCGGGGAGTTCACTCGGGTGGCCGCGGTGGGGGCGGCGGCCGACGTGCCGCGTCGAGCTCGACGCGGGTCGGACCTGCGCTACAATCTCGATGTCACCTGAGGATGCGTTTTGCCGGCAAACAGGCCCGGGTGAGGTCAATGTTCGGCGGGCTGTGACGAAATGCTCATGCTCGGGGGCCCGGGTGGTTCCGAGCCGGTCAATTTGCCGTGCCTGTCAGGTGCGCGGGCAAGGTGCGCGCCCAGCAAGGGTTCTTCACGGTAAGATGCGGACATGCCCGACCTGCCACGTGGGCGCGCGCCGGTGATCGAACAATCCCGTGCGGTTTTCGTGCGCGGTCCGGCCGGGTCAACAAGGAAAAGACTCTCTCGGTCAACTTCTCAGGTCATCGAGGATGGCACGCGCCATCCGCGTTTGCGGGTGAAGCGAAGCTTGGCCTGCGGGGCGGACCGGCGGGGTGACCTTTATATTTTCCGGACTATCCAGCCCACCGGTTCTTCCGCGTGAGGCGCGGACATTCAGTTGTCGTGTGCCGATCCGATGACCACGGCGGCGCTGGGCGTTTTTTCGATCGAGGTGCCCACGATTGACGGCGCCCGCGCCGGGTGAACCATCCCGGCCGGGACGCAGACGGCCAGCAGTTTCCGGCTGCGCGCCAAAGGCAATGTCGGTGCTGCGTCGAACGCGCCGCGGACATGTACGTCCAGGCCCAGTTGAAACCCGGTGAATTTGACCAAAGGATCAGCGTGACGCTGCTCAAGACCTTCCTGAGGAGTCCGTTGCGGAAAGGAATCAACCCAGCACAGTCCGGAATCCGAAGGCTTCCTTCACAAAGTGAAAGGAATTCTGGACGACTGAAGGACTAGCCGACGGGCGGTTGGGTTCTAGAGCTTCAGCGGCCATCGGCGTTTGCCGATGCAAGAACATTGCAGTATTTCGATGGTGATTTGTCCGCAACCCGGTTATGGCGTCATGTAGGAACGTTTCCCGGGACCGATGAATTTCACGCGTTCCGCAACCCCCGACGGCGCGGCCAGAGGGGGATTCGCTGCGAGATACTCCGCCGCCTTTACGAATTCGGGAATCAATCGATGTGGCGGCCTGCGGGTCCTTCCGCGATATGGTCTGTCCGCCTTGTTCGAGGCTTCGCTCCGACCGGCGTAGCAATCCGCACCTGCAAGGCACTCATGGCATCCAGGTATTCTTGTAATCTTTGTCGGTCCAGGGAACTGGACTTCAGCCCGCGCTGGCGAATCACCGGGCATCGGTTCTCGGACAGCCTTTTCGATTTCGGCCACTCTGCCAGAGCGTTTTTCGTGCAGATATTGTGAAGACAAAGATCCTCGCAGATAGGCCTTTGGAAACGCTGGTTTGTTCGAGCGAAGGGCTTCGAGAATGGAAACATTGCTTGTCCAGCCGTAATGAAAGGACCCGGGTTTTGGAATTCGGCATGTCTGAGCGCCCCTTTGTTCTACAATGTATACAAAGAGCCTACGCCGATCAGCTCCTTTCAAGATTGAAGATGTGGTTTGGGCATGCTTGGTAACTGTTCGTGAGGCGCAATTGTCTCTATAAAGCGCGCGAAGCAGGATTTCTGGAACCATCATGCAATGACGCTCATTGAATTGGGAATCGGTGGGTGCCGGGGCCGGACGATGGGCCGCCAATTGCTATGTGCAGTTGCGCGAGACCGAGGGCTGTGTTTCTTGGCGGCGCAAGCGAGGTGCGGCGTTCGGGCCTGCTTCGTCCAGGATGCGGGCTTTGCTTCGCGGGGACAGGCGAGTAACGGCGTGCGCATCACCGATGATTCTGCGGGGATGTTTCGCCGGGGTTTGAAATGGGTTGATCGCGATTTTACGGTGCGGCCGCCGAACGGCAGCACATGCCGCGATGGGGCGGCAGGCAGGCTGCGCCTGATCCGCAGGGACAACCGGACTGGATGAGACCCATCGGGCTGCGCTGGATGCGGCGGGCGCAGAAGGTGCCTGTCGTCTGGGCCTCCAACATGGTCAGCGGCGTCCAATCTGATGTTTGCGATCACCGAGCGGGTCGCGCGCGCCTCGATCCCGATTTTGATATCGAGATTGTCGGAATGCATCACAGGCAAAGGTCGACGCCTTCCGGACGGCGCTGATGCCTGGTGAAAGCCGCCGCCCGGGGGCGCGACTTATTTTTGATTAAAAGCAAGGTGCTTTCGCGCGAAGGCAACACGGGCGCGCGTGAACGGGCGGATTGGGTTTGCAACCCTGCGCCGGCGGGGATGTGGTCGTGAGCAAGCGTCATTTTTGCCGGTGCGGTGAGCGGAATCGAACTGAACCACCGGGCACGACGGGTATCTTCCGCCCGTGGTGCCGTGCGCGCCGCGCGCTGCGACCTGCGGGGCGGGCCCGGTCGTCTATGCGATGGCGGATGTCCTGGGTCGCTAGGAAGATATGACGTTCTAATGCGCGGCGCATCGGCGTTGCAGCTCCGCAGGCATTTCGCGCAATTGCGTTGCAGTTCGTCGGGTTCTTTCCGAAGGTCAGAACACACCCCGACCTTCAGGATTTTCCGTGGCTGGCCAAGACGAACTTCGTTGTCCCGCCCAGGTCGTGCGAGTCAGAATCGGACGCGAAGCCAGTGCGGCGGTTGCAATGCGATGGTGTTTTGTGCCCGGCCCGATTGTCGGTACCCGTGCAATCGGTCAGTTCGTCCGGTCAGCGGACCTTCGAACGCGGCGACCATTGCACGGGCAGTTGGTGCGGAAGGCCACCAGATCCAGCAGGAGTTAAGCCCAGGAAGGCAGGACACCAGGCACCGAGCAGAGTGAAATACAGCGCCACCACGGCCAGCGCGGGCAGCGAATCGAGAATGACATTGCGCCACCCGCGCGGGCTCAGCTCGATGCGGGTACGCACGGCAATTCGAACAGTGGCTCGGGTCTCGGCGTGGCTCTGGGGAGTTCTAGAGGCGCAAGACGTGCGGCGAAAGGACCCTTTTGTGCAGTGCGAGATTTGAAATGACGGCTGCTGCTTTCCAAAACACGTTAGGTTGGCCGCTATGGGCAGTGAATAAAGACGCATCGAAGAATTTTTCCGCGCTTTCGGCTGCGGATCGAACCGACGACGACTGGAATTACGGAACACCTGATACGCTTCTGGTGGCCGTTGTCTTGGTCGCTCAACGCGACCGATGTCCGGCGTGAACGCGACCAAGGCTTTTTCACGAGTCGAACACGCCGAGAAGATGCTCGGCTGGGAAGGGGAATGGCTGATAGCATTGTCCGGCCATGTCTGTTTGCAAAGCGGAACGTGATCGGTTGACGAATCCTCGTGAAGAACATGGCGGCGGTGCCCTGATCGGTGCGCTGAGGCTGCAGGGTGGGGCGCACGACAATGTCGTTCTGATACTGGTTCGGGGCCA
>Ga0163217_1099250_pt1 | contig 10887 bp, 9 predicted proteins | sample SynspAceP_FD_185933 | JGI IMG/M metagenome (GOLD analysis project Ga0163217, IMG submission 185933) | Saline lake microbial communities from Ace Lake in Antarctica - Synechococcus sp. Ace-P (PacBio error correction) | ecosystem: Environmental > Aquatic > Non-marine Saline and Alkaline > Saline ...
ACCGAGTGCGTAAACTTGATCGCAATTACTCACTAAAATTAAATAAGAATTTGCTGAAAGCCTTGCTTGGTCACCAATCAAATAACTCGGCATAGAAATCACGAGATATGGGTAAATTTTTAAACCTTATTCTTAGCTGAACTATCGTTAATCTGATAAAATATTCAAGCTGTTATCTCAATTGAACGAGCTTTTCTTCAAGGTCTATTTTCCTGACTCCAATTTCGAAAAATCCAATATTCCATAAATAATCCGAGCAAGAAATTAACCGCTGATTTTTTGGATTTATTAATCTTTATCTCGATCACTTTCTGTAAGATCACTGTCCTATAGTAAATAGCTAAAAGCCTACAATAGCGTTCATTGGGGTGCGAATCTCAATGGCTCATTGTCCGCACAAAATCAATTTGCTTTAAGAGAAGTTTTGATAATTACCAGCTATATCAAGCCTCTTTCGTTAATTTTTAATAGATTTCCATAAGATACATTAACTACCTTAAAGTTGTTTTAAAAGCATAAACACAATAATTGCATATGATGGCTAAAAGTGAGATTAGTGTGGCAGGTAAATAAACAAATGTAATGATATCATTTCTGTGCTTTACTTTTTCCGGCAAGATCTTACGCTAAAACACCAGAACCAAACGTTTTCAGTTTTATCCAGTAAAGATCGCTTCTTTTGAATAAGAATCTAATATAATTTTAACTGTTTCAAACAAAAAGCAAACTATCCATATATTTCCAAATTTCTCATCAAAAATATGTGAAATTTCACTCGAAGCTTGAGCATTCGATAAAACAATACGTTCAAATTTACTTTTTTCTAAATATTGACACGGCTATATAAAATATCAAAACGGCAACTTAGCTTCTTAGGCGCCTTCACTGAAACTAGCATCTAATATTCGAGTGCATTCCTCAGCTTCAGCGCCTCTCTAATTCCAGTTGATAGGAAGCCACAACGCAATCCTTTCAACAACTGACATAATTAGATTTGGACGTTCAAAAAGCTGTGTGAAAGTCATTATCGTGCACACATAAAAATAACGGCCAAGCAATCAACTTAAAATTAAAAATGGTAGCATTTTTTATTTTTTTATACATTCAAACTAGAAGAAAAATAGAAACTCATAACAACCTCAAAAACTCGACGTTTATCGCTTTATCTCCATACAGATCATTATGATCACTTCAATTGTTTATTCTGGAGACTCCAATTGAATGGATAAAGTGAAAGAGCGCCCCTTATCCTACACCCATCGGTTTCCCGTTCTTTCCATAGGCAAGAATGAGGTTATAGTCCATAGCTCTCTTGAACGGGCACTAAAGCATTGTAATCATTAAGTGCTTGCACGAATAAAGTTGTCAGATTTTGCACCAACCACAGCCCAATAATGATCTCAGTAAAGGAACCTTTGGTAAGGTTGTCAATCCCACTCAGTCAAGGCGTTTCCGTTTGCTGAGTAATTTACGTCAAGATCCATCAAGCCATTTGACCGTCAAATTTCGGCGGTTTTTTTGCGGTATTTGTATTAGAAATTGCGGCCAGTTTACGTTTCAAAATCACCGACCGTTGAACAGAAAGCTCCTTAGCTGCAAACTCGAAAAAACCGTTTAACCCAAAAGATATCAAAATTACAACAGAATATGATTTCTCAATGCACCTCTAATGAGCGCCAGCAGTTACACAATTAGAAGAAATGATACACACCACTTTCATCGATTGATTACGAACAACACATGTTCTACACACAAACGAAACAAAGGCCGAAACAGTTGACACAAAAAGCGCTTATATAGCGGCCTTTACTGGATAATAAAACGACAAGTAAATTTTGGAATACGCCACTGAAGCGCCCTTGAGATGCGACCCATAACGAAACCAAATCGTCATCACTTTAATTGGAATGGTCATAGCTCGAGACTGCCGCAGCCAAACGCGCTATTTTCCGCAGACCGATCAACAAGGGCAAATATCGGAAGGGTGTCGCAATAACCAAGCAAACAACAACCTGATCACAGCAAATCCATTTCCCTCTGCGACTGTTTTTAATACTATTTGAACAACGCTTGGCTTTTTCAATCCGTGCTGAAAAAATGTCGCCACCGCAAAGGCGACCAAGCATTGGTGTCACCGCATGGTTGTTGCCATGATCCAATGTCCCGTCTTCAAAAAATGTTGCAACGCCAAAGAGACACTCCACTTGATTAAAATACGTGGCGCATCCAAGACGAGACTGCAATAAAATCAAACTGATTCGTCGTAAAATTCGACACACCAAAATGCTTCATCTTGCCAGGGTTGGAACAACAATAAACGCCTGCGCCACTTCATCGCTCCATTTAACGACTTGGCGATGCAGCAACAAAGTATCATGTTACTCACACCCTGTAGGTTTACCACGACGGTCCAAATTTGCTAAAATATGCTCAGCAGATAGTTATAACGATGCACGTTAATATCAGGACGACTATTAGAAGGTAGCAAAATCCCACATTTTTTGATGATTTCCCATTTTAATCGCGCAATGCTGGTTGTTGTGCTTTAGCGCATTACCAACAAGGTTTCGCACTGATAAATACACCGTAATATCGCATGATTCGAACGTGGGTCCACACCAAGGTCTAAACAGGCCTCGATAGAAGCCCAAACGAACTCTTGAGAAGTCATATTCGCCAACTCTTCCATTCGCCAAAAGCCTTGTGCTAGCGCGAACCTCGAAACCCAAGGGTGATATTGATGTCTCATGCGGTATCTCCTTTCCTACCATTATTTTAATGCTCGGTATTTCTAAGTGATGACACAACACAACAACAAGCCCAAAAAAACCCAAGCATTCCTCAACGCCTTGCCTTAGCAACTGAACACAACTCATCATCGAAGTAATACTAGTTCGGCATAAAGACCGACCTCTTTTAATTAGAGCGACGCGACCACATACAAACGAACACTTTTTGGGCAATACGAACACTTATAATTTACTCGCAGCGACAATCGCACACAAAACACAACACCACTGTGATGGACTTAATAATGATTCAATACGCTAGGCCCCCTTTCCAACGCAAATGGAGAGATCCCAATTCCGGTTCAAAAGCCTTTCTAACGCGCATCCTACCCTTTTAGCGACGTTAGCAAAGGCACCACAAAGCTTAACCAACTTACTAGACAGCGACGACCATCACCACATGCTAGATAGCTGACTAAATTGGTGTTAAGTACAACTTAGAAGACAATGGAACACCTGTATTCTAGAAGCTTGACGGCCCTATTCCAGGCCGGTTTTGGTGATTTAATCCTTGGCATGCTGGCACGGCCCATGGCGCCTCTTACTGCCGCACTTTGTTCTTGGCAAAGGCGAATTCTCTCTGCACGGGGGCGAACCTCGCATGCACGAACGTCCAATTGGCGACCTTGGTCGATGCACTACAAGCGCTAGTGTAGACATTGCTTAATAAGGCGAAAAAACTACCCTCCGTTGCGAAATTAAAGCCAAGGATTTGTCTGGCGGTGAAGTTTCCATCAAGGCAATATTTCTAGCCAATTTATTTGACGGCTATCTTGATGAGCGACCTTTGGCGAAGACGAACTAACCATCAAAGTTGATGGTGAATTATGTCCTAAGCCATACATCGATATTACATTACATGTTAATGAAGGCAAATTCGGCGTTTGAAATAGAAAATCAGAATTACCAAGCGTTTTGTCGTCAAAAGGTCACAGACTTACCAAAGCCCAGGTTGAAATCATGGTGAAGGCGCCGCAATCTTCCAGCTCTTATTTCCTAGCGGCTGCGGCCATTGCCGGTGGTAAATTAAGTTCAACGGGGTTAGGCACAGACAGTGTTGCAAGGCGATGTAAAGTTGCAGAAAGTTGCTAGAAAAAATGGCGCTAAAATACCTACGCCCAACGTGGATTGAAGCAGAAGACAAGGAACTTAACGCGTCGGAACTTGCATGAACCACATTCCAGATGCTGCCATGACCATTGCCACGACAGCCCTTTTTGCAAAGGTCCACCACTATCCGAAACATCTATAACTGGGCGCGTAAAAGAAACAGACCGTTTGTACGCCTAGGCAACCGAATTGAAAAAGCTCGGCGCGCTGTCATCGAAGGTGAAGACTTCATTACGTAACGCCCGTTGCAAAACTGAAAGCTGCCAGGAAATCGATACGTAAACGATCCCCGAATCGCCATGTGTTTCTCATTGGTTGCCTTCTCTGATACCCACAGTGACAATCAACGATCCGGGTTGCACCTCAAAAACCTTCCAACCGTACTTCGAGTTTATCAATACAATCGCCTCAGCTACAAAAACTTACTTTGCTTCCAAACAAAGCCAGCATTCCGGCTGGGGCAAAGCTTCAATATAAAGGGAAGTGAGTTAGCTAAATATTACGATTGTGGTTTGACCACCTGGTGTTCGAGCTTTTCAATCTGTTGCGGCGTTAGTAAATTCATACAATCCTGCTCGGTTTTTTTTGGGAAAGCAATAGTAAGATTTTCCGTCAATTCACCACTGCGCTCAGCAAGGTCTCTTACTTTGTCCATGTCGTTTTTGAACTTGTACAAACTGCTTACGTTCCTACTGAGTACTTGAAGAATGCTCTTGTATTGTACGAATAGCCCTTACCATCTTTTCAAAAAGAATCAAGACACTTTTGATTGTGTTTTTTCATCTAAACCAAGCTGCTGGTGCCATAACGGCTTTGCCCGAGCTGTTCATGACTTTGGAGCAGTATTCATTTGAGCTTCTCGGTACAAGTTTGGACCCTGAACGCTGCATTATTAGGCGCTTTCGTTTCAGCATAAGCGGCTGACGCACGCGGTTATAAATCGCGGCCACTCAAACGCGATAACACCTATCATTTCCTGCTTTTTTAACGATAAACATTGTTAGCTCTTACGGCTCTGTTTCCTGTTGAATGAAATTATTATGTCGATTTAATGTCAACAGTGCCAAAGAGAGTGAATCCAGATGCAATAACTTGTCATGAAGTGTGTAAGGGAAATGCGCAATTCACATGCTTTCCTACGAACCCGAGCCAAGCATGAACTATTCTTAAGAAGAACGATGAACGCCTTTTACGCTCTGTCATTATTTAGACATGAGACAGCGCAGGATCCAATCCTTCCACACCACTTCACGCCCTTGCGATCGAAATCATCGCGGAAATGTCTGCTACAGAGCGCTTCATCGCTTATTTGGGGGGCGAATTGTTTCCAACGCTTCTTGAGAATTCATCTGCAACCCCCGGGTTGCGTTTTAGACTCGGCACTCATAAGTAGTAAACCCCATTCGCACAGCTGATTTCGAAAACTCAGCCGATCTCGTGGTCCGACAAGCCTTGCATTTCTAAATTCTCTATCAAATAATCGCCACGCGGCAATCAATTGAACCAACTGTCCGATCCTGAAATAATCGATTTGGGCACGATGCCACCTTCACCCCGGACGAAATACGCGGAAACGCCACACTTAAAGCGCTTCGCCAATAGGTTTCTGCAAACTGCCGTAGATGATGCGCCATCATCACAGAGTCTGTGCGCCAGTCCTCCAAACCAGAGCAAAACGCCCTAAACCTATCTTATGAATGCCCCGCTTGCCCAAACGATCCGGTGCGCCTAAGCGGGTAATTGAAAAATTGGATTTGTTACGCGTAAATGATGCCTCAAGATACGTCTTGCGTCGAATAGGTTTTCTTATAGACCAAGACCACCATCCAAAGCCAATGGTTTGCAGTGTTTTGTAATTCAGCTGTATCCAAGGGCTGTTTAACTTCCATCGATAACTGACATGAAATGACAGGTTTGATGTTGTGGAATCATGCGTTCCCAAACGGCATAGACCCCTATTAGTTTCACCTGTAACCAACAATAGGATGATCAAAGCCTTGCTTTTATCGCCTAACTTCCTTTTGAACCTGAGGATTCATGTCAAGTGTGAGATTAAATATGCAATTACTCCATAGAAAAGCCACAGTAAGTACATCATTCGCACACGTGGTTTAGACAAATATCAAAGGAGCAAATAGGCTCAGTATGTTGCCAAACCGCTGTACAGGTCAGCTTTTCGCTTTTAATCCACCATTTCAAGTAAATAAGGTTCCGCCGGCCGGGTGAAAATTAGCGCCGTAAAGTCCACCATATTTAATTTGTTTTTTCAAGCGAGCACGCAGCAACCATCTTGCTCGGTTTTATCTCATGCGAACGAGTGACAGACCTGCCAACTGCATTCTCTACAAACTCACTAAATTGACCGGCATGGGCTTGGGGTTTGCTCTAGCATCTAACCTGGTTGTAATTTGGTGGCTTGAACAGGTGTTGAGCTCATGACAAAGCCACCTAGAAACTCAGTTAATGGACTGGTCGCCTGCGCCTGCACGCGTTTTTCTCCCTAAACCTGATTCATCAGGCGATTCGCCCTGCTTCAACAGCAAGACGAAAGGCTTTGCCCATTTGCGCGGTTGTTTTGGCAACCGCCATGGCGGTATTGACCAACCATCCGCATCCGCAACCAATTTCTAACGCCAATGCCGCTCCGATGGTTGCACAATGCCAGCATCGACAATCAGGGTACTGTAACCTTTGTTCAAATAATGATTTCCAAAAAGACGACTAGCCCAAGCCCATATTAGAACCCAATTGGTGGAACCGCAGCGGCATCACACATTGACACCCCAACTTCTCCAATCGTTACAAAGCACAGGATCAGCATGCGACAATAAGGCAATGACCACTAAAGGCCTTTTTTTTGAATTAGTTCCTCCAGCTGCCAATAACGTTTCCACGCCGTCCCACGGCCATTAAGTAGCGAGGGTCAGGGTGGAAATTTCCTAATTTGACCCAATTAAAGTCTCCCATGCTTCTTCTAGCCAGTTCACGGCAAACCCGCTTCTTTCGCGGTGCGCGCGCCAGACTATTCGTATAAACTTAATACCATGTTGCTGCAGGGTGTAGGATATTGTCCGTTTGATGTTCAAAACCATACGACGTAAAGACAAAGGTAACCAACTCACTTTCACTTGCGGCGCAAAGATGCCCATTCATGGCGTCCCGCGCTGGCGGTATTTTCGCAGTACCCGTAAAGTCGAGAATGAAATTCATGTCCTGCAATAAAAAAGACGACATACTAGCCTCCAGCAAATGGATTCAAAATAAAAACCTGACTCTGTTCATTCCCAACTCAGTGTTGCTCCCATAAACTCTCGGCACACCTGCTTGATCAAATCGCTCTGCAATGGCCTTTCTTTCTTTTTTCCCCAAGCTATCCAGTAAATCCTTTAACGTTTCACCAGAAAATCAAAGCAGCATCATTCAGCAATATGTTCATTTAGTCTTCCTCCTCGTGTTTGAAGTAATGATGCCATCAGTTGACCGTGTCGCCGCTTCTCGGATCATCCGCTTTCGTAAATCGCCGTAACTAAAGCACACTAGTCCACAACCGGTTTCCTCTGCGACCAAAGCCACCTCTCAGCGTAAATGCGCCGATGGCACCGTCGATATGTCCTTTAAGTAAACAAGCATAATGGGCGAGGCCGCTTACTCCTTGTGGTGTGATGGCATACTTTGGTTTGCGTTCGGGAAAGATATGCCCTAAGGCCGAGTAACTCGGTTTGACTCGATTGGGCACGTGCATAATTTCTAATACCCATGAAGTGCTTGATACCGTAACCGAAGGCCAGCGTCCTGAATGGCAGACAGGTCTGCCACAATCCAATTCTTCCTGACTCACAGATGCACACCATAAGCACCAAGGTGATCGCCTGCCGCCAATAGTCATTAATAAAGACCTGTTGCGTTGTACTTTGACCTAGGCGATTGCGCTGTTGAATGTTTCTTCTAACTCAGGATCGCTGAATTTTTGATCTAGTTGAGCCAATTTGATGCCTTGGCTTAACCGCACTAAAGGTCAACCAAGCAGATCGTATCCAACTACCGGATATAAACCAATTTTTTAGATCCATCTTGGCAAATGACAAAGGACCACGATTCGCATATTGAGAGGGCGTCCACTAATTATGGGTAAATTTTCGATCTGCAGGGGCAACCAAGGAAAGCCCAAACTGTTCGTTTTTTTGATCATTCTTAACTGTCGATTTTTATGCCGCAATTTAGATAAGGCTTTCGCCATGGTCATCGCATCCAATACGTCGTAACCATGAGCAATGAAACTCGCCAACGCCATCGTCAAGTCCCGCCCTTGCCACTCGCATTCTGCCTGGCTAGTGTGTCACTTGAAAGCCGACTATGGAGGTTTGGTTACTAACCAATCCGTCGTTTTTCGCGGTTTTCAGAGTGATCACCTTTTTATCAACCCAGCGACACGGTGGCGTAAAAATACGCAGCCAGTTTGCGTTTGTAAAACGGTTATAGGCTGCTTGCCAGAATAGCCTCCGTTCGTCGCTTTCAATAATCCAGTAAGTTAGATTAATCACATCGGACATAGGCAACAAAGGGGGCAAGTAAATCCGCCCCAAAGTCCGCTTTTGCTAAGATTATTCCTATCCACTTCCGCCACCATGACCAGGATCAAACACTACTAACACATTAGGGTAGTCCCGCTTCAACGTTCTAGCCAAGTCGAGCAGGCTTTCACTATTTCGCGATGGCAACAAACCAACTTTTAAATCGCATCTGGCGGGAGATCCATCTAGCAAAGCTTGCCATTGTTCGTTGAACTTAGACAACCGATCGGCTCTAACAAACTTACCGTCTTGAAGTTTTGCACCCGGGTGGCTGTCATAATACTTTGAACGTGGCAGCTCTAAATTTTGGCCCTATGGCGAATATCTGATGGCACCCAGTGTGGGCGGACGATCCGAACCCCCACACACCAGAACAACAGGCAGGTTTAATGAGACCATAATTCCTCCTTTGCGCTTAAGCGACTTTTCTTTTGAATTTTTCGGTTGCTCGCGTCTCTTTCGTCCCGACGTATCTATTGTCAATTTATCTGTTGTTAAGTAAACATCGCTACCCAACTCACGGAATTGCGCCGACATTTTCTGCATGCCACTCTCGGCTTCGTTTTACGCTCAAAGTGCCTACGTTTCAAAGTGCTTGCGTCTAAAGCACTAACGTCTAATCTTCTGCGCTTCCCAAACTCCAATTCCCTTGGCGTATTCTCGAACTTCTTGAGTGAAATTTTCATTTGAGCAAAATTCGGCCACACAAGAACAAAAGTGGAAGCCACTTTTCCTGAAGCCTGCGTTTAAAGGTTTCGTCGTGATAAAAAGAAACGCGCCCGTTTTCTGGGTCAAGCGATAAGTTTACAACTGATCTTCCCAACGAAACTCAAGCGCGCCTTAGAAAGGCGTTGTCCACGAATTTGTGCCCTGGATGGCCTTTCGCAAATCCGCTGCCATGAGCAGCGATTTTTGACGTTAATCAAACCCTTCTTTACATCTTCTTTATTCGGCAAACCCAAGATGTTCTTTTGGTGTCAACGTAACACAACATAGCACAGCCATACCACCAATTGCGCCGCGCCCAATCCAGAAGTTTATATGGTCCATAAGCCTGGCGCAATGTCTTGTGTCAGCGGCAAAAAAAAAAATTTTGTATAAAAAGGTGCCTCATGGCAAAGCTCAAGCTGCTCAGTCATGTTTTCTTTTGATTAACTGCATGGCACATGCCCAGGCTTCAATCATGAACTTCGTACATCGTATTCCCACGCTACTTTGGTGAGTTTCACCCAAGGTACGAAGCTGCAAGCATTTGTGCTTCGTCATTAGCGTCTAATCGACCAAGGAACGTAATCCGTCGCCTAAAGACAGCGCCACATCGTAAGCAGCACACAACCTCACAAATGTCACGAACCGTTCGTATAATGAAACTTTCTGTGTGATGCGCCAAACACATTTTGCCATGAAGGGAACCACCACGGAGAAACGATGGCGGTAGACGCTAGCCGTCATTGGCACATAGCGCAATAAAATCACCGCGTGAATAAGTAAAGTAGTTCACACCCTGCTCGGGCTGCTCAATTAAGGTATCGCGACCAATCATCCCAATTAAGATCTTCGGCGACACCATCACTTTCCTCTAGCTGGTAGATAGGTACGGTACCTGAATTGGTACAGGCGAGTTACGCAAAATCCATTCACGCGTTTCATTGTATTATTTTTTGCCCGTTGATAAATTCCATCACGGTGTCCCGCGCCCCAGCGAGTCGACCAAACTAGCTTTTTCAACTTATTCTTCAATCGAAGAGTTACCGCTGAGTTTACCAAATATTTGCCGTTTACCTTTACTTAAGACATTCGGCCAATAATCATCGCTCGGATTCTGGTGATTAAATATATTCGGAATAATGCTCGACCTCGCCACTTCATCACGACAAACCTCGGGAGTAATGCCTTTTTTGCAAGTTCCGCCCCGAAGCTTTCCTCCGGGATGCTGCTTCCGCAATAGTTCACTCTTAATGGCATCCCATATTTTTGGTTTTCACGTAATGCCATGTATCCCATTTTCTGGTGTCACAATACCTTGATCGAGATAATGCATTTGCGTCAGCGCATTTACCCGGTCGGGCTTTTCGCCTGTTGGCCAAATTGCTTACAACGCAGCTCGTCTTAATAGAGTTTTCCAAACGGGATTGAGCAAACTGTGATGACACACTCTGTAGAGCTTCAGTGTCCCTTGGCGCCTTTTCCTATCCAAGGTGCGCGCATGGCGCAGCCTTCGTAAATCAAATGTGACTGAGGGTCTGAAATACGGTCCGGCAACAATCATAGATGTAGAATGGCTCGTTGGGTTGCAAAGTCAAGATTGTCAGGTCGGACCCAAGCGGTGTAATCGGTCAGGTTGATTTTTGCCGCATGGGACCACGGATGTCGCATCGGAACCGTTTTAAATAAATACGCTCTGACGCCGGAAACGG
>Ga0163217_1015675_pt1 | contig 10886 bp, 15 predicted proteins | sample SynspAceP_FD_185933 | JGI IMG/M metagenome (GOLD analysis project Ga0163217, IMG submission 185933) | Saline lake microbial communities from Ace Lake in Antarctica - Synechococcus sp. Ace-P (PacBio error correction) | ecosystem: Environmental > Aquatic > Non-marine Saline and Alkaline > Saline ...
GAGAGAGAATACAGTCGTGCCCTGAATTTTTTTTTTTTTTTTTTTTTTTTTTTTCCCCCAAAAAGCCGTGTCCCCCCCAATTCCCCTGGGGGGCGGGTTTTGCCCCCCAAACAAAACGCAGGCCCCGGGCCACATCGGTTGAAAATGAGATTTCTGGGTCCGGTTTTTCATAACGCTGTGCCTTTGGTTTTTGGGGTGCGGACCGCGCCGCGGGGAAAGTTTAACAAATTTGGCAAAATGAAGCTGGGGCCAATCACCAAGGTCCCGGCAAACGGTGGCGCGGCGGCGAAAGGAGTTTTTTTGAGTGGTAGGGGTGCTGAGGGTGGTCCGAAAACATCGGCGTGGCACCCTTGGTCGACAATTCTGGCCGATTTTCATCACCAAGCACGCTATCCGTGATCGTGGCCGCAACCAACAGAACGGTCCATGGGAAATGAAACAGGTAAGTCAAGGTCATAGGCCGCGCAAGCAGCTTCTGCCAGCAAGAATCAAGAAAATTTGCGCCCGCACAAGAAACGTCCAGCGCCGCTGAAACCGCTTCGTCAAAGATAGGATCAGGGTCAGGGCGGAATAATCAACGCACGGGCAATGGCGATCCGCTGGCGCTGGCCGCCCGAGAATTCATGGATATATTTGGTCGCATCATCGGGGGACAGCCCCACGGCGGTCCATGCATCGGCGGATGGCGTCGGTTCCGGGCGCTTGCGCTTGGGGGGGCTGGCAGCAGGTGGAAAGGTTTCGGTGATCAGCCGGTCGACAACGGTGGGCGCGGTTTTGAAAAGCTACCGAACGGGTTCTGAAACACCACCTGCATCTTGCGGCGCCAACATCAAGGTTGGTTTGGGGCCGCTATAAGACCGCAAGTGCGTCCGAGTGTGATGCTGCCCGATTGCAACGGGCTCTAGACCAAAAAGCGCCCTTTGTCAGGGTCCCGATTTTACCGCCATCCGCTTCGCCCACGGGCCCAGACGTTCCCCGTTTGCAGCGTAAAATGAAACAACATCCACGCGCCGGGAAACGCCCCGTTGCCGAACAGCGTCTGCGTGCCAGCGCGTAGTCCGCGGCAGACGTTTGCAACGCTCAGCAGGGGGGTGCGGGCGCCGGGGCTGGCGCAGCATCACGCTGTGGTTCGAGGCGGCAAAAAGCATCCGCGTATAGGGTGGCGCAATGGTTTTGCAAGCAGGGTCGCGTGGCACCCCTGTTCGACCGATCTCGCCTTTACGCATCACGACGATCCGAATCCGCCATATCAGCCTACCACCAGCCCAGATCAATGGGTGATCATCACACCCCATAACGTCGTCCCGCGCCAGTGACTTAGCAGGTCAAGATCTGCGCCTGCGTCGTTACATCCAGCGCGGTGGTTGGTTCAAATCCGCAATCAAAAGCGACGGGGCGCAGCGCGATGGCCATGGCGGATGACCCACCGTGTCTTTGCCCACGCCCGATAGCTCTGGGGTAGCGGGCCAGCGAAAGCGATCGTTGGCAGGCCGACCGCTTTCCAGCGTTTCGGCGCCCGCTGGCTGCGGCTTTGGCGAGACACGGTTTTGTCCCATGGATGCGAATGGTTCCGGCGGACCTGAATGTCCGATGGTCTGCACGGGGTTTAGCGCGGTCATCGGTTCTGAAACACAGCCGGTCATTCCGCGGATTGCGCACAGCTCGGGCCTCAGGCCAAGGGTCCAGCATCCCTGGTCGCCCAGCATGAATATGGCCGCGGCAAGGGTGCCTTTGGGCAGCAACGCATGGCGGCAAGGGCGGTCATGGATTTGCCAGAGCCGCTTTCGCCGTCACGGCCACGATCTCTCCGGCATCGCCGGACCAGGGTGACATCCATGCAGGATGTCGAACCGGTGTCGCCAGCGACGAGGTTGGTGATACTCAGCAAGGTCATTTACGGGTCACCCGCAGCCGTGGGTCCAGTGCATCGCGCCAGCCCGTCGCCATCAGGTTCAAGCCCCACACCGTCAGGATAATGCAAAAGCCGGCAGCCAGCGCCATAGCGCGCGATGCTGACCATGGTTTGCGCGTCCGGCCCAGCATGCGGCCCCAGAAGGTGTCCGGCGGTTTGGCGCACCAAGCCGACAATAGGACAGCCCTGCCTGGCCAGAATACCAAGGCTGAACTGGATCTGTTGCCCCTGCAGCGATCAGCAGATTTTGTTTGACATTGGGCAGGATATGTTTCGACCGAGATCCCCGAGCCCGGATTTGCCAGCGACCCGCGCGGCGAGAATGAAACTCACCTCCCACAGACTGAGCGCGCAACCGCGGGGTGATGCGGGCAAAGACGGGGATTCGTTGAAAATACCGATGGCGATGTGGCGTTGATCGCGCGGCCCCGAAGATCGCACGTGATCAGGAAATCGCGATCACCAACGAGGGAAGGCAGAAGATCAGATCATCCCGCCTGATGATTTTCATCCACCAGTGCTCCGCGTATTGCCGCGCCCAATAGGCCAAGCGGCACGCAAGCCCCATTCCATCCCACAGGCCACCAGCGCCACCCGCGATACGAGGTTGCGCGCCCGACCATATCAATGCTTAGGATATCGCGGCCAAAGTGATCGGTCCCAGAAGGTGCGCCCGCCCACGCTTGCAGTTGTTCGGGATATCCATCCCCGTGTGGGAAACGCGTCCCAGACAAAGGACACAACTGCCGACAACAGAAAGACGGATGTAAGCAGCGCGCCGAGGATCAGGTTCGTGTTCAATGCGCGCCGCCAACTGAGACGGGAATCCGCGGCAATAAGGCCCAGATCCACTAGGAAGTTCACCAGAAATACCGAAAACACCAGCCAGCATGACCACAGATTCACCACGATCATCCCCGCGCGAGATAGATTGAAACACCAGCCGTCCGAGGCCGCGGCAGATAGAACACTTGTTCAATTTGATGATCGACCCCGCCAGAGAAACGAGAAATTGCAGGCCGATGATCGTCAGCCACCGGGAATCAGCGCATTGCGCAACCCGTGACGCCCAGCGCCCTGCCCCGTTCGGTCAGCCCTTGGCGCGGGCGGTGCGCCATGTAATCTTTCGCCCAAGACATCAAGCAGTGCAGACCGCATGACCCGCGCTAAGAATGCAGCTTTGGGGAGGCGAGTGCGATGGCGGGGCAGGGTCAGCCCCATGCAAGCCCTCAGCACGCCTGATGCCAGCCAATTAAAGCCACCGGCGGAAAACCAGCGCAGATTGATCGCAAAGATCAAGCACGGAGGATCTCGCGAACCAGAATTCGGCACGGAACACCCAGCTGCGTGGCCCCATGACACCGACATCGCCTGCTTTGCCGCGCCGCGCGGCGCATAGATACCCGCTGGAAACGCGATCAGCGTCGACAGCCCAGTTGCATAGAGCCGCCAGCGGCAGGGATACCCAAGTCGCGCGGTAATCTGTCGGAGACCGGGTGCGGTAGGTTAGGAAGTGCGAAATCCCCTGCAGCAGGCCACCGACCCAACGCCAAGATAGCGTGCCGGTTTCGATACATCGAGCGCAAGCTACTGCGCAGCGCAGGCAGGGTTTCAGGCTGTGGCGTTCATCCCCAGCATAAAGGAGGCCGGATCCACCGGGGGCCAATTCGATAACGGTAAAGATCACCAGGATGCAACAGCCAGGCTGATACAAAGCGAGAGCAAGTTTGAGCAGATACCGATCAAATGAGGCCGAAGGGTAGGCGTGCAAATCAACAGCGTCCAGCGCAGAAAAACCTTTTTTAAGGCGAACGGTTACCGCGCGCTCTCTTTTTTTGTTTCTGGTGATGCGAAATGGATCTCCAACAACGGGAACCAATTCGCGCTTCACGGGGTAGTCACCAGAAACGAGAAATTAGGAGCTATCAATGACCAATACATTAAAACACGTCGCCATCGCTGCCCGCTTAGGTACAGTATCCGCCCCGGCCTTCGCAGCAGCACAACGCCAGCCCTCTGAATGAACCTGCGCTGATTCAATGAACTGTCCCGAAAGACGATCAAATGAATGGTGGCCTGCGGCGCGATCGCAGAGATCGACGATGGTGACAACGGCGGCTCGATCGTGGTAGCGAGCGTGACGAAGACACAACACAACCGTAAAGCTGCCTGCCGAAGCAAACAGATGATCGAAGCTGAGAAAAGACTTCAATCCGTTGATGAAAACTCGGCTAAACGCAGCAACCGGTGGCACACCGCCGAATCCAACATGACGGCTGAAAGCCAATGGACGAAGCCCGCGATGGAAGTCTTTTTGGTTGTATGTAACCAGAACCTTGACGCAACAGTCGGCGAAGCCGCTTGCTGGTCTGCCAGGCGACAAATAACATTAGCCCCTTAGGGTAATTTTCCAAGGCGGGTGCCAGTGGGATGCCCCGCCCTTTTGCGTGTCTGGCAACGTATAAAGCCTTAGGCCGAGCTGCGGGTTTTGCTCACGCGTGGTAATCGATGCCGACCGTGTCGGGGTTCTGGGCGACAAGTGAACCGAGGGAGTCTTGGATAAGATATGGAGGCAAATGCGCCATGAGGCGTGGAATTAAACCGAATAGGGCAAAAGATACCCGAACCGCGCCGCGGAGCGTACGTGCCGAGCCTAACGCTAAAAATTCGCCTAAAATGCGCGGGATGCTTGGGCCGATATGACCGGAATTGAAAAAGAATAGGGCAAACATCCGTGCGCGGGCAAGGCTTGGTCTGTCTTGCTGACATGGTCCCGGCGAGAAAAATCGACTAACTTTATTTTGAAATTATTATATTTTGCATATTAATTCTACACGAAAACGGCGGCGAACTTCATGGCTATGCTAAGCCAAATCGCTGCTGCTCCTTCCCTTTGCCCCGAACCTCTGACCGCACCTTTGCCGTCCCACTTCCGCTGCAAAGTAACGCCGCCGTCGGGCCCTAAGTCGCAGCCCTGATTAGGACAAGCCGACATCCAAAGTTGGGCTGTCACCCACAAGGAGCCTTACCATGCACAATCCTGAAACTAACTCTCCAAGACGGGCCTTTGGCACTGACCGCCGGCCGTGACTGGGCGCACATCTTCTGCTTGGTGGGGGTGCTCGAGGGTGGGCCGCGACGACGCAGATTGCCGGGGGCGGTGATTGCGACGGGTCAGAATTGATTGGCAGGCAACCCAAGGTATCCAGACGGTCGATGGCGGCGTGCTGGCAGAACCTGGCGGTTCAGAGCGGCGATATCGTAAAGGCGGTCAGGTCTCGCGCGGTTTGACGCGGGCTGCCTTGCACAATCGATCTGCGCAATGCTCGGCCCGCCTCCCGATGCGATCGCTTGCGTGCCCGGCTCGAAGCAGAGCGTGATGGCAGCGCCTGTGCTGGGGTTCCGAAGACACGATAGAGTTTGCCCGGTAACAAATTCGCCCGCTAGAATATGGCCCAAAGCGCGCGCAGGGCAGGGCGCGATATTTTAAAGCGCGCGCCCAGATGCCGTGCTGGTATGGCTTGAATGTTCCGCCAACAAACTTGACGCTGTCGACATGCAGTCACTGGCATCAACGGGCAGATTCTTGCTCAGAACAGCAGTTGCGATCCTTACCGATGAAGCTGGCCAGCCTGTCGTCTTGGTTGGCAAAGGGGCCTGGCACTCCGCAGGTGCGGCTGTCACAAGTTTGCAGTCCTCTCAGGCGGGATTGCGCGGTGATCTGGCCGCCCCGCGGCGAAGCTCGCCCAATTGATCCAATCCCGGCGGACGCTCAAACTTGAAAGCCTGCAGCGGACCGTCGCTTTCAGGAAGAGTTGGCTTTGAACTGCGCCGAAGTTAACGCCGCCAGTACAACACTTGTCCTGGCCACCAACACCCGCCAGGCACAAATGACCCGTATCGTCATTCGCGCGCTCTGCAAAGATGGGGATGTAACATGAGCTTCGCGCGACAAAACGGGTCGGGGGGTCGTGGCAGCAGGCGCAACCTTGATGATATTGTGCCGCAACGCGAGAATGTTCGAATTCCGAGTGCGTGTCGATCCGCGCGTCTATCAATCTGGTGCGCTATGACCAGTCCGCCACCATTGTTGCTTTCTGCGTTTTTGATTCCGCACACGACGCCGCGCTGACCGGTACGTGGCGGGTACTCTCCGAAGGTGGTTGATGATCGAACACCGGCGAAAAGTTTCTACCGGGTCAGCCTCGAAATCCCTAGCACCGAGCTTAGCCGGCTGCCCCGCCTCTGCCCGTCTGGGTACCCGCATGCCGGATCGAAGCATTCTGAAAACAGGTGATCGAACGCGTGCTCAGCTTATCTGGCCGAACCTATCAGCAGCCAGCTCCGCGTGGGGTTTTCGGCGGCTGATCCCCACCGCCTTAGCGGAAATCTTTACTAATTCTCGGTCCTACAGGGGGATGAACACCTGCGCCCGCCTTGCCAACATCACTGTTGTGATTTCGCAACATCTGAACCAACCCGATGCCCTTGCACGCTGCCTGCGCTGCGCTTGCGGGGGGCCACGATTGAACCGGCCGAAGGTGATCGTGCCGTCGACAATGCTCTGTCCGATTGCCGAAAGAGATTGTTAACGATTACCCATGGGTATCCCTGATCAAGCGACGATCCCGCGGCCCGCCTGCCGTAATCTTGGCGCGACCACGGGCGCAGGTGCGATATCTTGCCTTTTGGACCGCAGATTGCCAGCCCGACCCGCCACTGGCTGAGCGCGCCGCGCAAACGCCTGCCAGCGGGACCCCCGATACGATCCTCGCGGGGAATGTTCGCATCGCGTGTGGGGCGGGCTACAAGAATGGACCGCCACGACAGCCTACACAAGTAATCTTTGCCCTACCGAATGGACCACTTACATCGCGCGTCAGGGGTTTACGGGGAAGGAATCTGATCGTGCATCGCAAGGTGTTTTTCCACGCAAGTCGGCCGTTCAATGGGGCTGGCGCTTTGCGAGATCGCGACTGGGGCAGCGTGCCACAGCCGCGGGCATCGCAGGCTTTTGGCGCCCGAGTGATTGTCCATCTCCGCCACACGGCTCAGGTTGCAAGCGAAATGGGACCGACAGCTTGCCCACTGATTGGGTGCGATGCAGCCGGGCACAGGGGACAAGATCTGTGGGTCGGCTAAGTCTCTGCTGCTCATGCGCCTCGCCTCTTGGTGCCGTGCCGCAGATTTTTACTCAGCGCCCGGATCACGGTAGGCGTAATCGGGTTGATGGCGTTCATCGGTCTAGGCCTCTGTCGACTATATCGCGCCAAGCGCATGTTGGCATCTGCTGTATGGAAACGACCCCGAACGGCTGTTTGCAACGGTGGAACCGTTTTGAACCTGCCGTGACGTTCCCCCAAGTCCGACGCGAGGGGCAATTGATCCGCGCCTTCAGCTTTCCTTCTGTCGGGTAACGCCTGCGCGCCGAATTTTACTACTGCGAACGGTTGCTTATCTCGCACCTCAATCACGCTAGAGATTTCGGCATTGGCGGTAGAGCCTTGTTCTCTCACTGAAACATTTGATAGAGATGGCTGACCGCGCTCGGATTCCAGCACAAATTTAAACTCGCCACATGGGGATGAACCAAACTATCACAGCGCTCTGCACGGTGTGGCGATGATGCGTGGTGGTGTTCGGGCGGGGTGCTCTTTGGTGCTCGCCTCTCCTATGGCCCGATGCCTTCGGGCTTTTCCGCATCTGGTCCCTGGGCGTTTCAACTGTTGGCAGTGGTGCCACTGATGCAGGGGGGGGTGGTGCACCTTGATGTTTACCGCCAACCCGCAGCACAAACATCGCGCAGCAAGTATTGGATCGCTCTGGCCCCCCCGCTTGGGTCGCTGATTGCGGTTGTGCGCTGGCGGTTTCTTTTCGAATGATTTCCCGGATCATGCTCGTGCCTTTTGGTTCATATGGCGTCTGGGCACACCTCGTGTCCCATGCTGTGCTAAAGCGCTCCTACCGGCTGCGGCTCAACCTCGCGATCACGCTGCAACAGTTATGCAGTTCGGGTGGCCCTCTATTGCCAGCGGCGCAGTGATGTTTGTGGTGGTGCAAACGGAGAACGTGCCATCGTTCGGCCGGTTTTGGGGTGCTAGAGCCATTGCCCTTTCTCCATGGCGGTATCCCTGACGCTAGTGCCGTCGCTGGTCTGATGCGCAGCACGAATGGCTTTTCCTGCCGCGCCTGACGGCTTGTGGCGGGCCCAATGCGTTTGGCGGCGTGCGCGGTCAACACACTCGCCGCGGCCATATCGTACTGCGGGCGTGATGTGGGCGTTGGGTCGCCTGCTGGTTGCGCCATTCGTGCAGTACGTAATTGGACGGAACACATACCGCGCGGCCCTACCGCTTGCTCCACTGTCTGTCGGTGGCGCAGGCCTTAACGGGTTGTCAAAGGCGGTTGCGCGATTGTGGCGCTGGGCAAAGGGTTTTCGCAAATAACCGAGCTGATGACCGATCTTTTGCTATCGCGTTTCTGCCCTCCGCATGGATCGTCATCAGGGCGCAAGCTTGGTCCCGCGGTGGTGCAAATCGCGGCGCTGGGCCGAAGGCGCTGGGATGGTGATTTGCGCCTGCTATGGAGAATCGGGTGCAACATGTGCCCGCTTTGCGCCCGCTCTGGGCAACCATTGATCTGGTTTGGTCTGGGAACGCTGATTTGGGCGTTCTTACGCATGACGATCCTCCTGGCTAACCGGATCGCGGGCTCACAATTGCTGATCGCGTGGTTGGCAATGCGTTGATCGGGGTACGCAAAATTTACCTTAAGAAAAGGGAATAGATGATGGATGGAGCCTCCCTGCGGTCCCGGGTTTGTTTTGGGCAATAATAACGGTCTGCATGTCCAGGCCTTGTGTCGAAAAACTTTAACAGCATTCTCATGACGGCAAGATCAACAGCCAAGATTGTCCGACATCGCCGTCGGCCGCGATAACCATTTAACCTGATCCGCTTTCCCTCAGCGGCAGGGGCGGTGCTGGTCCTCATGCGTGGCCGCTCGCCTTGGGCGGGGTACGGTTAGAACCGTTGAAAAAAACGCGCTGGGTAACTACTGGGGGAGCTCGGCGGTTTTTGTATTCTTTGGCCTTTCCGGCTTTTTTTATCGCGGGTAGCTATGTACGGCCAGGCAATCTGCTTTTTCCTTCATTTTGGCACGCGCGTCCGTCCTTTTTGGCGGGGTTTGCTGTACGATCCTGGTTCGTTGCGTTAATCATCGGCCGCTGGTCAAGCAGCGCTTGACCTCAGCAAGCTACTTTTTCCCACCCCGGAAACGGGGGCGGTTCGTTGTCCAAAAATATCCTGATTTTCAAGCCAGTATACACGTTGCCGGCCGTGTCACCGATAACCCTTACCCTGCCCGTTGAAGGGTCCATGCTGGACCTTGCGCATGAAGGTCGCCTGCTTATAGTTGATCCTGCTGCTCGGCCCTCGCGGGGGTGCTGCAGCGAAAGTCTGTGAATGGCGGGACTGCGGTGCTTTAAACCTTCTAAGCTGGGTCGCCTATGCCCACCCTTTCAAGAGTTCGTTCAATCCGCCGAATAAACAGCAGACGCCAGGTGCTTTCGTCCCTTTGGTGATTGGCGCAGCAATGCTGGAATCTGGCGGGCACATATCTTCTTTGTGGTGGCCCATCGTACTCGCATCAATTGGGCTCGCATGGCCAACGGCAAAGGCACAGTTCTCGCTTTCCCGATTTGGCATTAACCGTGACTTTATAGCAGTTTATGGGCGGGCTACTGCAGGGTACCGCCTCTGCTTTTGTTCAATTCAAGAGTCGGTTGATTTACTCATACGGTATATATGTTTTACGCGATTGCCCCTACAGGGTTTGACCGTTTGGCTATGGGGCGACATGACGCCGGTTGCAAAAACATAGCCATGGCGCTCCCGTTAACCTTAATCTGCGCCATTATATCCTGGCATTGGTCGAAAACCCCGCGCTGACTTTTGGCGGAAAAGCAGTCAGCGCGGGCAACAGCTTAGGCGGTGAAAACCACAGCTTCCGATAAAAGGCCCCTTCGGCCACCGCGTGTTGCCAAACAGATCGTCGCATAGGGCATGTTTCAGGTCGCAACCTTGGGGGCGAAGAATGACCGCAGCGGGGGCGTATTTGCCCCCCGCCCGATTGTCCCGCAACGTGAGAGCGATGCATAATCGACCCATAGGTGTTTGCGATAATGAGCAGACCTCCGAACCGAAGGGAACTCCCCCAAACCATGATGACGCAACCATACTCGGGTTCATTGCTTGATCCGGCGATTGCCACGTGTCCGCCCACCCGACCTTGGTACCGTGCGGGCCAGTTTCCGGTGTTTGGATGCGCGAGAAGGAAAATAACGTCGCTTTTTTATATTTATGCGGTGAAATAAATTATTACGGGAAGGAGCCGACTTAGGACGTTCACCGCACCATCCAGATACAGCAATTTGCCCCCGTTCTCCCGCGATGGTTTGTTGTGAAAAGACTATTCTGGCGCCGGATTTTCATCGCTATCTGCATTCAGCCTCAAACGCGGCATTGGTAGACGTGCCCCCAGCTTTCGAATAATATTCCCGACGAATGCGAAAGAACAGCGTTGGCCGATTTCGGTAAAAACTTATCGCGACAGATTGCATTTGTGGGCGCTGCGTTGCCTAAACTATTCCAAACCTAGGAGGCCCACCATCGCAGGCCCGGTCGCCGACCCGGCCGCACGAAAGCGTAAATTCGTCCAAGTGTCACAACAAGCCTACTGCATTATACGTAATGGTGGCCGGCGCAGCCCTTGCAGCCGATCGCGTTTGAACCATGATTGCCTCTGTCCCCGAAAAAGAGTTTTCCCCTGCGGGGGTCATTTCCTTCCTTCGATGACTGTACAAGTTAATTTGCACAAAACGTCGATCGCGGAATAGACCCAAGCCCCATAACTTCCCCATTCCATTCGCATCCCAAACGCAATTTTTCCGCGATCAACAGATTTTTTCAGCCGA
>Ga0163217_1032249_pt1 | contig 10886 bp, 6 predicted proteins | sample SynspAceP_FD_185933 | JGI IMG/M metagenome (GOLD analysis project Ga0163217, IMG submission 185933) | Saline lake microbial communities from Ace Lake in Antarctica - Synechococcus sp. Ace-P (PacBio error correction) | ecosystem: Environmental > Aquatic > Non-marine Saline and Alkaline > Saline ...
AAAAGAGAGAGATTGCTGTTCCCGCTGCACTTTCCCAAGTTGAAAAGTAGGCTTGTTTTTTTCCTAAACCTTTTTTTTCTTTTTTGGTTGGGTGTGAAAAAATTCCCCAAAATGATCAACAACCGCATTTTTTAGCCTGAGCCTTTTTTTCTTGATTCCGCGGTAAAAAAAAAGAAGTTTTTGCCCCGGCCAAATAAAGAATAGAAGGCATCTTTTCCCCAAAAAATCGTTGATGTCTTTTCCGATAATCATCCGGAATTCCCAAGGTTTTTTTCCCATCTCTGCTATCATATAGCAAAACTCATCCTAACCCACAAATAAAGCCGGAAAGAGCTGAAGGAGTTTTACTTGAACCAAATACCCTCTAAATCCTTAACAAGCTGGAAAAGTAGATCCTGGCTTGTCCCACTTGCAAGAGTGGTGAAAATCACACCTGCAGCCCTGTCCCCCTTGCAAGGGCATTTTGGCCACATTGTTGATCGGAACGGTTCCCCCCCGCTCATTTTGATCCAGCCTTAATTAGCCACTGCTGCTCCGGTGAAAATTACCTTGTCCCTCAGTCCATAAGGCTGGTAATAGATAAACTTCCTCTAGTTCTGTGTATCGGGATTCATAGAAACGATCGATAACCGATCTATTCCAATCACTCCCTCTTGCTTTAAGTACCTCGAATAGCTAAATATCCAAAGTGTGTGGCAGTTGCAGGCCAATCTGCAAAAGAATAATTCCCATCTAAATCAGTCCACTACTCCTACGTAGTTCTTTGATCAAGACCGTTTTGTAACTCCAATGAGTCCTTCTGGTTCGTCTGGAGAAGTGATTCTGCCTGTTTGACCCGTTCCGGTTTGTGCGAACGGCTGCGGCAGTCACCATTAATTCGACGAGTAAGCTAGTATAGGCCTTTTCTCCCAGTATTGTTGGTTTAAATGAAATGAATTGTTCCTAGTTAATTTTTCAATAAAAGAATTCTAACATTACTAATTTAGAAGTCAATATTAGTATGAAAAATCCTTAACATGACATTTTTTTTTAAAAAACCAAACTTAGATATTTCTTAAAAACTATAAATAAAAGGAAAATAATCTTGTTTCAAACGGAATTGACTTCATAATCAATGTTCAAATCGGAAAATCTTCATTTGTATAAATCGAGTCAAAAAGGCAATTTGCCTCCATACAAAGAAAAATTAAGCTGTTAAAAGTCATCTGGAATAAAAATAAATAATTGTCCTCCATTTATCACAGTATTTTTTTCATTTAATGGAAAAATTAGTACCAACCTTTATTCATGTTACTCATTTTTAAATAAACCATATAACCGATTTAATTAAAAAAATTAATAGACATATTCCTTTATAAAAACTATTTAGCATATATAAATCTAAATCAACAAACTCCCGATGCCAACCCTAAAAACTAATCAAATAACAATCGTCCAGCGTTTCTAAGAGCACAGTAATCCCCAGCAAACAGGAAAGAAGGATAGACAAAAATTAGTGACTTTTTTTAGGGGGAAACCAAAAAGAAACCAAACTTGGGCTCCAGGCATCTGGATGGTAGGCATTGTTACTCCAATCCATGCTGGAAAAACGTGATGGAGTGGTTGATCCTGTGTGCTTTTTCTCCTAGCAAGCAAGCCCGTCTTCCGATTTATGTTGATACATAAGTCCCATGCATAGCTGTCTGATCTCAATCAATCTGAAAAAGCTATTAAACAGGGTAAAAGTTACATTTTCACATCAAAAACGGATTAGCTATAGGTGCGAAAATCCTTCGGGAAATGATTCGGGAAAACTTTTCAGCTTTTTATAAAAATATTCGCAAATTAGTACGTAAGCAGGGTACAGGATCGGCTTGAGATACGGAACAGGAAAACTAATAATCCCAACATAAAACCCCTATGAAAAAACACGCACATTTTAAACGAGACGCTCTTTTCGTCTAAATTCCCAAGCTCAAATACCGGGAGAAAAATAATTTTTAGAGAATGCTTGGTCGAGGCCTTGTTGATGTTTTTGCACTCGTTTGAAGCTTTGATCCAGGCAGAAGTTAAGTATCTAAGCTGAAACCTACCCTGGAATCCAGGAGAAGAACCTTATATCCCCAATGTGCTCAGCTGAACGTGAAAAAATCATGACCACGCGTTCCGACTCGAATCGAATTACGCTGTTGAAGCCATTTATTCTGCCAATTAAAACCTCTGGTATCAATTTTTGTTACTCAGTGACCATGGAAGAGAAATTGTTTTTGGTCTAACCGGAAATGACCTCCAAAATGGGTTTCGCAGATTTAAATGACAAAGGAACTTTTGAAGCCTAATCGAAACCCACGAGATTGAGCAAAAATGGAGGCAGTCCTTTTAGCCGACTATGGCCCTTTTATTTCCAAAAAAATAAATTCGAAAGAGCCAAAAGCCTGCTTGACCTGGAGACCATCTCCCGTTTTTTGATGCTGTGATCAATGCTTGGGATGATATCCATCTCTCATGGAGATTATCCCTTAAGCCAAAGGCCGAGTTTGTGGGCCTATTTTCTAAGGAATAAAAACCTTGGAATCAAATATATCTTTCGTGAATTTCCAGCGTCGATTGCTATTAAATGGCGATGGAAAATCTGATCACCAATCGTACTTTGGGAGGAGATATAAAAAAATGAAAATAAGACCTTTCTGATCTGGAAAAAAGCTTCAAATTTCCATTAATCAAGTGCCTTATTTCGGGAATGAAATGGTCTATAGATTCCCAATACCGTCCTAATCCTTTTCCGATTTCTCATGCAAGTAAAATCTGAAGTTGGGGTTCTGGCTTTGGCTCAACGATTGGTCAAAAAATGATCGATGCCAAGTTTGACTGTATGGTCCAACACCTTTTTGGGACAATTTTCAATCCACACTCCTGGAGATTTTATGGAGGCAGCACTCTTCAATGATCAATTTGCAGAAAAACGCTGGATCTGCGAAGCGTGAGGTCTTTTCTCCTTTCATTATTATTCACATTCAGATATCACCGCAAGCAGCAAACCAGAATAATCACCGAAGCTAATGCAGAAACGTGCAAAACAAAGGTATTTAGAACAAAGGAACTCACTCATTATAACCTTGGGGATACGCCTGGGTGTATGAATTAGAAGAATCTGGGACGGTCCGCCAATTGGCAATAAGCACATTCAGGTCTATTCTCCAAAACGCCTGCAACGCTGGAAAGAAATGGAATCAAAGCTTTGGAATCTCTTTGACACCTTTCTCGCGTCCTATCCTAATCTTAATCATACTCACAATCATGCCCGGTCGGCAAATATCAAGATGGAGTGTGCAGAAAACCAACTCAAGCAAAAGCCAACTGCGGGTGCTTTTGTGCCAATCTTGGAAAGACGATCTCCAGTCAGCTATTCCCGCTACGAGATCATGATGATGATACTGTGATTATAATTCTATAAGTCAAGATCTAATTCACCCAACAGCCGAGGCCCGAAGAGTACATTGGCAAAAATGGCAATCCTCACATTTTTCAGCGGAAACACAGCCTAAAAAGTAAAGAAATGTCGAAAGATCAACCTGAACTTGCACACCGACCTCTCAACGCCAACAGTCCCAGCCCAACCTCAATTCCAAGAAAATCTTCTCCAAAAACTGAACGATGAAACTTCTCGAATTTGATTTTCAAGTGAAATTCCCAAAAGAAATTCAGGCTTCACTAGATAAGTTCTTTGACCCATTAAAGTAATTTTTCAATCTGCCTCGCGGACACGTTCTTCAATCCTTCCATTTTAAAATCCGCCCTGCGGACAAGTCCTTTAAATTTTAAAAAACAATTAATGAAACCTAAATCGTAACTGCAGAATCCTCCCAATCCGCCTTACCTCCTCCAACACGCCACCAAAATCCGGTTGATTGGTATCCTGGGGACCGTAACCCCAGCGCTGAGAAAAGCCTGAGTAGAAAATAAGCCAATGAGCGTTCGATCGGCTACTCCTGCCGCCATTGTGTCATGTAATGGAGGCAAGATGAGTTTCGAGGATCAAAGTAACGGCAGATTTATAATGAACATTTTTGTCTGTACAAAATCGATCCGAGAAGAGTCGAAACCAGACCTTGAAACAATAATCTAATATGAGAGTGCAAGCGTGGATTGCAAAGGGTGGCTTGGCCACTAAATTCCTTACTGATGCCAAATCAAAAACCCTTTTTATGGCGCACCCTATTTCCCCAATACCCAATGGAAAATCTGCTCGCCAAATATGCCGACGCAAATTTGCGAAGCACGAAGAACTCAGTGGCGGAAGACGCCGCCGAAGGCCTTTGGCAACTCATTGCAATCGCAAGCGAGACTGAAAAAATATGGAATTGCTGCTGGAGCTCAGGATTTACAGATCCCGATGAACTTGCCGAAGTGGATTCGCAAAGCTCAAGCGCACAATTTGATCCGGAATGGGTGAGGAATGAATCGAATCCCCAAATTTCCCGATGCCTGCCATCCTGGGCCTTTTGTCCCTAGACTATGCACTTTTAGCCAAGAATGGAAGAAACTTCAAGGGAAAGTTTTTTTACCCTTTCGAAAGATGGGAAATGGGTGGATTTACGATCAGTTAAGGAGTGGCTTTTCGCGTTATTCCAGTCGATGGGAGAAGTGGTTGTGCTCCCACTTCGAAAAGAATGGGGTATACAATGGTCAACTAGTAGAAATTATTTCAAAGCGTATCAGATCAAGTCAGGACCCATTTTTCTTAGAGAAAGTAAGCGAAACAGTTGCTTGGATCAATATCGATAAATGCGTCAAGGAGGAAGGTGGTATCACTCCGCCCAAGATTGCAGATTCTGAAGGTGTGGAAGGGAATTTACACGTGGTCCTATGCCGGAGCTTGCCTGAATAAACTTTCCAAGACGACATGCCCTGGTTTAGTAACCTATAACCTCAAAGCCTAAATGGAAACTGGGAAGGATAGGGTCATATCCTATCCAAACCAGTCTATTCAGCGATTGCTACTGAGTTTGGCATGTCGGAATCAGAATTATCGCCAAGTAAACGAAGTAAAAGCTAATCTGATTGAAAATCAGAAATCAAAACGGATCTTCCCCGGAAAGGATGAATAAATATTCCTCAGCGGTTGGAAGGTTACTCAGTGCAGGATTGATCAGGCTTATTTGCAACATGGTGAGAAAACGCACGCTTGAGCTCCGCTCGCTTTGGACCATCTAATTCTTAAAAACAAAGCTTAATCTCGATGAAGTCTTGCGACATCGCGCTTATAAAAATGGAAAAGCCTATACTCCCGGAGTTGGAAGACTAATGCCGCAGGTTTAATCCGAGCTAGTCTGAATGGGTTGAGCCATCGGGGAAAATTCAGAATGGCTGAAAATTTGCGCAGCGCTCACTGATTTTGGTCTTGGAGGAATTCTACGATAATTCAGATGGCCTCTCTTTTTTCAATAAAATCCAAAAGCAGAAAATCTCATCGCCAACAAAAAGGAGCTTTTTTTCGACAATGTGAATGCAAAGCTCCAACTTCTGTAATGGGCTCGAAAAATCCTCGCAAACCGGCTTCGCTATTTACCTATGAAAATAAGTACCGAAGAAATTCGCCTCCAAAATGCTCGGAGGAATGAAAGAACATGATTCCTGCTGAAAGACCCTGGATTCCTTGCAATTGGCAAATTATTTCTAGAATCCCTGATCCAACTGCGAAATTGCGAGTCGTGGGAAAGTGGCACAGAGAAAGCATTGGCTTTGCAAAAGGCTATCTCCAAAATCCTGTCGCTTCTCCGAAGAAGTGACAGGAGAACTGCCCGATACTTTCAAAGGAAACCCCAGATCGTCAGAAAATCCTTAATTTATGTCTGTTTCGATCATACTTGCCGAAGACCGGTAAGTTTCGATCGAAGATGGCATTCACAACTTCCCTATTTTAAGCCTAATCCCTTGGAAAGCTTTTTGGAGAGCAAGATTTATTCCATGAAGAAAGCGGAAATATTTCGCCGACATCAATCTTGTCGGTACCGAATTCCGCGGATGTTCACCTATAGAATTCCCAAAAGCCTAATAAGCCACGAAATCAATCTCGATCACGAGTCATCGTGCAGTTTGGCAAGCGAAAAGTCCTGACTGGGACCATCGGAAAATAACATAATAAGGCCCCACAGGCTTACGAGGCCAAAACAATTGTTGGAAGGTGTTGGACATCCAGCAGCGGTGAAATGCATTCAAATTCCGGTGTGGGTTTGATGCAAGTATCTTATTATTGCTTTGCCATATGAGAAAGGATGCATGCAGCTTTGCCAGCAGGTAATTGAGACTTAGCAAGTGAAAAGTAAAGGTGCAAGCTCAACCCGAATTTGAATGCGGAGACGGGTAAATACCCCTTAGATGACCGAGAAATAAAGATTCTGGAAGCACTTGAAAATATACCAGAACCTGAGCTTATGAGGACTGCGAAAAAATACTTGAATAAAAACGATTCTCCGGTCTTAAAAGGAGTTTGGTGACGAAAGAGCCATTCTGATTTGATATAAAGTTGCAGGAGAAATATTCCGCCAAATAGTGGAACACGAATCCGGCTGGTCAAAGAAATTGGCTTGACAAAGTAAACCTGCCATTGAAGAGATCTTCCAAAGCTTTGGCTTCCAAACCGAAGCAGGAAATCCATCCTGATGAAATACTGCGGATGTGCCCAAGTATTCAAAAACTTACCTCAATGAAAAAGGGGTAGATAAATCCACGTTTGGAGGAAAGGGAGATTCAGAATCTTCCTTGAAAACCCTGGATCAAAAACGGATCCTTCCGAAATCCTTCAAGTTATGTCAACTCGAATTCCTGAGGAAGAGCCTGAGAAAGAATCGCCAAACTTTCCACCTCTCAGGAAGCCGCGCTTTCTAGATTGAAAAACTCAGTTTGAAGAGAAGCAGACTGTCTTCTAACGGGTCACCGTTTCCGGCAAAAACGGAAACTACATCCAGTTGATTTCAAGAAGTGTTGGGCTCTGGCTCACAGGTTTCTTTGCTTTTATACCGGAAACGCTTTGACCACATCAGAATCGTCACCGACTAAAGAAAGTATTTGGGAGTCATGAATGGAGTGTAACAATCGAAGTATGTTCGATAATGACAGCGAGTAGAAGTTGGAATGGGATCTTAACCGGTCGAATTTCATTTGTAGTCGGCGTTCGCTCTCGAAATTTTTCTTCCTTGAACAGCTTGGACTGAGTTATCATTGATGAGGAGCATGAAGTCCAGTGAACAAGCAATTGATCCGGCTCCCCGATTTTCAGGCCGCGCGATGGCGGCTATCATGCTCGCCCTATTTTCATCAGGCAAAAACACTTCTGGGATCAGCGAAACTCATCCAATGTTGAACACTCCATTTATAAATGCCCAGCAGGGAAAAATACGGCTATGTAAATTTGACTCATCGATTGGTGACGCGAGCCATGCCGATGTATCAATTTGTCAGGACTTGGGTGTTGACTAACGGAAAAAAACCTCTCAAGCTTGAACTCCACCGAATGATGGCGTGAAGCGAATTCAAGAAGCATTGGACAAGCAAGAGCAAGTGTTTTTGATTTTCCAAAAATCGCCGCGGCTAATTCTCCTTATATAACAATGTGAGGATTGCGGCTGGACTGGTCAATGCGTTCAATGTGATGTCAGCCCTTACGTATCAATCAGGATTCAGAGGAGCTACGCTGCCAATTGATTGTGGCTACAAGGAGAAAAGTCCCGAGCTTCGCTGCTCGGGCCCTGTGGGTCACCCAACGTCAACTACCAATGGGAATGGGAACTGCGAATTGAAGAGTCCATTGAGTTTGCTTTTCCGTGAAGGCAAGAATGGGAAGAATGGATCTGGATACTACTCGAAATAAATATGGCTACGCAACGACCTATGGATGAATTTTGGCGCTGGAAATCTCGATATTTGGTCGGTACACAGAAATGATTACCAAAGGCTTTGGACTTTGGAAGGGTGGACTGATAGGGATTTGGATGGAGAAATCGAATTCTGAATTTTCCCCTGACTCCGAGCTGGCGACAGAGCTTATCAGCAAATCACTCAAGTTGCAGCCGAGCAAGGTCGAAAAGAGAAGCACGGTCAAGTCAATACATTCAAAACTCGAATCCTGAGACTTACCTTTACGAGCAAGTAATCAAAGGGGATAATAAGAGTTTTTCCGGCAGGAATGATCGATTCGGAAGAAATTCTATTATCCTCCCTATCTCAGCTGAATCAAGATCATCACTCGGCAATGCTGACGCAAATAGCAGAAAAAGCCGCGCTTCACCTCCACCGATGTAATGTCTGAAATAGCGTGAAAAGATTGTTTAGGGCCTGAAGAAAGGAATTATCGCCGAATCAAAAATCAATATCAGTTTGAAAGCCTTGATCAAATTAGAAGAAATCAGGTAATTCCCCAAGTCGGATTTAAAAGAGCAACTTTGCGGTCCAAATATTTTGAAAGAGCTTAACCGCTAGAGCAGAGTTTCGCTCGGTCCGATTATTGTGGATGTGGATCTTCTAAATTGAAAAAACTTGTCCGCCGAGGCGGATTGGGAGATTGAGGAGATGGGAGATTGAGAGATTGGGAGATTGGAGATTGGGAGATGGTGAGATTGGGAGTGGAGATGAGAAGATTGAGAAGATTGGAGATTGAGAGATTGAAAGGGATTGAGAGATGAGATTGAGAGATTGGGAGAATTGAGAGATTGGGAGATTGGAGATTGGGGATTGGGAAAGATTGCGAAAAATCTTCCTTGCTAGCGCTGAATCTTAAATCCCGCCTGCCGTGGAAAGGGTTTAAGAGACTTTCCGGAGTATTCAAAGGAAATTTCACAAAGCCCATTAAAATGGGCCAAATACACACTGAAAAAAGCGAACTTATTTAAAAATCAAGTTCGTAAATCAGAACGCAATAAAGCACTAAACATGCGCAGCTAATGAAAAGCGTCCTGAATTTGACCATAGAGGAAAAGCTTCTTGAAAAAATCCAAAAGTATGCCGCATCGGCAGATATATACAAGTGCTTCATCCTGTTAGAGAGCAAATTTTGAAGCGTTTTTAAGTATCCAAACGAAACCTAAGCTACCTGGGGAATGTCACTTGTTGAGTTATGCAACCTCCAAATCTAAGTTAGAGCCAAGGAAATCAATGGAAAGAAGAGTTATTAACAAAGCAAAAAAAATACGGTGTTGAATGATCTTTTTTGATGTCAACGTCCTATGGATTTTTTCTTCTAGAAAAAGAAGCCCAAAGCAAAATCATATAAAAATGGCCATGTTGACGAAGCTAGATAAATGACAGAAATTCTGGATTCGTGAGTATTTCAGTTAATCAGGCCTTGCCATTTTACCTAAACTCAAGCAAAAGGAACGCGTGGTAACTCGGATATAATCAGTTATTTACAGAAAGTCGAATTGATAGAAAGGAAAGTAGAAGATGTCTAAGTGCTTTTGAATTCCTTCTCAATTCCGAATAGACGATCTATCACTACCACACGGCAATTGAAGAAATCAAATGGATGCTACCTCACTTCTGACAAAGATTTCCTAACTTAGCAAGCCATATCCCCGTTATCACTCCAGATGAGTTTGAAAAAACGAAATTGAGTTTTGATACGCAACTCCTACTCGTTTTAAAATCAGCCATCACCCCATATTTCAGGAAGGGATATTCTTTAATCAACCAAGCTGGCGGGATTTCAATTAGTTCGCTAAATTTCTAATCATAGTGCAAAGACAAGCGATTGCGTATAATGAGGACCATTGCTAATAGTGCCCTGTCACCATATTCTTTACCAAGGTAGTCGCATAAAACCAAAAATCCTGCATCCTGATTTTTATCATTTTCGACAGGACTACTTTCAGGCAGATCCCACTACCTCAAAATCAGCAATGATATGAACCAAAGCATCTTTTCCTATGTGCTATTGAGCCTTTTGAAGCAATTTGAGTTCCTCATACCGCTCAACCGCAGCATCATAATCAGCGGAGTTTATCAAGTAAAAACCAGTATTCAACGTTTCGCTATTCAATGTCTTGACTGTTTAAATTGTGGCTTCAATCCTACTTCGCATACTACTATGAGTAGCCAAAGTAATCTGATTTCTACGATTGATCCTCAAAATCAACTTCTACAATTAAACCTATACTATTACCGTACTATCTTGAATCTAGCCCCTATTCCCCTTTTTACTAGCGGCAGAAAAGCTATCTAGAACTTCCTGATTCCTTCCAAATACTGCTTCAAACATCGCTCTCCATGTCGATAAACTTTACCCGCATCAAGAAGCTTTTCGAAAAATGAAATTAAATCTGTGAGAATAAAGATAGTCAATCTAACGCAAGAACTAAATTAATTTTTTAAAAGTTGGTATTTTACCAACATAAATTGGATTAAAATCAATTCTTCTCATAACCCAACACATTTTATCATAGCTTTGCTCCAAGTCCAGGAAAAACTGGGGTAATCATTGGGATGTGTTTCTTCTCTCATAGTATGAATACTCCAGTTTCGGTTCCATTTTCCGCGCCAGCATCGCTTCCGAAACGGATTAAACATTTTGTCAACGAATTCCAGATGAGGTCAAGCTGTCCCCTTCCATAATTAAAATTGGAATCTCATTTCCAGATCTAAAAATAGATCGCGAAATATTCTTCCCCACGCGGATCAGCGTGAATGCATTGTATTTCTCTTTCCGTCAGGGCATCTTTTTCGCCTCATTGAGAAACCAATACTGGTCTAAATCCTGCCCGGATTCGTTGAGAATCGCTCCCTTTAAATGGATCTTTGAAATTCAGCTTTTCAAATAAGGCTCTTTTTTGATGCTGCCCAAAGCGGCAAGGTGGCCTCCTGCGGAAATGCCTGAAATAAAGACTTATCCTAATCCCCAACCGGTAATTTTCGAT